>OLQM01002208.1_pt1 | contig 19618 bp, 16 predicted proteins | sample 1673161 | NCBI WGS metagenome assembly OLQM01 (sample SAMEA3136761, study PRJEB25190) | human gut metagenome | reverse complement strand
CATCTCGAAAATTTTTCGTATCTTGCGATAGGTTATTTGAAATGCGGTATTTGAGTGCAATAGGCTGAAAATAAACCGTTGCCTTTTCGTTACCTATTCTCCCGCACAAAAATGTAACGACCCGATAATCAAGTCGTTACATTACTTTAATCCCGCACCCTGCAAGACCGGGATTTTCTTATTTGTCGTCATGTTCCTTCTCTATAGGAACCGGCTGCCCGTTTTTTAGGTAGGTTTCCAGATAGGGCAGGTATACGTAAACCCATCTGTTGTCGATGTAGAGCGTGTCGTTGCTGATACGTATGCTTTTCGGATCGAACGGCTCCCACCAACCGATAAACTGTCTGGGACCTTTGGTTTTTCTGACGGATATGTATCGCTCGCCCGTGTTGACGAGTGTATGGATGCGATGTTGTTCCAATTGCCTGAGTAGCGAGGTCGCTTCTTCTTTTATACTGTTGTAATTACGTTTGAATCCAATCAGACTGGCAGCGGTGAGGAGCAGATATACCGAAAATGCCGTTAATAAAATCTTATTGCTTGTTTTCATGGTTTTTCTGGTTTAAATAGTTTTCGTGCTGGCGTTGCAAATCGCTCATGTCTATATCCAGTTCCTCCATCCGGACGAAGAGGGCGTGTAGCTCGACTCGGATGAACTGATTGCGTTGCGCTGTGAGCGTCCGTGCCTGCGCTCCCTCCGTTACGAAAAAACCCATACCGCGGCGCGTGATGATCACTCCGTCGGTTTCGAGTTTGTCGTAGGCCCGCATCACGGTATTGGGGTTTACCTCCAAGGTGACGGCTAATTCTCGCACGGAGGGGATGCGCGCCTGTTCGGTCCATCGTCCTGCGAGGATTGCCCGGCAGGCGTAGTCGTAAATTTGGAGCCAGATAGGCTGGGTGTCGTTGAATTGCATGAGACGATTTATTTTAGGGTCCGTTCCCTGAATTTGAAATACGCCACCAGCCATGCCACAAGCGTCCAGAATCCGAAAATAATGGTATAGGCGCTGCACTCGGATAATTGTTCCGAAAGCTGAATATCCAGCCCTGCTGTATTGGAGTGCAGTGCGTAATTCATCAAGGAAAAGGGGAGCCTGACATAACCTCCGATTAATGATCCTAAATTCCTGATATGGATTATATGGTAAAGGAGAAATGTTCCGGTAAGCGGCAGGAAGGCTTTCAGCGGATTTCCTTTGATCCAACAGCAGGAAAGCAGCCATCCGGCTTGTATGGTGAAAATCGTCAGCCATGTTTGATAGGGCATGAGCATCAGGATGTTTTCCTTTGCATTTGAAATGCGGAGGACGGGCCAGAGAATAGCGGCGAAAAGCGCGACTGCAACGATTGTTGAATTGAACCAGATAAAAAGATATTTTTCAGCTGTCGTGATAGGCTGCGTATAGGAGACAGGCATTTCCTGACGTTCATAATGACTGCGACAACTGATTCGGGTGATGAGACAAATGAAGACGAGCATGAGAAGGAGCGGGGGAAGTGTGAATTCTGTCGATTTTTCACGCCATGGTTCGAAATACCATGCGGCGACTGACAGCAGGAGTAGAAATGTCAGCAGGATGTAGAGATAATGCCGGCCGTTTTCCGTATAATGTTTGCGGGCATACAAAAAGATGCGATGCAGAGAGAAGGTATTATTCATGGCGGTTGTGGTTAGCGTTGAGGATTGCGGGGATTGCAGTGCGGTCGCGGCTGACGGCGGCGAAAAGCAGTTCGAGGTCGAGGCGGCTCTCCGTGTCGGTGGTATTGACAGCGATTCCCTCTTCGCCTGTAAGCGAAGATTCGCAGTAAATGGCTTTTGCTGCCGGGGACAAGGAGCCGAAGGTCAGGCTGCGAGTGAGTTCTTCGGTCGTTGCCGCAAGTGCGAGACCCTGCTCGTCGAGGATTATGATGTTGTCGATCAGATTTTCGACTTCCCGAACCTGATGCGTCGAGATCAGGATCGTCCGTTTTTCGTCCGCATAGGCGGCCAGCAGGCGTCGCAGGGTTGTTTTCGAGGGAATATCCAGTCCGTTCGTCGGTTCATCCAGCAGCAGTATATCGGCGTTGCAGGCCAATGCGAAGGCGATGTAGGCTTTTTTGCGTTCGCCCATCGACATTCTGCGGGGTCTGAGCGATGCGTCGATTTGCAATGCGGAGCAGTGACTTGTGAATGTTGAGGACGAATAGCCGGGATAAAAGGCACCCGTGAGGGTTGCGAAGCGCTGGAATGGGATGTCAGGCAGGCTGATTTCTTCGGGAACGAACAGTAAGTTGGAAAACATCCGGGGAAGACGTTGCCGGGGTTGGAAGCTATCGACCGAGATATCGCCGGCGTCGGGCGTTAGCAATCCGCAGATCAGGTGCAGCAAGGTGCTTTTGCCGATGCCGTTGCACCCCAACAGGCCGTGGATATGCCCTGCCTTGAGTGTGAGGGACAGATCTGAAAAGATCTTTTTACGGCGATTGTAGCTGAATGTGACGTTTTGGAGGGTAATCATTCATTAGGTGGATTTAGTGTATTAGTATTGTAATACACTGCAAATATAAGGCGAAAAATTAAGTATCCAAATTTTTCGTTGATAATTTAGAGCAGCAGCCCGATCGAGAGCAGTATTCCGAAGAGCAGGATGTTGCGCGACGTGGCGCCCAAAATGGCGTTCAGCTCCCGGCCGCGGCCGATCCGCACCATGCGCCGCCATGTCGCCGTGTGCGGTACGAGGTAGAGCAGGGGAAGCAGCGCCGCTCCTATGCGGCCGTCGCATAGCAGCGGGAGGCAGAGGGCTGCGGCTGCGAATCCCAGTGCCAGATAAAGCCTGCTGCCGGCCCGTGCGCCCAGCCGGACGACGAGCGTGCGTTTGCCGCTGCGGGCGTCCTGTTCGCGGTCGCGGTAGTTGTTGACTGTCAGCAGGGTGTCGATCGCCAGCCCGCAGGCCGCCGAAACGACGCCCGTCTGCCATGTCCAGCCGCCGCTGAGAACGTAACTGGTACAGCCGACGGGGACGAATCCGAAGAAGACCAGCACCAGCAGGTCGCCCCAGCCGTGGTAGGCCAGCGGGTAGGGGCCGGCCGTGTAGAGAAATGCGAATGCGACGCATAACGCGCCGACGGCGATCAGCCACAAGCCCCCGTAAAAGAGCAGTCCGCAGCCCGTGATGCAGGCGGCCGCGGTCGTCAGGGCGATTCCGCGACGCATGGCGCGGGGCGTGATCCAGCCCTGCGCGCAGGCCCGTTCGGGTCCCAGCCGGTCTTTGCCGTCGGAGCCTTTGAGGTAATCCCAGAGGTCGTTGATGAGGTTGGCGTCGATCTGCATCAGGAAGGCGAACAGCAGGCACAACACCGCGGGCAGCAGGTCGAAACTGCCTGCCGAAGCGGCCGAGGCGCAGCCCAGCATTACCGGCACGGCGGCTCCCGTCAGCGTCTTGGGCCGCGCCGCGAGCATCCATGCCCGAAAGGAATTGGTAGCTGTTTGTGTTCTCATATTTCCGGAGCGGACTTATGCGCTGCGTGAGGTTTTATTTCTGTATTGTTTGGTCGGATAACCGTTTTGCGGCTCCGGTTGTCGTATATGCCTGATTGCCGGGCCGTGTACGGGCGCTACTCCGGCACTTGTTCCGGGGCAGGGCGTAGTCAGGCGATCCCGGATTTGCGCAGGCCGAAGTCCCCGCGCCGCCTGCGGTGGCGGACGTTTCCGGCCGATACAACAGGGCCGGAAAAGCAAGGCCGGCAGTCGGCAGTATCAATTCTTAATTTTTAACTCCTAATTGTTACCACACGATCGGCTCCTTGCCGATGCTGCGGAGATATTCGTTGGCGCGCGAAAAGTGGCGGCAACCGAAGAATCCGCGGTAGACCGAGAGCGGCGACGGGTGTACGGCCTTGAGAATGAAGTTCCGCTGCGGATCGGCGATGGCGCCTTTTTTTTGGGCGTAACTGCCCCAAAGCATGTAGACGATGCCCTGTTTGCGTTCGGAGATCGTGCGTACCACGGCGTCGGTGAAGGTTTCCCAGCCGCGGCCCGCGTGCGACGCCGCTTCGTGTGCGCGGACGGTCAGCACGGCGTTCAGCAGCAGTACGCCCTGCTCGGCCCAGCGGTCGAGGTTGCCCGTCGCGGGAGGGGGTGTTCCGGTGTCGTCGGCGACCTCCTTGAAGATATTCTGCAGCGAGGGCGGGAACGGCACGCCGTCGCCTACCGAGAAGCAGAGTCCGTTGGCCTGTCCGGGACCGTGGTAGGGGTCCTGACCGATGATGACCACTTTCAGCTTGTCGAACGGGCATTTGTCGAAGGCGCGGAAGATGTTGCTGCCGCGCGGATAGATGCGCCGCGTGGCGTATTCCTGCCGTACGAACTGCGTGAGGTCGGCGAAGTAGGGTTTTTCGAATTCGGGAGCGAGCAGCTCTTTCCAGTCGGGGGCGATCTTTACATCCATGTTGCAAGGTGGTTAAAGTGGTGTAAATGTAGTAAAAAGTCGGCAAATTCCAGCTGTTTTCGCTGCCGATATAAGGAAAGGGGTTTTGTTTTTTGCGCTTTGCCTGCTGACTGCGGTGTGCGCGGATGCGGAAAAACCGCCGAAGGGGGCCGTGACGCTGATTTATATGATCGGCGACGGCTTGGGGCTGGCGCAGGTCTCGATGCCGGTGATCGGGGGCGGTTGCGTGCCGAAGGTATTCGACCGTGCGCAGGGCGCGGCCCTGATTCGGACCCGCCGGCCGACAACCGCGTGCCGGACTCCGCTGCGGCGTGATGGACAACACCGGACAGGTCCGGCGGATCATGGCGCCGCTCGGACCCGGCGGCTGACGGTACGGAGGGGATTTGTACCGCAGCCCGAATTCCGGCTGCGGTTTTTTTTGTTTATTTGAGGGATTGTGCTACCTTTGTCTTCGCTACGGTTTCCCGGTCCCTTTGCGGTCGCCGGGAATTAAAAGGGAATACCGTGAGAATCGGTAACAATTCCCGTTGCTGTGTGCCCGGCTTTCTTGATTGAAAGTTATTTTCCGGCATTCTTGGCCACTGGTCCTCCGCGGACCGGGAAGGCGCCGGAGAGAAGGGCGAGTCAGAAGACCTGCCGTCGCGATTATACGGATTTCGCTTCTACGGTGAATGGAGCAGGTCTTGGGTCATTTTCAACCGAACGTATTGAGTGTGTCGAAAACAACCTCGGATGCCGGACTGCGCGCGCTTTGTTGCGTGTGCGTCGGAGTGTGCCTTTTCATCTTTGCGGTCCGCCGGAACGGAACAGTGTTCAACCAAAAACGGATAAAAGATGAAAAAACTGATCTTAGGATGTTTGCTGGCCCTGTTTGCATCGGGCTGTAACGACAATGAACCGGAACAGAAACCGGTCGAACTGAAAATCTCGTTCGCCGGGGAGAATCCCGTCGAATTTACGGTCGGGGAGCAGAAGCGGCTCGCCTTCACGGTGACGGGCGACGATCTGGAGGGGCTGACTTTCGCCGCCGAGCCTGATGAGGCCCTCTCCGGCTGGACGGTTGTCGTCTCCGCCGGGCGCGAGGGGGATGCCTACGCGGGCGCGCTCGATGTTACGGCGTCCGCAACTCCGTCGGAAACGGCCGTGACGCTGACCGTCACCGACCGCAACGGCAAGCCGTGGAGTGCGGCTACGCCGACATTGACGGCCGTGCAGGCGCCGGTGACGGCCATCGACCTGAGTCGGGACGGAACCGCCAACTGTTATATCGTCAGCGAGGCCGGCGATTATATGTTCGACGCTGCGGTGCGTGGCAACGGCAGTGGAGACGATGCCGCGATCGCGCTTGCCGACGGTATGAAAGCCGACTGGCTTTGGGTGACGAAAGGGCTGGAGCAGGAAATTTCGGCCGTTTCGCTCGATGCCGGAAAAGGCCGCATCTTCTTTACGGCGGCAGGCGCCGCGAAGGGCAATGCCGTCATCGCGCTTACGGATGCCGCGGGGGAGATCGTGTGGAGCTGGCATCTCTGGTTCACGCCGGAACCTCGGATGGTGACCTATGCCAACGGCCGCGTATTGCTGGACCGTTCGCTGGGAGCCGTCGGCACGACGCCCGGATCGGCCGAAGCTTACGGACTCTATTACCAGTGGGGCCGCAAGGACCCGTTCTGCGGCGGTACGACTACTGAAACCTCGGCGACTGCTTTTGCGCAGGCGGCGGAAAATTCGGTCGTCAATCCGGCCTTCGCCGATACGCATGCGTGGAAGCAGGAGAGCGGGGCGGCCGTTTCGACGCTGGAATACGCCGCGGCGCATCCGCTTTCGTTCCTTTCGAACAAGGGTGCGACCGGAGTTTACGACTGGCTGGCCAAGCCCCGCGCCGATTTGTGGAATACCGCGAAAACCTGCTACGATCCGTGCCCCGTGGGGTATAAGGTGCCGGACCGCGATACGTGGGACGATTTTGCGGACGAGCAGGACCGCTATGTGGACGGAACCTCGGAATGGGATGGGGAGAAGTACGGCATGACCTACATTTTCGGCGATCTGAGGGACTGGTACCCGACGTCGGGTTATCGTAACCGCGACAAGGGCAATCTCGCCGGTCTCGCTACGACCCGTACGGGGCATTACTGGTCCAACTATCGTTCGGGAAACACGATCTCCTGTTTCTATATTTCGAAAAAGCTCAGTACGGGCAAACTGCTCCAGCCGCAGTCTTCTTCGAAATCCGATGCGGCATACGGCTATAACGTTCGCTGTTGCAGGGAGTAATCCGGAGCGGCGGAGTCGCAGAGCCGTTCGGGGATAGGGCTGAAAAGTCCGGAGCGGCCGGGGCGGTCTCGCAGGTATCGCTATTCGGCGGCCCGGCAGGCCGATAAAAACGGCGTCCACTGAACTCAGGGTGGACGCCGTTTCCGCTTATGGTCGGTTCGGTGGCTTGGGAAAGCCGGGCAGTCTCTGAGGACTGCCGGCGGGGGTCTTGAAAATCAGGAGCGGATGCCGGTCCGCGGGAGCTTGGCTTGGGGAAAGCAGGCCGGGCGGCCGATTCGTGGAGCCGGTTGATTCGGGGAATCCGGGCCGGTCGGTTGGGGGAATCCGGGTTATGGCGCCGCGCGGTCTGCTTGGTCGTAGCCGGTTGAAAAACTACTTTCCGGATTCCGGGGCCGGTGTGTCGGACGCTTTCGTAAGCCGGAAGTCCACGGGAAGCGTATATTTCACGCGCACGATCTGCCCGCGCTGTTCGCCCGGTTTCCATTTGGGCGAAGAGGCGATGACGCGGCGGGCCTCCTCCCAAAGCGACGCGTCGGGCGCTTGGAGTTTTTGGATGTCGCTTACCGAGCCGTCTTTCTCGACTACGAACGACAGCACGACACGTCCTCCGATCCCCTTTTCGAAAGCTTCGGCCGGGTATTTCACGTTTTTCTGGACCCATGCCCGGAAGTTGCCGAGGTCGCCGTACGGGACGGCGGGATCGTCGGTCGGGAAGAGGGGCATCGTTTCGGTCACAAGGAACGCCTCTTCCTTTTCGGTTTTGCCGTTTTTAATCGCGATGGCGTTTGCCGCGGTTTGTTCGGCGTCATCCGCCTTGCCGTTGCTTTCGGACGTCGCAGGTCCCATATCCGCTCCTTTGAGCGTAATGACTATCACGCCGTTGCGGGCCTTTTCGCCGTAGAGTGCAGTGGCGGCCTTGTCCTTGAGGACACTCATGCTCTCGATCCGGTCGGGATCGAGTTTGCCGATCTCCTTCGTTTCGATTCCGTTGACGATATAGAGCGGTTTGTCCGTTGCGGTCGCTGTTGCGAGCGACTCGGATGTGCCGGGTGTCTCTGGTGTTCCGGCCGTTTCGGCCTGCATGTCGAACATGAACATCTGACGCTCCTTGTCGCCTACTTGTGTAATATGCGGTTTGCATCCTATGTAGCTGATTTCGAGAGCCGAATTGGCTGGAACGCGCAGCTCGGCCAAGCCTGCGGAGTTGGTGACCGCACCTTTCGACGAGCCGCTGACCTTGACCAGCGCACCGGCGAGCGGGGCTTTGTCCTTATAGGTGGCGACGCTGACGGTCACCTGCTCCTGCTGTTGCTCCTGCGGCGCGTCGGGCAGGTCGTCGGTGGGGGTAAAGCCGGCTTCGGGATTTCGTATCAAGGATACGGCGACCGGTTTTTCGTCGTTTACGGCGATGGTTCGGGACTCGTAGCCGATATAACTGATTTTGAATTCACTGCCTTCGGGGAGCGTTATCACGGCCCGACCGTCTTTGCCGGTGACGGTGCCTTTTTTGGTGCCGATTGTCTGTACGAGCGCTCCTTCGATCGGGCGTTTGCTTTTTTCATCCACCACCGTGAGCGTTGCCGTGCAGGTCTTGTCCTGCTTCTGCATCGCGTCGGCCACGGTTCGTATGTCGGCCGGCTCTTCGGTCGTTGCGGTTGCGGCCGCCGGGGCGACGATCACCGCTGCGCGCGTGGTGAAACCGAATGCGCACAACAATCCTATCACGGCGGGCAGCGTACCTGCCAGCCGCAGCAGGCCGTGCCTGCTTTTTGTCTGCATGGTCATCATTTTAAAGCGTTTTTTAGTTAGGGAGTTGCGCAGCCCGTTGGCTATTTCCGGACTATAACCGAAAAGCTGCCTGAAGATGGTTTGCATATATTCGGCGCGGTCGTAACCGCTGCTCAGCACGTCGTTGTCGGCCTCGAACTCTTCGGCCTCGGTCAGCCGCCGTGCGGCGATCCATGCGAAGGGGTTCCACCATAGAAGGGCCTTCATCAGCTCCATCAGGATGCGTTCGATGGAGTGGCGGTGGGCGATGTGGCTCGACTCGTGGGCCAGAATGGCGGCCAGCTCCCCGGCAGGCGTTTTGTCCCAGACGTAAATGGTGCGCAGGAAGGAGAACGAAGCGATTTCCTGCCGTGTGCGGACGAGCGTATAGTCGCCGGTCCGGGAAATTTCGGCGCCGCGCCGCAGCTGGCGGATGCGGATGACCTGCCATGCCATGACGCCGGCGATCAGGGCTGCTCCCAGCAGATAAAGCCCCAGACAGAGACTTTCGGGCGTTACGGTGAAACCTCCGCCCTCGTCGGGAAGCACTTCGCCCGTCCAGACGGGGAGGTCGGGCGAGATGGCGGGTGCGGCTGCGACGATGCGCCCCGGCCATACGGGAATCCGCAGCAGCGGAATCAGGGCCGCGGCGAAGGTCGTCAGGAGCAGGTAGAGCCGGCACCAGCGGAATTTTACCCGGCGTTCGAGCAGGATGGCGTAGGCCGCCAGCAGGACTCCGCTGCAGACGAGCACTTCGAGCATGTAGATGATTGCGGGTTTCATTGTCAGTGATTTGACTGGTCGTGTGCTTGTGTTTCGGGCGTTTATCGTCGGTTGGCGTACGCTGTTTTCGGACGTGTCGCTGCGGCAGGCTGTTTATCGGGTGGCTGCTGCGGCAGGGACGGCTGCGGTGTGTTTTGACGGAATGTATTGCAGCGGCAACAGCTGCGTTGCGGCTGCGGTGTGTTTTGACGGTCGTATTGCCGCGGCCTGAATGCCGCCGCACCGGTGTGTCTCATTTGTCTCGGAAGTCGTTTCGGCAGCGTGCCGCATGCCGTCCTGCGGCGGACCGGAGGTCTGCCCTTTGCTGCGGGCCGCGTGGCCCAGCAGGAGAATCAGGAAGAGCAGAAGCCGTTTCATGGCACGTTATTTTTTTGCGTTCCGCATGATTTCGAGAATCTCGTCCATCTCCTTGACCGAAATGTCTTCGTTCCGCGAGAAAAACGACACCATCCGGGCCAGCGAGCCGTCGAAATAGGAGGTCAGCACCGACGACATGACGCCGCGCGCGTACTGCTCGCGGCCGACGAGCGGGTAGTAGCGGTGGCTTTTGCCTTCGGGTGTATGTCCCACGAAACCTTTGTTTTCCAGAATCTTGAGGAAGGTGGCGACGGTCGTGTACTTGGGCCGCGGCTCCTCGGTCTGGGCGATGATCTCATTGACCACCGCATCCCCCAGACGCCAGAGTATCTGCATGATCTCCTCTTCGCCGCGTGTGAGTTCCGTTGATTTTTTCTCCATGGTAAAAAGCGCTTTTTTCAGTTCCTATGCAAGTTTACTACTAATTTTTTAGATATGCAAATTTTACATCTAAAAAAATAGTAGATTGATGTGAAAAAGTTCTTTACCTATGTTTAATTAAGAAAAGAGCGGCTGTATGAAGGATAGGCGGGCCGTCAGGCTGAAAACGGGTCAGTGTATCCGGCGCTCCTGTTCGTTGTCCTTTTCCTCCTTTTCGTCCTCCTCCCAGTCGAACCACGGGAATTCGTGCCGTCCGGCCAGCGAAAAACGGGTGTAGGTGATCGGAAGACCCATTTCGAGAAAACGTTTCTCGTAAGCCGTTTTGACCGAAAGCACCTCGTCGGCATACCCCGAACCGTAGATGTCGGGGTTCGAAACCTCGCAGGGAAGGGAGTAGCGGCGAACGACCTCGTTGGTATAGGCGAACAGGTGTTTCGAGTCGGTCTTGAGATTGATCCACCCTGCGGGTTTCAACAGCCGGGCGTAGTATTCGAGGAACAGCGGCGAGGTGAGACGCTTCTTGGCCCGGCGGCTTTTGAGCTGCGGATCGGGAAAGGTGATCCAGATTTCGTCCACCTCGTTTTCGGCGAACAGGCCGTTGATGAACTCCACGCGCGTGCGCAGGAAGCCCGCATTGGCGATCTTCCGCTCGGTGACGCTCTTCGCGCCGCGCCACATGCGGGCGCCCTTGATGTCGATGCCGATATAGTTGCGCGACGGGTCGTGTTCGGCCAGCGCCACGGTGTATTCGCCCTTGCCGCAGCCCAGCTCCAGTACGATGGGGTTGTCGTTGTGGAAAAAGTCGCTGCGCCAGCGCCCCTTGAGGGGATGGTCGCAGTGGAATACCTCGTCGAATTCGGGTTGTACGAAACAGTCGAAAGTCAGATTCTCGCGGAATCTGCGGAGTTTATCTTTGCCCATTGTCTCTATTGGCTTTTTGCGATATGGATGCCTACCGCTTCGACGCCTTCGACGGGGCGGCAGGGGGTGATTGTCAGGTGGTAGTCGCCCGTCCGGTCGAAAAGCACGCGGCGGCGGTAAGGGATGTCGGCCTCGCGCGAGATCGCGGCCGGAGTATGTGCCGGGGGAATGACCATCACGAACGGTTCTTCGTGTTGGAGCGAGTCCGGCGTGCGCACCCGGATGCGGACGGTCAGCGTGTCCTCCGCGAACCGGTCGTTGCAGCGCAGGAACAGGGCGATGTCGCGGAGCGTCGTCGTGTCGGCGTTGGCGAGGGTGATAGGGGCGGAATCGCGCCACGATGCCGAGTTGACGTCGGTCGCAACGGCTCCGTGGGGCGACACGCAGCCTGCGGCGAGAAATGCCGCGGCGGCGAGCGCCGTGCGGCATGCTGCACGCATCGGCCGCATCGCTTCTGCATCGAGCAGGGCGGATACCGTGCGGAGTATTTTTGCGCGTACGGAACCCGGCGGGCGCATTGCCGCTCCGGCGAATTTTACGGCCGCAATATCCGCGTCGGAGCGTTTCCGCCCCTCGATCGGGAGGGGCGCGCGGCCGTCTGCGCCGGGGGGTGTTCCGTAGGGACCGGCGGTCGCGCGGTCTTGCCTGCCGGTCCCTGTCCCGTACGGACCGGCGGTCGTGCGATCCGGTTCGCCTTGGTCTGCCCTATATGGGGATACGGCTCCGCAGCGTGCCGTTATGTCACCTGCCGTCCGTTGCACCATTATTCGTTTGCGCCGTTGCCGCCGTTGTTTCCGTTGCCGCCGTTGTTTCCGTTGCCGCCGTTGTTTCCGTTGCCGCCGTTATTGCCGTTTCCGTTGCTGCCGCCTTCGCCGCGCGGACGGTCGTTGTTCGGACGGCGGCGGTTGCGGTTGTTGTTCCGGCCGCGGCTGCTGCCTTCGCGGCGTTCGGCGCCGTTGCCGTTGTTCGTAGTGCCGTTGCGGGCTTCGTTGTTGTTGCCGTTGCGGGTGTCGCCGTTTTCGCCGTTCCGGTTTTCGCTGCCGGCACTGCCTCTGCGGCCTCCGTTGTTGGCGTTGCGGTTTTCGCGGTTCTCTCCGTCACGGCGTTCGCCGTTGCTGCGGCGGTCCGGATTTCCGTTGCGGCCCTCGTTGTTGCGGCCTTCGCCGTTGCGGGGACGGTCGTTGCGCCGCGGGCGGCGTTCCTGCTGCCGGCCCTGCTGATCGGGCTGTTCCTGCCGGCCTGCGGCCTGCTGTCCCGCTTCCTGTGAATCCTGTCCGTTCTGCCGGCTTCCTTTGCCGCGGCTCCGCTTGCTGCGGCGCTTGGCCTGATCGAAGCGGGTGATGCTGTCCTCCTCCGAACGGTAGGTCGGCTCTTCGGCCGCCGGGGCGATGTCCTCGGCAGCTTGCAGCCGGTCTACCTTCTTGCCGGCGCGGTTCAGCGAGACGATCTCCCTGACGCGCGCGATGGAGAGCGTGGTGACGTTGACCATCGCATCCTTGCTCGACGAGAAGGTCATCGTGCCGGCCAGAATGTCGTTCTTGACCAGATAGTATTCGCCGTCCATGGCCTGCAGCGGTTCGCGCAGACGCGGGAACTCCTTGCGGGCGTCGACGTAGGTGTCGTACTCGTACATCATGCAGCACTTGAGCTTCGAGCACTGTCCGGCGAGCTTCTGGGGATTGAGCGAAATTTCCTGTACGCGGGCGGCGCCGGTCGTGACGCTCGAAAAACTCGACATCCACGATGCGCAGCACAACTCGCGTCCGCAGGCGCCCAGCCCGCCGATGCGTCCCGCCTCCTGCCGCGCGCCGATCTGCTTCATCTCGATACGTATGTGGAACCGTTCGGCGAAGACCTTGATCAGTTCGCGGAAGTCCACGCGCTCGTCGGCGATATAGTAGAAAATGGCCTTGATCTTGTCGCCCTGATACTCCACGTCGCCGATCTTCATGTTGAGTCCCATGTCGGCCGCGATCTGGCGCGACGCGATCATCGTTTCGTGCTCCAGTTCGATGGCTTCCTGCCACTTTTCGATGTCGTAGGGCTTGGCTTTGCGGTATATCTTCTTGAATTCGCCGTTGAAGGGGTTGAATCCCGTGCGGCGCATCTGGCGCGCCACCAGATCGCCCGTGAGCGAGACGATGCCGATGTCGTGGCCGGGCGAAGCTTCGACCGCCACGATGTCGCCCCGCTTGAGCGGCAGGTTGTTGACATTCTGGTAGAACGCGCGGCGGGTGTTCTTGAAACGCACTTCGACGATGTCGGTCGGAAGGTTTTCGGGGTACTCTTCGAGCCATGCGGTCTCGTGGAGTTTGAAACATCCGTCGCAGAGTTTGGCTTCGCACTCCGAACCGCAGTTGCAGAAGGAGCAGCCGCGGCCTACTTCGGGTTTGAATGCTTTCGTATGTTGTTTTTCGGTATCCATGGAGGGTATAATTTGCGTAAAGATACGCAAAAATTCTGAATTTTTTAATTTTTAATTGCCGCTGAGGTACAAGCGTCGTATGCTGCGTCGTATGCGGAGGATCATCATCACGGCGGCGGCCGACAGACCGAACGAGAAACCGAGGAAAAGTCCCGACGGACCCATGCCGAGCGTGAAGCCGAACAGGTAGCCCACGGGCAGGTTGAGCAGCCAGTAGGAGACGAAGGCGATCGGCATGATGATCTTCACGTCCTGAATGCCGCGCAGGATACCTACCGAGACATTCTGAATGCCGTCCGAAAGCTGGTACAGCGCGGCGAAGACCATCAGCTGCGAGGCGATGGCGATCACTTCGGCGTTGGTGGTGAAGAAGGTCGGAATGACGTTGCGCATGGTGATGAAGACCAGCGCCGCGAAGGCGTTCCACGCCAGCACCAGATGATACGACGCCTTGGCCGCCAGCGACAGTTCGCCGATGTTGCGGGCGCCGTAGCAGTGCGACACGCGGATGGTGGTGGCGGCGCCGATCGACATGACGATCATGAAGGCGCAGTTGCCGATGGTGACGGCGATCTGGTTGGCGCTCATGGTCTCCTTGTTGAACCAGCCCATCATGATGCCGGTGCCGACGAACGCCGAAGCTTCGAGAAACATCTGCATCGAGATCGGAAGTCCCATGTGCAGCAGTTTTTTCACCGTGGCCCACGAGTAGTTGCGGGGCGAGAATCCGTCGAGGTAGCCGCGGTAGCGCTCGCGGCTGTAGAAGTAGCCGACCATCAGGATCGGGGCGATGATGCGTGACAGCAGCGTGCCCAGACCCGCGCCCTCGGCGCCCATTTCGGGAAGCGAGAAGCGTCCGTAGATGAAGACCCAGTTGAAGCCTATGTTGGCCAGATTGGCGACGATCGTCACGACCATCTCGACTTTGGTGTTGCCCACGCCTTCGAGGAACTGCTTGAAGGCGAAGAAAAGCATCACGAACGGCATGCTGAAAACCAGCATACGGTAGTAGGGGATGGCCGCATCGACCACGTCGACGGGCTGGCCGAGGCGGTACATGAGCGGGATGACGGAGTATTGGACGACCGCCATTGCGAATCCCAGCAGCGTGTAGAACAGGATGCCGTTCTGCAGCAGCCCCGCCGACTTCTCCCGGTCCCCCTGCGCGTAAAGCTCGCCCACGAGGGGCGTCATGCCCAGCGCGATGCCGATGGCGGCGATGAAGAGGATGAAGAATACCGAGCCGCCGAACGATACGGCGGCCAGCGGCACGGGGTCGTCGCCGCCGTAGCGGCCGACCATCAGGTTGTCGGCTACCTGCGTGAGAATCTGGCCCAGCTGCGTCAGTACGACGGGCAGGGCCAGTTTCAGATTGGACTTGTATTGATCTTTATAAGTCGAGAAACTGTACATTGCGTTCCGGATTTAGGATGCAAAGATAGCTAATTAACTCCGGATTGCAATCCGCAGCCCCGTCCGATACGAAAAATCCGCCCGGAAGGGGCGGATTTAAGCATCAGCAGGGGAGGACGATATCGATGCAGCAGCCTGCGCGGTATTCGGGGCAGACGCGGATTTCGCCTCCGAGCCGCGTGACGATCAGGCGGCAGAGATAAAGCCCGATGCCCGAACCCGGTTTGAAGGGGTCCACTTTGGCGAAGCGTTCGAATACCCACTCCCGCTTGTCGGGGTCGATGCCGATGCCTGTGTCGGCCACGCGGATGCGTAGTCTGCGTTTGCTGTCATCCTTCTCGCAGGAGAGCGTGACGGAGCCTGCGGCGGTGAATTTGGCGGCGTTCTGCAGCAGGTTGTCGATCACGCGGGTCATGTAGAAGACGTTGGTCGGAATGATGCAGGGACCTTCACCCCCCCCCTTGAAGATATACTCCACCTGCGGGTTGTTCGACTGCCGCTTCTGGTATTCCAGCCGTTCGGCGCAAAGCAGACCGATGTCGGTGTCGGTCTGCGGCAGGGGCGCTTCGGAGCTGACCAGACTCGACAGTTCGAGCATGTTTTCCAGCAGGGTGGTCAGCGCGGTCGTGTTGCTCCATATCTGCTCGCGGAATTCGCGCCGGGCTTCGGCGTCGTGGTTGCCTTCGAGCAGCAGGTCCGAAAATCCGTTGATGGCGTTGAGCGGCGTGCGGATTTCGTGGCACATGGAGTTGATGAAGGCCGTTTTCATCTTTTCGCTCTCCATGGCGCGACGGCTCTGGCGGGTTATCTCTTCGTTGGCGTCGGTGAGCTGCCGCCGGATGTGCGTCAGCCGCCGGACCATGACGTACTGGTAGACGCTCCAGCCGATGAGCAGCAGCACCAGCACCCCGCCGGCAAGCAGGGCGATGAATTTCATGCGGTTGGCCAGCCGGGATTTTTCAAGCTCCAGCTGCCCCACTTCGAACAGGGTCTGCATCTCGGCGAGGCTGTTCTGCGCCTCTTCCACGCGGTCGTCGTGGCGGATCGAATTGGATGTGCGCAGCGCTTCGAGGGCGTTTTTGTAGTCGCCCAGATTCTCGTAGAGCCACGACTGCACTGCGTATATGGAGGCGAAATCCGCTTTTGTGCCGTTGCGCTTGTAGACGGTTACGGCCGAGTCGATGTAGGCCACGGCCCGCTCGTATTCCCCCATGTACTGGTAGTAGCGGGCGCTGGTGCTGTAAATCTCGGCCAGATCGCCTCTGGCGCGGGCCAGCTCCATGCATTTCCCGTAATATTCGTTAGCTTTCTCTTTGGAGATCAGCTCGCGCAGATAGAGCATCTTCGAGTAGGCGCGCATCATGTAACCCGTCGTGTCGCGGTGGGGGCGTTCGAAGCGGTCGTCCATCGCCAGCCATGCGCGGTGCAGGTCGATACATTGTCGGATCTGCTTTTCGGCGCGTTTGTCTTTGCTGAGCATGTAGAGTTCTGAAAGCTCGTCGCGGCAGATCCGCTCCATGTGGAGACGCTCTTCCAACGGATATTTTTCGAGTTTTTCCAACGCCTGCTCCACATGGGGGATCGCCTTGTCGATGTTGTCGTAGGCCTCGGTCGCCAGCGCCGAGAAGTCGATGGAGAGTCCCGTCAGGAATTCCCATTCGATGCGCTCTTCGGGCGAGAGTTCGTTGTGGATTTTGGTCTTGAGTCTGTCCAGTTCGTGTTTTACCGTTTCGACCGCATTGTTGTCGTTCATCAGCTTCCAGATGTAGTAGGCGTAGAGCGACGAGCGGAACAGGGCGTGGCGCGGTCCCGGAAGAATGCTGTCCGCAAGGGCGATGTATTTCTCGGCCCGCCGCGCGTCCCGGCCTGCGAATTTGCGGACCAGAAAGTCCAGCGCCTCCTTGCAGCCGTAGATGTCCCCGGTTTTCTGCGCTTCGGCGAGCGCCGCTTCCCAATAGGGTGCGGCGAGGTTGAGGCTGTCTCCGCTCAGGTCGGCCAGCTGGACGTATATCCGCTCCCGGCTGACGGCATCGTGTGTTTTCGCTAAAAGCCTGAGCAGGCTGTCGGCGTGCGACGGCCCGGCGGGCGCCGATATTGCGGCGAAGGGAAACAAGGACATAATAAGCCCTGACGCAAGGGCTTTCAGGAGCATCTGACGCATGTCGGTGTTATGAAACGGTATTAAATCGGGACAAATTTAGTTAAAAAATAATCTTTCAGGCAATTATGACGCAAAAAAATGGTCGGAACGAAAAAAGAGACCGGTTTGAAACCGGTCTCTTGCAACGGGAAGACGGAAAATCGACCGGCTGTCACGCCACGCGTATCCGGACGCCGTGCGACTTGTCCGATTCGACGACGACCGTGTCGCCTTCGTGGAGTTTGCCGTCGATGATCAGGCCGGAGAGCGGCTCCTCGACGTTGTCCATCAGCGTGCGCTTGAGCGAACGTACGCCGTAGCGCGATTCGTAGCCCATGGCTGCCAGACGGCGTTTGGCTCCGTCGGTGATCTTCACCTTGTAGCCCAGCCGGCGCGTGCGCTCGAAGAGTCCCTGCAGCTCCAGCTCGATGATCCGCTCCACGTCGGAGATCTCCAGCGTGCGGAACAGCACGATGTCGTCGATGCGGTTGAGGAACTCCGGCGCAAAGGTCTGTTCGAGGGCCTTGCGGTACTCGCACTGGGGGGCGGTGACCGCCGTGGCGCTCTTCGAGACGGTGCTGTAACCTACCTGCACCGATTTCTGGACCACGTTGCGCGACCCGACGTTCGAGGTCATGATGATGATCGTGTTGCGGAAGTCCACCTTGCGGCCCGATCCGTCGGTGAGGTGTCCCTCGTCGAAGATCTGCAGCATGGAGTTGAAGACTTCGGGGTGCGCCTTCTCGATCTCGTCGAACAGCACCACGGAGTAGGGCTGGCGGCGGACCGCTTCGGTGAGCTGGCCGCCCTCGCCGTAACCGACGTATCCCGGAGGGGAGCCGATCAGACGTGCGACGTTGTGCTTCTCGCCGTATTCGCTCATGTCGATGCGGATCAGCCCCCGGTGCTCGTCGAACAGCCACTTCGAAACCTCCTTGGCCAGCAGGGTCTTGCCCACGCCCGTGGGACCCACGAAGAGGAAGACGCCGATCGGACGGTTTTCGTCCTTGAGTCCGGCGCGCGAGCGGCGGATCGTGCGGGCGATCTTCTCCACGGCCTCCTGCTGTCCCACCACGCGGCGTGCGAGGTGGTCGTAGAGCATCTGCAGGCGCGTCATCTCGCCGCCCGATATCCGTTCGGCGGGAATACCCGTGATCGAGGTGATGACCTGCTGGATGTGTTCCGCAGTGACCTCTACGGGGTTGGTCTCCAGCGACCGCTGCCATTCGGCACGGGTTTCGCCCAGTTTGGAGCGGAGCGCGATTTCGCGCATCCGCGCCGAGGCGGCTTTTTCGTAGACCAGCGCTTCGACCGCTTCGCGGCGTTCGCGCTGCGCGTCGGTGAGCGCCGTCTCCATTTCGCGCAGCTCGGCCGGTTCGCGTGCCGACTGCAGGTGTATGCGCGAGCCAGCTTCGTCCATGACGTCGATGGCCTTGTCGGGGAAGAAGCGGTCGGTGATGTAGCGGCCCGTGAGGGTCACGCACGCCTGCAGGGCCTCTTCCGTATAACGCACCTTGTGATGGCGTTCGTAGTGGGGCGCGATGTTGCGCAGGATCTGGAGCGTCTGGTCGGGCGTGGTAGGCTCCACCACGACCTTCTGGAAGCGGCGTTCGAGGGCCGAATCGCTCTCGATGTTCTCGCGGTACTCGTCGAGCGTGGTGGCACCGATGGTCTGCAGCTCGCCGCGCGCCAGCGCCGGCTTGAGGATGTTGGCCGTGTCGAGACTGCCCTGCGTCGAACCTGCGCCCACGATGGTGTGGATCTCGTCGATGAAGATGATCGTATCCTTCGCCTTGCGCAGTTCGTCGAGCAGCTGCTGCATGCGCTCCTCGAATTCGCCGCGGAATTTCGTGCCGGCCACCAGCGACGAGACGTCGAGCGAGAAGAGCGTCTTGTCGGCGATGGTGTAGGGCACCTCGCCGCTTGCGATGCGCAGGGCCAGTCCCTCGACGATGGCGCTCTTGCCCACGCCCGCTTCGCCGATCAGGATCGGATTGTTTTTCTTGCGGCGCGAGAGAATCTGCACCACGCGCTCGATCTCGCATTCGCGGCCGATCACGGGGTCGATTTTCCCTTCACGCGCCTGCCGGGTCAGGTCTACGCCGAACTTGTCGAGCATCCGGCTGCCTTCGGCGGCCCGCTGTCCCTGCTCGGAGTAGTCGAGCAGGCGGACGTGCAGCTCGGCGCGCGGTTCGTCGGCCGTGCTCATGCGGCGGATTTCGTCCTCGACGACGGCCGGCGTGATGTGGTACATTTCCAATACGTGCGCGCCGATCGTCTGCTCGTCGCTGATGATGGCATGTAAGGCGTGGGCCGTAGAGACGCTGGGAGCAGTACGATAACGTTTGCGCAACTCGTTCGCGAACTGCACGTAGAACTCTTCGGGATTTCCGGCCGGGCCGTCGGTACGCTCCTGCAAATCGCGTTCGATGCGCAGGCGAACCTGATATAGTTCCCAGTCCTTGAGACGGGCTGAAAGCAATTGATAGGCCAACGATCCCTCCTCCCGTACAATCTCGAGCAGCAAGCGCTCCTTCAACCAACGGGTCTCTCCTTGTTTCGATGTGTCGAACGCCGTGCGGGCGATCAGCCCTTCGAGCGTCTTTGAAATCTTGGTCTGCATAAAATTCGTCGTCTAATAATTCGCTGACAAAACGCTTTGCGGAGAGGCGATATTGTGTATTCTTATAGAAATATTAAATTTATTAATAAATAATATGACAA
>OLQM01002202.1_pt1 | contig 19638 bp, 21 predicted proteins | sample 1673161 | NCBI WGS metagenome assembly OLQM01 (sample SAMEA3136761, study PRJEB25190) | human gut metagenome | reverse complement strand
GCCGGCGAATCTGCAACGAAGTCAAAGGAGTAAACAGAGTCGTCTACGACATCACTTCAAAACCGCCGTCCACAATCGAATGGGAATAGTAGCAAAATTTTCTAAAATGGCTTAATTACAAGCTATAAAGAGAATGAAAAATGGCTACTGGTACTCAAATGGTACTGGAAGTAAAATGAATAAACTAAATAATAGTTCTAAGTGGTTTACATTTGGACAAAATATTAGACGGTAGTTTCAATGGTTCTATAATAAATGTTGGGATCCATCTCGACTCCAACATTTATTATAGAACCATTTTATTAAGTTAAATCTTCAAGTTAGGTTTAACAAAAACGATTGTATTATTTGAAGCTAAGTTTAAGAGGTAAGCAATATGTTCAAGAATTTGAAAAGTTATAAGTATAAACTACCTACAATTAATGGTGAATCTAAAGAGCATGCAACAAATAGTAATTCAATAATTATTATAGGGGCAAATGGTAGTGGGAAAAGTAAATTAGGCGCCTGGATTGAAGGTCAGGATCCATTAGATGTTCATAGAATAGGAGCACAAAGAAATCTTAACTTTCAAGAAAATATACCCTTAAGCAATTATGAATATTCAAGAAATAGAATTTTTTATGGTACTGATCTTGAGTCTGAAATTCAAAATAAAGATAAGAGATACAGATGGGATTTTGGGAAAGCTTACACCACTAAACTTTTAAATGATTTTGATGTAGTGTTAGCAGCATTAATTGCTCTATATAATAATGAAACGTCGAAATTTTTAGATGATTGTAAAATGGCCGAAAAGAATAATTATTCAAAACCTAATACTCCATTTACAGTTTTGGATAAATTAATGGCAATATGGAATAGTATATTTCCACAAAGAAATCTTCTGTTTAAAGATTCTAAGTTCTTTGCTTATGAAAGAAACAAAATTACTAAGAAGTATTCTGCAAATCAAATGAGTGATGGAGAAAGAGCTGTTTTGTATTTAGCGTCACAAGTTCTGGTTGTACCAGATAATAAAACTTTAATAATAGATGAACCTGAATTACATCTTCACAACTCAATAATGAATATTTTATGGGAACAGTTAGAGAATTATCGTCAAGATTGTTTATTTATTTATATAACACATGATACAAATTTTGCTGCTTCCCATAAGAATTCAGAAAAGATATGGATAAAGAATTATGATGGGGAAAATTGGAATTTAGAAAAAATAATTTCATCCGACCTTCCAGAAAAATTGCTATTCGACATTTTAGGTTCACGAAAAAATATTTTATTTGTAGAAGGAGAAGAGAATAGTTTTGATACTCAATTATACTCTATCTTATACCCTAATTATTTTATTATTCCTTGTGGAAGCTGTATGCAGGTTATCATGAGAACAAAATCCTTTAAATTAACTCAAAATATTCATAATTATAATGTTTATGGAATAATTGACCGCGACTTTAGGACAGAGGTTGAAATAAATAAATTAGAAAAAGATAATATTTATACATTAAAGGTCTCAGAAGTGGAAAATTTATTTGTTATAGAAGAACTGATCAGTTTTTTAGCAAATCATTTAGGTAAGAATTTTAGTGATGTTTTTAGTGATATTAATAATTATATAATTAAGCAAAGATTTGGTAATCAAATCCATAGTCAGGTTAGGAAAAATGTAGTATCTCAGATAAAATATGAATTATCAATGGCTGAAATCTCTGAGATTAATACAAAAGAAAGTTTAACTAATGCTGTTGGAAATATTAATACTGATAATATTTATGAAGATACATTAAATTCATATAAAGAAGCATTGTTAAGTAATGATTATAAAAAAGTGTTAGAAATGTTTAATGAAAAGGGATTATCTAAATCAATAGGTCATTATCTTGGTTTTCAAAACAATGATTACTTAAATACAGTTATTTCTATCTTGCGAAATAAGGAACAAACAGAAGTATTAGAGATATTCAAAAATTATATACCAAAACTACAAAATTAAAATACAATATGAATTTAGATCAAAACAATAATATTGTCTGGTACTGGGACGGGACTAAAAATTTGAAAATGTCTTATAATTATATGGATTTAGTGATATTAGAAAAAATAGAATTTTGTATTTTGAATGGTTTGGGATATATTGGACGTTTGGAAAAGAAGAATGGGAATAAAAATACTTAATAGAAAATAAAAAGCCTTGATACATTCAATACTAAGTGGATAATCAGGGCTTTTTTAATGATAGAAGTTTCAAGCCTTGTCCGCTACGCCCGCGATCTTATAGAACCGCAGGCCGCGAAAAAAGGAATCACCGTCAAACTCGACTTGATACCTCTCTATGTATACGGAAATTCGGCGCTTCTTTCCGAACTTGTCATGAACCTCCTCGACAATGCAGTCAAATATAATCGCGAAAACGGACAGGTAGAAGTCTCTCTCTCCAAAGTTGACGACCGGGTCGTACTGACCGTTTCCGATACAGGCATCGGCATTCCGGGAGATAAGCAGGAACGGATTTTCGAGCGGTTCTACCGTCCCGAAGAAAGCAGAAATAAAGCCACCGGCGGCAGAAAAATAAATAAAATTTCTGATATAAGTTTGAATGGAAATAAATGCTAATATGTATGATTTAAATATGGAAAAGGAAAAATTTATTGATGATATGAAAAAGATTTTTGTAATTTCTTAAAATTTTTCTGAAGTAATATTGCTATTGTTCTAGAGTTGGAATATAATAAATAATCAAAAATGGAGGTGCCGGTATGGAATATATGTCCGCAAGAGAGGCTGCTGATAAGTGGGGAATTTCACAAAGGCGAGTGGCTGTTCTTTGTTCCGAGAACAGAATTGATAATGCAACTATGGTCGGTAATATGTGGATTATTCCTGCCAGTGCCGAAAAACCAATCGATGCAAGAAGCATAAGATACAATAAGAAAGAGGAAAAAACTATAAAACCGTTTCTAAAGTGGGCCGGAGGAAAAGGACAACTTCTTCGGGATATAGAAAAATATTATTATCCTTTTGAAAATGGTATTGTCACAAAATATGCGGAACCGTTTCTTGGCGGAGGAGCCGTCCTTTTTGATATATTGAGTAAATATGAGTTAGAAGAAGTCTATGTCAGTGATATTAATTCGGAACTTGTTAATGCGTATTGCATGATTAGAGATGATATAAATGAACTTGTTACCATTTTAAAAGTTATGCAAGATGAGTTCATAGAAAGAGATAAAGATGAACGAAAAATCTACTATATGATAAAGAGGGAGCTTTTTAATGAGCTAAAGATCAGTGGAGATGAAACTGTAAATATCGAAAAAGCTGTGTTAATGATATTTCTTAATAAGACTTGTTTTAACGGGTTGTTTCGTGTAAATAAAAAAGGCTTGTTTAATGTGCCTATGGGAGCTTATAAAAACCCCATGATTTGTGACGAGGAAAATCTGAGAGCCGTGTCTGAAAAACTGCAAAATGTGAGAATAGAATGCGGTGATTATAGGGAGGCAGCAAACTTTATTGATGAAAAGACTTTTGTTTACTTTGACCCTCCGTACCGTCCTATTACCAATACTGCAAGTTTCACGGCATATACGGAAAATTTATTTAATGATGACAAACAGATTGAACTTGCGAAATTCGTTAATGATATGAATAAAAAGGGTGCAAAGATTGTGGTCAGCAACTCTGATCCCAAGAATTCTGATGGCGAAGATGAATTTTTTGATGATATTTATTCATCTTATAAAATCAAGCGCGTTGAAGCTACCCGTATGATTAACTGCAACGGTGAAGCAAGGGGTAAAATCAAGGAATTGCTTATATCGAACTTTTAAGAGGTCTGTATTGCGAGAAAACGGAAGCCCTATTAAATAGGCTTTGATGAAAGGAGAGGTTGATATGGCGAGAAATTTTAACGTGTGGTTAGCAAGTTTCCGTGCCAGCATTGCAAATTATGGCTATTATATTGATTTTGATAAGGTTCATCGCAATGTTGATAATATCAAAGTTGAATTGAACATCCTTAACTCTCTTATCGGATCCAAGAATATCAGGGAAGATTTCAAGAATCTGATTGCGAAATACCCTGAAGTTTTGAAGTGTATTCCTTTGCTCTTGGCGGTAAGAGCTAATGAAATATATTGCCAGGATGAAAACGGCGGTCACTTATATCAGTTTGATTTTGGGAAGTATCCGCAGAACAGTCACATGGATTACGAGCGCTATGTCTATTTTATGGAACACACAGCCTTGTTTGATTTGTTGGAAAACCACATTATCAATAATCTTGTTGACTATGTCACCGGTGTTGAAACGGGACTTGATTCCAATGGTCGTAAAAACCGCGGCGGGCATCTTATGGAAGATTTAGTTGAAAGTTTTATTCAGAAAGCGGGATTTATAAGAGACGAGGACTATTTCAAAGAGATCTATATTCATCAAATTACAGATAAATGGAATATAGACTTGTCTGCTATTTCAAATCAAGGAAAAATGGAAAAGCGCTTTGATTTTGTAGTTAAAACCTCGAATATGATTTACGGTATAGAAACTAATTTTTATGGAAGTGGCGGCAGTAAATTAAATGAAACTGCACGCAGTTATAAAGCACTTGCTTGGGAAGCCGAAGAAATCAATGGATTTACATTTGTCTGGTTTACTGATGGAAAAGGTTGGACAAGTGCACGTAATAATCTCGAAGAAACATTTGATGTTATGCAACATATTTATAACATCAAAGATTTAGAGGAAGGAATAATTAACGAGGTTTTTAAATAATGGTAAAAAAAATAACCGAATGGGAGCCTGAAGATTTTGAGTTGGAAATGACTACACATTGGTCTTTTCCAAAACGTGGAGGCTGGGCTACTCACGATGCAAAATGGAGGGGGAATTGGTCACCGTATATTCCTCGTAATATATTGCTCAGATATTCTAAAGAAAATGACTTAGTGCTTGATCAGTTTGCCGGTGGCGGAACTACGCTTGTAGAAACAAAGCTGCTTAACCGGAACATAATTGGTGTTGATGTAAATGATATTGCACTTGAAAGGTGTAAAGAAAAAACAAATTTTGAACATGAAGGAGCTAACGGAAAGATATATTTACGGAAAGGTGATGCCCGAAATTTAGACTTTATTCCTGATAAAAGTATTGATTTAATATGTACACATCCGCCGTATGCTGATATTATCAAGTATAGCGAGGATATTAAAGAAGATTTATCACGTTTGAAGGTAAAGGATTTTCTTGAAGAAATGAAAAAGGTAGCTGCTGAAAGCTACCGAGTCTTAAAAAGTGATAAGTTTTGTGCTGTTCTTATGGGAGATACACGTCAAAAAGGACATATGATACCGATGGCCTTTGATGTTATGAAAGATTTTCAGGATGCCGGATTTAAGTTGAAAGAATTGATTATTAAAGAACAACACAACTGCAGAGCAACGGGATACTGGAAAACAAATAGTGTGAAATATAACTTTTTGCTCATTGCCCATGAATATTTGTTTATTTTTAAAAAGTGAGAAAAATGACGATGTATTATAAATGTAGCATATTACGATACGTTTCTATTTATCAGAAATGAGTCATGTTTCGTAAGAACTAAAGGGATTTTCCAAAACGAAATAAATATAAAGAACAAATTCAGATGAAGTGATCTGTAGAAAAAGAAGAGTGAAAATAAAATATTTGACAGAAAAAGCCTTGATTATTTCATATCAATTGGATAATCAAGGCTTTTTTGATGATGATAGAGAAACATATTTTCATGGAAGTAACTTGACATATATAGAAGTAACTTGATATATATATATATAATATTACATATTTATTATACGAATTAAGAAGCAGAGGAGAGATAATAAAATGGGGCTATTTAATTTATTTGGTTTATTGGGGGGCAGTAAAACAGTTGAGTTGGATAAAGTGAAAAGCGATGAAAACAAAAAACGGATGAGAGAAATTTTTGATACTAAAGTAGATAATGGCTCGGAATATAAAATAGTTTACGCTTATTCAGAAGATATAGGCGGAGCGAATTTCGCAGTACTTCGTACTGTTTCCTATAAATACAGAAGTTTTATACTTGGCTATAAGGAAAATGATTTGAGTGTAGTGTTTCTTGAAGTAAGTCCTGATTTAAATCAGGTTGGTGAAGCGCTTGTATATAGACCACAGGATGTCAAGAAAACTAATTTTATAAAAATGGTAGGTTCATATTATTTACAATATGGCAGTTCATTTAAGAAAGAATTTTTCAATTTTTTTGTTCCCGAGACTATTGATGAAATAGTGAATCATGATTGGTATGATGAAGATACATTTACTTACATTGACCAAAGAGATGAACATAGTGGATGGGTAGATTTTTGGAATAAATTTTGCAGATAAAAGGTAATGAATGATGAGTATGCTGCCAAATTACATCTTTGCTTTTATATTTACAGTATTTCTTGTTTATAGTTTTATAAATATAAAAGTAAAAAAGGCTAAGGTGAGTCATGGATGTCTTTACGGCATAGGGATTCTTGTTGCCATATTGTTACTCGGAATGTCTATTTACGGGATAATATTTAGCATTCCGTTAGGACAAGTACAGATACTCATAGAGAACAGTTTTAAATAAAGAAATATAGATTTGAGAAACGGTAGATCGAAAGGTTTACTGTTTTTTATTTGCGCAAAATCAGAAAGAGAGGAAAACAGAGAATGAACAATATAAAAGGTTTCCGGAATGATTTACTGCATTGAGGGATTGAATTTTGGTCATCACAGGAATATACAGAATGAATCAATGAAGTGTTCGCTAATATGGCAATAAAAACCACATTCCAAAGGTATCTTTAAATCATCTGACAATCAAATAGAAACCATAAAAAAAGAGAAATAGTATTACTATTTCTCTTTTTTGGTTTGGTGCAAAAATGAAACGTTTTGTCTTTATTTTTCTAAGCCTAATTCTTTTTTGTAACGGGTCATGCCGTCTATGCAGAGTTGCATGACTGTACCGGGTTCGAGGCCGAGCATTTGAAAGCCTTGTTTGATGACTTCTCTGTTACAGCCGGCGGCGAAACTTTTGTCTTTGAATTTCTTTTTCAGCCCTTTGAGTTCCATGCCGTCTATGCCTTCGGGGCGCATGAGGGCGTAAGCCATGATGACGCCGGTGAGTTCGTCGACGGTGTAGAGGCTTTTTTCCAGATTTGTTGACGGTTCGAATTCATCGGTGCAAAGTCCCCAGCCGTGGGAAATAATGGCACGGATATCTTCTTCGCCTACTCCTTCGGGTTCCAGAAGTTCGCGGACGTGATGACAGTGCTCATCCGGGTATTTCTCATAATCTACGTCATGGAGATAGCCAATCGCTTCCCAATGGTCACGGTCTTCCCGATAATAATCTGCCATAGCACCCATGGCAGCACTGACGGCTTGTGCATGGGTAAGAAGATGGGATTCGGTGGTGTGTTTTTTCAGGATTTCTTTTGCTTTTTCCAAATTGAGTTTGCTCATGGTGACCTCCTTTATTTTATCAAATGGTAGTGCGATTTCCGTTCTTTGTCAAATGACGGCGTTTTATAGTAAGATAAAAGAAAAAGCGGTATAGAAAGGAGATTTCTGATGACAGCGATAGAACAGTTTGCGGAGATGTTGAAAAAGCACAACAGAATTGTTTTCTTTGGCGGTGCCGGTGTTTCTACGGAGTCGGATATTCCCGATTTCCGCGGGAAAGACGGTTTGTACAATCAAAAGAATGATTTGCCCTGGTCACCGGAGGAGATGCTTTCCCATCATTTTTATGTGGAGCATCCGACGGAGTTTTTCACGCTCTACAAAGAGCGGGAGGGCATGATGCTTGAGGCGCGGCCGAACCGGGCTCATTATGCATTGGCCGATTTGGAAAAAATGGGAAAGCTTTCGGGAATTGTGACGCAGAATATTGACGGGCTTCACCAGAAAGCAGGGAGCCGGAATGTCATGGAGCTTCACGGTTCCATTTTGAGAAATATTTGCCAGAAGTGCGGGAAAATGGTGGGTATGGAGGAGTTTATCCGTCTGTGCCGGCCGATTCCTTATTGTCCCGATTGCGGCGGCGTATTGAAGCCGGATGTGGTTCTTTATGAGGAGCCGCTTGATTCGAATACGATTGATGATGCGATTCATGAAATATCCCGGGCGGATATGCTGATTATCGGGGGAACGAGTCTTGTGGTGTATCCGGCGGCGGGATTTGTGAATTATTTCCGCGGCGATGCTCTTGTCATGATCAATAAGGATGCAACGAATCAGGACGGACGGTGCGATTTGGTGTTCCGTGAGAGTGTGGGTCAGGTTCTTGAGGAGGGTGTCAGACTTTTGAAGGACAGCATGGAGTAATTTCTTTGTCGGGAAATATCTTTTACTTGAATTGACTGTATATCGAAAAAATTTTATAATATAAAATAAGCATTAACAGGTCTGTGGTTGAAAGTCGATGCCAGTCGCAGGCGAAGCGATCCACTTAAGATGTTCTAAAGGACATTGAGCATGGTGCGGCTTAGAAGTAAGTCCTGCCGAGAAAATCGAGAGGATGAGTAGTGAGAGGAATATCACCGGGTAGCGAAAGTTCCAGCAGGCGGGTGTGGGGTCAAAAACCAGGTCAGCTGTTTGTGCTTACCAATTTAAAAGAAAAGCAATGACCAAAAGAAGTAAGCATAGTCTGTTTCTAAAGAGAGGACGGCGGCGGTGGAAGCCGTCTGTAACGGATATGGTGAAATGCCTTTGTGAGCCGGAGAGGGGAAGGAGTTTTCTCTTGTATCCTCTTTCGTGAATCTGCGTTAAGATAGGTGCGGCGTTTTTGCCGGCAGAGTGGAATTACGGGCCACCGTCTCTGTGAGGCGGCGGCTTTTTATTTGTATTTTGGAGGGAAATATGGAAGATATCAGGGTGTATAATACACTGACCGGAGAGAAAAGTGTTTTCAAGCCGGTGACACCGGGCGAGGTGAAAATTTATGTCTGCGGGGTGACGCCTTATAATCATCCCCATATCGGGAATGCCCGTCCTGCCGTAACTTGGGATGTCATCCGCCGGTATTTGGAGCATATCGGGTACAAGGTGACTTTTGTACAGAATTTTACCGATGTGGACGATAAAATTATCAACAAAGCAAATGCGGAAGGGACGGACTGGAAAACGATTTCCGACCGCTATATCGATGCGTATTTCAAGGTCATGGATGCCATGCATGTGAGACGGGCTGATGTGTATCCCCGTGTATCCGACCATATGCAGGATATTATTGATATGGTCAGTACGCTGATAGAAAAGGGACATGCTTATGTGCTGGACGGTGACGTGTATTATGATATTTCTACTTTTGACCGTTACGGAGAGTTATCGGGCAGGAAAACAGATGACATGCTGGCCGGTGCGAGGATTGAAGTGAATGAAGGAAAGAAAAATTCCGGAGATTTCGCTCTTTGGAAAGCGGCAAAGCCGGGTGAACCCTTCTGGGAAAGCCCGTGGGGAAAAGGCCGTCCCGGCTGGCATATCGAATGCTCTGCCATGTCGGTCCATTATCTGGGAAAAACTTTTGATTTCCATGGCGGCGGCAGCGATCTTATCTTTCCGCATCATGAAAATGAAATTGCCCAGACCGAGGGCTGCACGGATTGCAAATTTGTCAATTACTGGCTGCACAACGGATTTATTACCATCAATTCCGAAAAAATGAGTAAGTCGCTAAACAATTTCTTCCTTGCCAAGGATGTACTGGAGTCTTATTCGGGAGATGCACTCCGCTATTTCCTCCTGTCCGTTCATTACAGGAATCCTCTCGATTACTCGAAGGACCGTTTGGACGAGACGGAAAAGAATATGGAACGGTTAACGGAAGTTATCCGCCGTATCAAAGAGTTAAAAGAAAAACAGGGGGACGAAAAGACCGAGGAATCCCGTGTACTTTCGGAAGCGGCGGAAACGGCACTCCGCGTTTTCCATGAAGCGATGGACGATGATTTTAATACCGGTCTTGCTACGGGCGCGATGTTCGATTTGGCTAAGGCTATCAATATTTACGGCTCTGCCGTGGACGGCGGACTTGCAACGGATGAGGACGCGGTAACGAAAGCTTACGACGCTTTGAAAACGATTACCGACGTTTTGGGAATTCTGGAAACGGCATGGAAAAAGCAGACCGTGGCAGATGATACTTCTTATAATGAACTGATGGACGTGATTCTTGCGGTACGCCAGGAAGTAAGAAAGGAAAAATTGTATCATATTTCCGACCAGATTCGCGATAAATTAGGAGAAATCGGAATTGTAATTGAGGATACCCCGACGGGAGCAAGGTGGAAAAAGCGTGGAGTTTAAGCGGGTTGTTTTTTTAAAGAAACAAATGGCTCACAAGGTGGGCGGTGAGGAAAAGGAGCTGTCCGAGCAAGAAGTTTTTGCGGCGGATGCTCTTACTCTCGCCTATATGGGTGATGTGTGCTGGTCATTTTTTATAAGGGAAAAGCTTATCGGTACGGGCATTTATAATGTACAGATTTTAAACAGTCTTTCTTCGGAAATGGTGTCTGCCCGTTGGCAAAGCCGCATTCTTTATGAAATCCGTGAACTTTTATCGGATCGGGAATTGAAGGTATGCAAGAGGGCAAGAAATACCAGTTCGACAGTGCCGAAAAGTGCGACGGTGGAAGAGTACAGAGAGTCGACGGCCTTTGAAGGACTTCTCGGCTATTTGTACCTGTCCCGACAGCAGGAACGTCTTGATTTCCTGATGAACCGGTCACTGATGTATTTGGCAAGGGAGTTTGAGGATGTATGACCGCAAGCACGGACGAAATAAAAAAGAACCGGGAGGAGTAAAACGGGAAAGGCAGGACCGCAAAATGAAGTCCCGCAGGTCTGTTTTTTCCGGCGGGGAAACTGCGGACAGGGAAGATTTTCTTATCGGCGGACGAAACAGTGTTGCCGAATCGCTCCGGGCCGGACAGGTGAAGAAAATTTTTGTCAAGGCGGGGAAAAAAGACGGCCGTCTTGAGGAGTTGGTACATCAAGCGGCAGAGAGCGGAATTGCCGTTACTGAAGTAGAAGAGGACGCACTTTCCGAGATGACCGGCGGAATCCGTCATCAAGGTATTGCGGCAGCTCTCAGGCCTTATGAATATGCCGATTTGGATAAGGTTTTGGCAGAGGTAAAAGAGGAGAATCCGATTCTGATTCTGCTGGACGGGATAGAGGACGTAAGAAATCTGGGAGCGATTGTCCGCACTGCGGAGTGCGGCGGTGCGGCGGCAGTTCTCCTGCCTAAGCATAAAAGCTCGCCTGTCACGGCAGCGGCTATGAAAACGGCGGCCGGTGCATTTGCGTATCTTCCGGTATGCCAGACGGGAAATATCCGCCAAACCCTGGAGTCGCTTAAGAAAAGAGGTTTCTGGGTAGTCGCGGCAGACATGGACGGCGACGTTCTCTATGAATCCGATTTAAAGAGACCGCTTGTGATAGTCATGGGAGCGGAGGGGAAAGGAATCAGTCCTTTAACGAAAAAAATCTGTGATTTTTCGGTCCGTATACCGATGAAAGGGAAAGTATCGTCTTTGAATGTTTCGGTGGCGGCGGCACTTATTTTATACGAAGCTGTCCGTCAGAGGAGCTGATATGCGTGATTTATATCTGATTGACGGCTATAATGTCATTTTTTGGCTTCCCCATGAATTTGACAGGAACGATTTGGAATCGAGCCGTAAAAAATTGATTGACCTGATGCAGGACTACGGGGCACATAATCATGTGGAAGTCATTGTCGTTTTTGACGGACAAAGCCGGTCGATGAAAGAGGAAGTGGAAACGGTATCTCCTTTTTTCCATGTGGTGTATACGCCGAGCCGTATGACTGCCGACAGCTACATTGAAAGAGAATCTTACCGCAGAAAAGACGAGTACCGTGCCATTTTTGTGGTCACTTCCGACGGGGCGGAACAAAACCAAATTCTCGGGCACGGAGCATACAGAATGGCCGTGGCGGATTTGGTCCGTTCGTGGAATGAGGACAAGAAAGTACAATCTGCATTTATACAAAATAACAACAGAACAAATCTGCGGAGTGAGATTGGAAGAAGTATTCCTGAAACGGTACAGGAAAAGCTGGAACGGCTTCGCCGGTAAAAAATCATTGATTTGAGTTGACCGGGTACGGCGGTTGTTATATACTATTGATTGATATTAAGCGTTTTAAATTTCTGTATCTTTCGGGATACGTGGGAGGATGTACAGTGAAATATGCATTAATCGGAATCACTATGGTAGTCGCTTTATTTTTGATCGTTGTTATTGTGGCACAGGAATCAAAACAGCCCGGAATGGGAAGTGCTATCGGCGGCGGTGCGGAAGGCATGATGGGCGGTAAGACCCGCGGGAAAGATGCAGTCCTTTCTAAATTTACCGTTGTGTTCGGTATCATCTTTGCCGTATTATGTCTTGTGCTGGGACGATATATGAATACATTTTAAAATCTTTAAGGGCTTGCGGCGAGCAAGTCTTTTTTATTTACAGGAGCGGAAAAATGGAGGATAAATTATCGTACAAGCCCGGCACGGTTCTGCAGGGGGTCTATAAATCCTACGGGCCTAAGTTCGGATTTCTCATCACTGATGAGGCACATGAAGATGTGTATATTTCCGACAGAGATCACCTTGATGCGGTCAACAATGACACGGTGGAGGTGCGAACGAGAAAAAGCCGGACCGGCCGTCACAAAACGGAAGGGGAAATCGTAAGAGTCATCGAAAGAGCGGAAAAATCTTTTGTTTGTACTTATGAAATGACCGCTTCCGGCGGAGAAGCCATGCCTATCGATGAAAAAGTGGACATGGAAATTTATATTCCGAAAGGGAAAGAAATGGGAGCGGTCACAGGTGCCCGTGTCATGGTGGAGGTCACCCGCTGGCCGAAAGACCATAACAGTGCAGAGGGATATGTTACCGAAATTATCGGCTATAAAGGGGATAAAGGACTGGATATTGATATTCTTATCGCCCAACATAAGCTGCCTCATGTATTTTCCGAAAAGTTATTGGCCGAAGCGGAGCATTTATCGGGAGAAGTAAAAAAAGAAAAGGGCGTAGAGGATTTCAGGGATTTACCTTTGATAACTATCGACGGTCCCGATGCGAAAGATTTGGATGATGCCGTATATTGCATAAGAAAAGACAACGGACATTTTGAGTTGGGCGTACATATCGCAGACGTCAGCCGCTATGCCGTCAAAGGTTCCCTCATTGACGAGGAAGCCTACCGCAGGGGAACGTCGGTGTATCTGGCAGACCGGGTTATTCCCATGCTTCCTGTCCGCCTGTCCAATGATTTGTGCAGTTTAAATCATGATGAAGACCGATATGCTATGTCCTGTATCATGGATGTAAGTCCTGCAGGCGAGGTGACTACGGAAAAAATTACGCCTTCTATCATACGGGTGGCACGGCGGTGCAATTATCCGGAGGTGAATCAGGCTTTGGATGACGGCTTTGTGCCGGATGATTTAAAGCCGTTTCTCCCGTTACTTCAAGATTTGAAAGATTGTGCCGATGCACTCCGGAAAAACCGGACGGAACGGGGCGCTCTTGATTTTGATTTCCCTGAATACAAAGTGATTCTTGACGAGGACGGAACACCGCTCCGCATTGATAAACGAATCCGCGGAGACGGGGAAAAAATGATTGAGGATGCAATGATTGCCGCCAATGAAGCAGTGGCCCGCTTTTTAGAAGAGAAAGGGCATACTTCCGTTTATCGTGTCCATGATCATCCTGATGAAGAAAAGTTAAATGCTTTGAAAAAGATGATGCCTATTTTAGGAATCACGGAACGGCTGCCACAAGAGCCTGAGCCGAAAGATATGCAGAAATTAATGGACAGTGTCCGCGGTAAGGATATGGAGGCGGTTGTCCAGGTGATGACACTCCGTTCGCTGCCGCAAGCTTGCTACAGTACGGAAAATACGGGACATTTCGGTATCGCTTCGTCATGCTATACTCATTTCACGTCACCGATACGCCGGTATCCGGACTTGATGGTGCACAGGCTGATTCGTCAGGCACTTCATGATTCTCTGAATAAAAGTCAGTTGAAGAGGCAGACGGAATTTTTGATGAGAGCGGTGGAGCATTGTTCGGAAACGGAACAGAATGCGACAGATACAGAAAGAGATGTAACGGATCTTAAAACAACGGAATATATGGCACCTTTCGTGGGTGAACCTTTTGATGCCCGTATCACGGGAGTGACGGGATTCGGTCTTTTTGCAGGTCTCGACAACGGGGCAGAAGGGCTTATCCATATCGATTCCATGGATGATGACGAATATGTTTATCGGGAAGATACGATGACTCTCGTAGGAGTCCGGGGCGGTAAAAGATATACTCTCGGTATGCCGGTCAAGGTAACATTGGTTAAAGCGGATAAAGAAAAGCGGGAATTGGATTTTGTTCTGGGAGAAATTGATTCGCCGCTCAGTCTGGAAAGAAAAATAAGGAAAGCCGCCTCCTCCAAATCTCCTTTAAAGAAAAAGAACAAGAACAAGAAAGGAAAAGGAAAACATAAGAAATAATGGCGAAAGAAAAGACAGCACCGCCTATAGCGGTAAACCGTCAGGCACATCACAACTATTTCATTCATGAAACTTATGAATGCGGCATTGCTCTGACCGGTACAGAGGTCAAATCCATACGCAGCGGGAAAGCAAATTTGCGGGACAGCTTTGCAAAAGTCCAAAAGGGAGAGGTTTTCCTTTGGAATGCCCATATCAGCCCGTATGAGCAGGGAAATATTTTCAATCATGATCCGCTCCGGACGAGAAAACTGCTTCTTCATAAAAAGGAAATATTGAAAATTGAAAATGCCATGAAAACGAAAGGATATACACTGATTCCCTTGAAGTTGTATTTCCGCCACGGAAAGGTAAAGGTGGAAATCGGTTTGGCTACAGGCAAGAAACTGTACGACAAACGGCAGGATATGGCGGCAAAGGCGGCGAAAAGGGATCTGGACCGGCGGATTAAGGAACAGCGGTATGACTGATAAAAAACGAGTCTTCTTTTACGGAAAGACTCGTTTTTGTTTGCATTATTTTCTTATAATCAGTTCATTTCTTTTCAGTGTCCGTGTCATATCACTGTGACCGGAAAGTTTTGTGACAGGGGCGCCTTCTTGCAGGAATTTGACTTCTTTCACATCCGGGAATTCGGTCAGCGTATTTACGACAAGGGCGGTAAACAGTTCTTCCGCGGTGGCACTGTTTTCCAGATTGGATAATTCCTTTGAAAAATCTGCGACAGCCACGCCGTCTGATACGGTTACGGAAGTAACGGACAGATTTTTGGGACAGACCGGATATTTCTTGTTCCGGTCATAGGAAATGGCCTGACGAAGAGCTGCCAGATGCAGGTCGTCTCCGGTGTTTACTCGTATCTTGAGAGGGTGAACTTTAAGAAAATCATCGGTTACCTCATAAATTGTCACTTCCGACTCAGCAGTCTGTTCGGACGCTGCAGGTGTTTTCGGCGGAGTGTGCGGTTTTTGTTTCTCCCCGTTTGAAAGAAGGCTGCATCCCGATATAGCCATAGAGAGCAGGATAGCTGTAGATAATGTAATTATTTTTTTCATTGTTTCTCCTTAGCCGGCCTGAGCAAAATAATCGGCAAGACCGTTAAATAAGCTTCGTGCAATTTGAAGGGGTGCTTCCTTGGAGGTCAGCATTTTGACCCGTTTTTCATTGGTGATATAGCCGAGCTCCATTAATGCGGAGGGCATGGTTGTGTGGGCAGTGACGTAAAATTCATTACCCCGTACTCCGCGGTTCGGGAAGTCAAGGTCTCTCATAGCTGCCCGGTGAAGCAGGTGAGCCAGAAGAAGTGACTGGTCGCTCCCGATATAGTAATAAGCCGTCACGCCGTCAATTTCAGGATTGCTGATAGCATCGATGTGAATGGAAAGAAATGCATTTGCATGAGCTTCGTTGGCAATGTCACAGCGGGCCTGCAATTCGGCAACGTCATCGGCATGGGGTCCAAATACATCTTTGTCGCTCGTACGGGTCATTATGACCTTTGCACCGGCAGCGGAAAGGAGATCCCTGAGCGGAAGTGCAATCGATAAGGTGATGTCTTTTTCATAGACTTCTTTTTTATTTAAATGACCGATAGCTCCCGGGTCGGTACCGCCGTGGCCGGGATCGATGCAAATGACTTTCCCTTTTAAAACCTGTTTGGCTTCTTCTGAAATAGTAAACTTTTTAGAACCGGGAATTTTATTATCCGGTGTTTTAGTAATGGCAGGTTTTTTTAGCGTCCTAAAATAAGTTTTCTTTGCACCGGGAATAGGAATATCGACAACAAGGCGGTGAGGTTTTCCTGCCGCCATGTCCTTTCGGAGTGCAAAAATACGGATATCTGCCATCCGAACGGACTTTGTCATCAGAACATCAAGATAGGTGTCACCATCCTTCTCGGAAAGTGTGGCAAAATCGATGATACGGGAATCCATTTCATACTGGGAGGCCACATTTTCTTTCTTTGTGTTTCTCAAGATGACCTGAAAATTTTTTCCTTCTGCATCAATGGCGGCCTCCGCCTTGACGGCTTTGGATAAATCCATGGCAATCCGGACAAAGGGGGGATCACCGTCATTCCGGGCGGTCCAGCGCAGTGCAGATACAACGGCCGGCGTTTCCGCTGCGGAAACAAACAGGAACCCGGAAAAAATCAGAGCAAATAAAAAAGTAAAGAGTACAATTATTTTCTTCATAAAAATCCTTCCTGTGATTACGGGGCTGTAATTTATTTTTTATTATAACATGACTTATATTTTATGGAATAACGGATAAGATATAAGCCGGTTATTACAGAGAAAAGACAGAGATTTCACTTTCCATGACAGAAACTGAGTTTTGTAGTAAAATGAAATATGTATTTTCTGTTTTATAAGAAGATGTGTAAAGAGAGGATTTTATGACGTTTTATAACTTTTGGAAACGTATTATATGGCTGTTTTTGGCAGCTTTCATTGTCGGTACCGGTCTTTTGTCGGCAGGTTGCAGCGGAACGGATATTTTTTCTCCGAAAGAGAAAACGGCGGTGACTGAAGGAACAAAGCCGGTAAAAGCGGAGAGAGCACCGGGCTTTAAGCCGGGGGTGGCAATTGCCAAAAGAGGTCCTGAGGTGAAGTATAGTGTCCCCAACGGCGTTTCCGTTCTTATGTATCATATGATAGGTGACATGAAAAACAATGCGGCAGTCATGACGGAAGCAAATCTGAGAAGACAGATGCAGTATTTGAAAGATCATGATTACCATCCGATTACGATGCAGGAATTATATGATTATGTATCTAAAGGAGCACCTTTGCCGTCCCGTCCGGTCTGCATCACCTTTGATGACGGATATGCCGATTCCTACTCGATTGTCTATCCGATGATGAAAGAATTCGGGTTTCCGTGGACACTGTTTCTGATTACCGATGATGTGGAAAAATCGTATAACCGTATGACTTGGGATCAGCTGAAAGAAATGGCGGACAGCGGAACGGTTACTATTGCCAATCACACGCTGAGTCATCCGAAACTTCACAATCTGGCAACAAGAAAAGAAAAAGAAAATGAAATCCTAGGAGCCAATCAGGCGTTAAAATACCGCCTCGGCATTGATAACGAGTGGCTTGCCTACCCTTACGGGGATTATGACGATGAAGTGATTGATATTTGTATCAAAGCAGGCATAAAAATGGCGGTCACTACCGATGCGGGTCGTGTACATGTAGGAAGCTATCCTTATGAACTGAAACGTGTATATATCGGAAATGATGTTTCCATGGCCCGTTATGCCGAACGGCTCAATAACGATAACTATGCACCTTTATGAAGGCAGGAGAAAGAATGAAGAAGATTTTTCACAGTCTTACATTCCGGTTCATCATCGTCACATTGATTTTCTTCATTGTGACGTCGCCGGTAATTGTATTATTCGGACCTTTCGGGAATTTGAAAAGAGCGGTGGTCGGCGCCATTATGCGGTCCCGCCATCCCCAATACATCACCTGGCTCTATACGCAGGATGAATTGAATGAAATTCTCGGGGTCGTTAAAACAACGGAACGGACAAAAGTATTATCCTTTAAGCCGAGAACGGATTCGACGCTGTCTTTGCAGAAGATAGAAACGACCCGTTTTGTGGGATACCTTTTGGAAATTCCGAATCCGAAGCGTGTACAAGTGGCTACGGCCGCAGATATACGGGAAAAAGGTGACACCACCAGTCATATTGCCAAAATTAATAATGCCGTGGCAGCCATTAACGGCGGCGGGTTTTATGATCCCAACGGTACAGGCACGGGCCGTCTTCCTTACGGGTTTATTCTCCATGAGGGAAAATATATTTTGGGTGATCAGGTGGACGATAAAGAACGGGTCGATTTTATCGGAATGACCACTTCGGGCAATCTGATAGCCGGCAATTATAATAAAAAAGAACTTCGTGATTTAGGGGCGGTAGAGGGACTTACCTTCGGACCTCCGCTTATCATGAACGGGAAAAAAGTAATCCGCAGCGGAGACGGCGGCTGGGGAATCAGCCCGAGGTCTTGCATCGGCCAGAAAAAAGACGGAACAATCATGTTCCTTGTTATTGACGGACGCCAGCCGGGATACAGTATAGGTGCTACTCTGGTGGATGTACAGAATATTATGTATGAAAAAGGCGCTTATATAGCTGCCAACTTAGACGGCGGCTCGAGTACAACTCTTTACTATAACGGTAATGTAGTCAATAAACCGGCGGATCTTTTGGGCGAGCGTATGATTCCCACTGCGTTTATCGTGAAATAGGAGGCAACCTGTGAATAAGAAATTAATGGCTTTTATAGCCTGCTCTGTCATAGGCATAGGCGTGCAGGCCGGCGGTTATCTCTACTTGGACCAGGTTCTTTTTGCCCCCCTTTCTGCCGCCGACTATGGTGTTTCTCCCTTGCAGGGTAAAAATCAGGAGGCCCTTGATAAAGTGGGGAGAAAGATATTTTCCCGTGTGAGTGTCAAAGGGAAACCTTACTATTCCCATGATTACCACTACATGGCGGATGTGACGGAAGATTCGGTAACGATTTATAATGCCGACAGCATCGATACTCCGCAAAAAGTGGATTTGAAAAAACAGGGCGTTTCCTTTTTTCAATGGATGCCTGACAGAAATCTGGCACTCATGGCACTGTATCCTCTTCATTGGAAAGGAGGACGGTGGGACGTCACGTTGGCAAGGTATAATCCTGAGGGGGTCACTCATGAATCGGATGCACCGATTAAAGACCTGCCGAGGAATTCCAAAATTATTGATGTAGCCTATTCGACGGCAACCAATGCGGTGTATATGAAAATGGAGGTAGGACCGGGGCTGTATCGTATCTACAGGACTGATGCCAATTATGATACGCGCCGGATTTATGTTCAAACGTCGCACATAGGGAAAATAGCGGTTTTCTATGATGAGGATAAATTTTTCTATGATGACAGCCAAAGAGGTATCATGTATCTCTTTGACGGAGATGACAGCGGTTGGCGCGTAATTTCGCCTCCCGGCAGGTTCCGTCTTGTCGGGCTCGGAACAGATAAAACCATTT
>OLQM01002186.1_pt1 | contig 19732 bp, 18 predicted proteins | sample 1673161 | NCBI WGS metagenome assembly OLQM01 (sample SAMEA3136761, study PRJEB25190) | human gut metagenome | reverse complement strand
GAGAGCATCTGCCTTACAAGCAGAGGGTCACAGGTTCGAGCCCTGTAGGCCCCATTTGTTATATGCGGGTGTGGTGGAATAGGCAGACACAAGGGACTTAAAATCCCTCGGACTTATCATCCGTGCCGGTTCAAGTCCGGCCACCCGCATTTAAAATGAAAACCGATCTCTTAGTTATAAGGGAGCGGTTTTTTCTAAATTATGCGGGTATGGCGGAATTGGCAGACGCGCCAGATTTAGGTTCTGGTGTCCACGACGTGCAGGTTCAAGTCCTGTTACCCGCAGTAAATGAATGCAGTTGTAAAAGTATGGAAAGCATTTTACAGCTGTTTTTTTATGCCCGAAATCTTTTAAAATATTTCTTAAAATAGTGCTTTACATTCCAGGAAGTTAGTGGGATAATAGCTGAGCGGTCCGGTAGGGACCGATAATAAAACATACATATCGTATAAGCGTTTCTAATAAACAAATTACCAAAATGGTGGCAAAAAAATGCCATTGTCTGAATTCTTTCTTTTTCACATGTTCCCCTTTTCAAGCGGTGATTTTTGTAGTATTATAATACATGGCACTAGATATAGTGAGTGTGGTTTGAAAAACAACAATATTTTGTGCATGAGTGAGGGATAGTAATGAGTGTTGAAGTAAAGACGAATGTAATTAAAAGGAATGGCGAAGAGGTTCATTTTAATTCACAGAAGATCGTTAATGCAGTTCATAAGGCGAATGAAGAAGTAGACAGACTGCACCAGATGAATGACTATCAGATCAGAGCGATAGCAGATAATATAGCAAATAAGGTTCAGGAGTCAACTCATGCTGTAAATGTAGAAGACATTCAGGACATGGTGGAAACAGGCATCATGGCTATGAGAGGCTACGAGGTAGCACAGAAATATGTGCGCTATCGTTATAAGAGGGAACTGACACGTAAATCCAATACAACAGATAATGGAATTTTATCACTGCTTGATAATATCAACGAAGAGGTCAACCAGGAAAATTCCAATAAGAACCCGGTGATCAATTCTACCCAGCGTGATTACATGGCTGGAGAAGTAAGTAAGGATCTTTCCCGCCGTGTACTTCTTCCGGAGAAGATCGTAAGAGCACATGAAGAGGGAATTATCCATTTCCATGATACCGATTATTTTGCACAGAGAGAACATAACTGTGATCTGATCAATTTGGAGGACATGCTTCAGAATGGTACTGTGATCAGTGAGACACTGATCGAGAAGCCACACAGTTTTTTTACTGCCTGTAATGTGACCACCCAGATCGTTGCCCAGGTTGCCAGCAACCAGTATGGCGGACAGTCATTTACACTGGCTCATCTGGCTCCATTTGTAGATATCAGCAGAAAGAAGATCCGTAAAAATGTGATCGAAGAAAGAAAAGAATGCGGCGAACCTATGGATGAGGCGATCATTGATAAGGTAACAGAGCGCAGACTGAGAGAAGAGATCAAGAGCGGTATCCAGACTATTCAGTACCAGCTGATCACATTGATGACCTGCAATGGCCAGGCTCCATTTGTAACTGTATTTATGTACCTGGATGAGGTACCAGAGGGTCAGACCAGAAAAGACCTGTCTATGATCATTGAAGAGGTCCTGGTACAGCGTATGCAGGGTGTAAAGAATGAAAAAGGCGTATGGATCACACCGGCGTTCCCAAAACTGATCTATGTGCTGGATGAGGACAATATTTCCGAGGATGCTCCATACTGGTATCTGACAGAGCTGGCAGCAAAATGTACTGCAAAGCGTATGGTACCGGATTATATTTCTGCAAAGATCATGAAGGAATTAAAGCAGGGAGATGTTTACCCATGTATGGGATGCCGTTCTTTCCTGACAGTAGAAGACTCTCAGAGAAATGCAGATGGCAGCCATAAATATTATGGCCGTTTCAATCAGGGCGTTGTTACCATTAACCTGGTAGATGTAGCATGTTCTTCTGAAGGCGATATGGACCGTTTCTGGGAGATCTTAGACGAGCGCCTGGAATTATGCCATGAAGCTCTCAGATGCCGTCATGAGCGCCTTTTAGGCACGATCTCTGATGTTGCACCGATCCTGTGGCAGAATGGTGCCCTGGCAAGACTGAAAAAGGGTGAGAAGATCGATAAGCTTCTGTTTAACGGATATTCTACTATTTCACTGGGCTATGCAGGACTGTATGAAATGTGCATGAGAATGCTTGGAAAGTCCCATACAGACCCGGAGGCACGTCCATTTGCATTAAAGGTAATGCAGCGTTTAAATGATAAGTGCAAAGAGTGGAAAGCGGCTGAGAACATCAGTTATTCCGTATATGGAACACCTATGGAGTCCACAACTTACAAGTTTGCAAAATGCCTGCAGAAGCGTTTTGGCATTATTCCGGGAGTAACCGACAAGAACTACATCACCAACAGTTACCATGTACACGTATCAGAGAAGATCGATGCGTTCAGCAAGTTGAAATTTGAGTCTGATTTCCAGAAGCTGTCACCAGGCGGCGCTGTAAGCTATGTGGAAGTTCCGAATATGCAGAACAATATTCCGGCGGTACTGTCTGTTATGAAGTTTATTTATAACAATATCATGTACGCAGAGTTAAATACCAAGAGCGATTACTGCGAATGCTGTGGTTACGATGGTGAAATGGTCATCAAAGAGGAAGAGTCCGGAAAACTGATCTGGGAGTGCCCAAATTGTGGAAACAAGGATCAGAATAAGATGTTCGTAGCAAGAAGAACCTGCGGTTATATTGGAACACAGTTCTGGAACCAGGGAAGGACCCAGGAGATCCGGGACAGAGTATTACATCTGTAAAATCAATGAACTTAAAGAGAAGTCTCAGAGTAAATTCTGGGGCTTCTTTTTTCTTATTCAGGTAGTTTGTTATACTTATTGAGAATTTCGTCAAAAAAATATCAATAAGCACTATGCACAAAACATTTTCTCATGTATAATTGATTATACGTGAAATGCACAAAAGGAGGGGTACAATGTTAGATACATCTTATTATGAGAAGACAGACCAGATCATTGCACAGTATAGCTGTGAAGAAAAATCCCTGATCCCTATTATCCAGGGGATCCAGGAGGAATATCGTTATCTGCCGCCGGAGCTTCTGACCTATGTTGCGGGGAAACTGGGGATCTCAGAAGCAAAGGCTTACAGTGTAGCAAGCTTTTACGAGAATTTCTCTTTTGAGGCAAAGGGAAAATATGTGATCAAAGTCTGTGACGGAACAGCCTGTCATGTGCGTAAGTCCATTCCTATTTTGGAGGGACTTTACAAGGAACTGGGGCTTGGCAAAAAGAAACATACAACAGATGACCAGCTGTTTACAGTGGAAACTGTTTCCTGCCTGGGAGCCTGCGGACTGGCGCCTGCCGTAATGGTCAATGATGAAGTACATCCGAAAATGACACCGGAGAAAATGAGTGAACTGATCGCAAAATTGCGGGAGGATGAGAAGGTATGAAAATAGAGAACAGAATGCAGCTTCATCTGTGGAGAGAAGAATGTAAGGAAAAACGCCAGAAAGAAACCTGCAGAGTCCTGATCTGCGGAGGAACAGGATGTCTGGCAGGCGGTTCCGACAAGATCTATGCCCGTATTAAGGAACTGACTGCAAATATGAGCAATGTGACGGTAAAATTTGGGGAAGAGATCGCACATGTGGGACTTAAGATGAGCGGATGTCACGGTTTCTGTGAAATGGGTCCTTTAGTTCGTATTGAACCATACAATTACCTGTATTTAAAGGTAAAGCTGGAAGACTGTGAAGAAATATTTGAAAAAACGATTCTTCGCGGGGAGCCGGTAACAAGGCTGATGTATGAGGACAGCGGCCGTGTATATGAAACCCAGGAGGAGATCCCTTTCTATGCAAAGCAGACCCGTCTGGTGCTTAAAAATTGTGGACATATTGATGCAGAGCATATAGAAGATGCCATGGCAGTAGGCGCTTATGAGGCTTTTGAAAAAGCTGTTTTTGAAATGACTCCGGAAGCTGTTATAAAGACCGTGACAGACGCAGGACTGAGAGGACGAGGCGGCGCTGGTTTCCCGGCTGGTAAGAAATGGACCCAGGTGGCAAGTCAGAAGGAAAAGATACGCTATGTAGTCTGCAATGGTGATGAAGGCGATCCAGGTGCATTTATGGACCGAAGTGTTATGGAAGGTGATCCCCACCGTATGATCGAAGGCATGATGTTAGCGGCTTATGCAGTGCAGGCCCAGGAAGGATATATTTACGTCCGTGCGGAATATCCACTGGCAGTGCGCAGACTGCAGATCGCTATTGCCCAGGCAGAGGAAAAGGGACTTTTAGGCGATAATATCCTGGGAACCGGCTTTAGTTTCAGACTGCATATCAACAGAGGCGCCGGTGCCTTTGTATGTGGCGAAGGATCTGCGCTGACCGCTTCTATTGAGGGAAAACGAGGTATGCCAAGGGTAAAACCGCCTAGAACCGTAGAACAGGGCTTATGGGGCAAACCAACTGTATTAAATAACGTAGAAACCTATGCCAATGTTCCTATGATCATTAAAAATGGCGCAGGCTGGTACAGCCGTATCGGTACACCGGAAAGCCCGGGAACCAAGGCATTTGCACTTACTGGAAATGTTAAGAATACAGGTCTGATCGAAGTCCCTATGGGTATCACTCTTCGTGAGATCATTTTCGATATTGGCGGTGGCATTAAGGATAATAAAAAGTTTAAGGCAGTCCAGATCGGTGGTCCTTCCGGAGGCTGTCTGGTAGAGTCACAGCTTGACAGCAAGATGGATTTTGACTCCCTTTCAAAGATCGGAGCCATGATCGGATCCGGCGGTCTGGTTGTTATGGATGAAGATACCTGTATGGTGGAAGTTGCCCGGTTCTTTATGAATTTCACTCAGAGAGAAAGCTGCGGAAAATGTGTTCCATGTAGAGAAGGAACCAAGAGAATGTTGGAGATCTTGGAGCGTATTGTTGCAGGAAACGGGAAAATGAGCGATCTGGATGAGCTGGAAGAGCTGGCAGATATGATCGAAAATACTGCCCTTTGCGGACTGGGAAAGAGCGCGCCAAAGCCGGTCATCAGTACCATTCATGCGTTCCGTAAGGAATACGAGGAGCATATTCTGGATAAGAAATGCCGTGCACATGTCTGTTCCGGGCTTCGGGTATTTAAGATCGATCCTGAGAAGTGTAAAGGCTGCTCCAAGTGTGCAAGGAACTGTCCGGTAAATGCTATTTCCGGAAAAGTGAAGTCACCATTTGTCATTGACAATGAAAAATGTGTAAAATGCGGAAGCTGTATGGACAACTGTGCCTTTGGCGCGATCTATACAGAGTAGGGAGGATGGAAATTTATGGGAATTATGACAATTGACGGACAGTCCATTGAATTTACAGATGAACCCAATGTATTGTCAGTAATAAGAAAAGCCGGGATCGACATCCCTACATTGTGCTATCATTCAGAATTATCTATATATGGAGCCTGTCGTCTTTGTACAGTGGAAAATGACAGGGGAAAGACCTTTGCCTCCTGTTCAGAAAAACCAAAAGACGGAATGGTCATCTATACGAATACACCAAGGCTGATGCGTTACCGCAAACTGATCCTGGAACTGCTTTTAGCGGCCCACTGCAGAGATTGTACTACCTGTATCAAGAGTGGAGAATGTCATCTGCAGGAACTGGCTCATCGCATGGGTGTTCATGAGATCCGTTTTGAAAATGTAAGAGAGCAGCAGCCTATCGACACCAGTTCCCATGCTATTATCAGGGATCCTAATAAATGTATCCTTTGCGGTGACTGTGTAAGAATGTGCGACAATGTGCAGAATATCAATGCCATTGATTTTGCTTACCGTGGAACAGATGCACAGGTAATGCCTGCATTTAATAAGAAGATCGCAGAAACAGACTGCGTTGGCTGCGGCCAGTGCCGGGTTGTCTGTCCTACAGGTGCTATCAGTATCCATACCAATATCGATGTGGTATGGGAAGCTTTAGCGGATAAAAATACAAAGGTGATCGCTCAGATCGCACCGGCTGTACGTGTGGCCATTGGAGATCATTTTGGCTATGCAAAGGGCGAAAATGTAATGGGCAAGCTGGTAGGTGTACTTCACAGACTGGGCTTTGATGAGGTTTATGATACTTCTTATGGTGCGGATCTGACAGTTGTGGAAGAGTCAAAGGAATTTATTGAGCGTTTTACTTCCGGTCAGAAAATGCCATTATTTACATCCTGCTGTCCTGCATGGGTGAAATATTGTGAGACAAAATATCCGGAATTTGTGCCAAACCTTTCCACCTGCCGTTCTCCTCAGCAGATGTTTGGTGCGGTAGTCCGTGAATATTATAAGGATCCGGAAAAGAACGAAGGAAAGAAGATCGTATCTGTTTCTATTATGCCGTGTACAGCAAAGAAGGAAGAGATCCTGCGGCCGGAGTCCTTTACCAACGGAAAACAGGATGTGGATTATGTATTAACAACAACAGAAGTAGTAAGGATGATCCGCAAGTCCGGTATTGTATTTGATAAGGTAGAGATCGAGGCTGCTGATGTGCCTTTTGGTATTGGTTCCGGAAGCGGTGTGATCTTTGGTGTTACCGGCGGTGTCACAGAGGCAGTACTTCGCAGATTGCAGCAGGGACACAGCAGAGTGGATATGGAAGCCATTAAAAAGAGCGGAGTCCGGGGCGATGAAGGAATTAAGACGCTGACCTATGATTATAATGGAAGAGAGATCCGGGCAGCAGTAGTAAATGGCCTGGCAAATGCGGATAAGCTGCTGCAGCAGATCAAGAACCATGAGGTGGAGTATGATTTTGTGGAAGTAATGGCATGCCGCAGAGGCTGTATCATGGGCGGCGGCCAGCCGGTAAATGCCGGACCGCGAACCAGAAAGGCCAGAATGAAGGGACTGTACGATACAGATGTAAATACCCAGATCAAGAAGTCCAATGAAAACCCGATGATCCTTTCACTTTATGACTCACTTTTAAAGGGAAAGGAGCATGAGCTGCTGCATAGAAACTTCTCGGGAAAGTAGAGCACGAAGTGCGGGGCGTGAGTGTGAGATAAGTTGTACATACCGTAAGATAAAAGGGCAGAGCCTGGAAGTGATTTCCGGGCTTTGCTTTTTTCTTGTGCAGGAGAATGATGTGGTGTATACTATAAAGATAAACTTCTTGTTCAGTTATGTTATTTAGATCCGCAGAGTATATTTAACAGAAATGGAGAAATGACAGATGAATTATGGAAATATAAAAGAATGTGATATTGCAGATGGTCCTGGTGTAAGGGTAACATTGTTTGTGTCTGGCTGCCGTCATCATTGTAAGGGCTGTTTTAATTCGGAAACCTGGAATTTTCAGTATGGGGTTCCTTTTACAGAGGAGACGCAGGATAAAATTTTAAAATTACTGGAACCGGGATATATTCAGGGTTTTACCCTTCTTGGGGGAGAACCTTTTGAACCGGAAAATCAGGCGGTACTTGTCCACCTTTTAAAGAAGATCAGGGAGACTTATCCACAAAAAGACATCTGGTGTTACAGCGGATATCTGTTTGATCAGGATATGCAGCCAGGCGGCTCTGTTTACACGGAATATACAAAAGAAATGCTGCGTCAGATCGATGTGTTGGTAGATGGTGAGTTTGTGGAAGCAAAGAAGGATCTGACCCTGATCTTTCGGGGAAGTTCCAATCAGAGACTTTTGCGCTTAAAAGACGGTGAATTTGCAGGAATGTGGGAAGATTAAGTGACAGATAAGCGGATGATTGTCCAGAAAACCCAGTAAAACCGTGAATATTCTGTGAACAGATGGCAGGCACTGTTGCATAAAAAGCAAAGTTGAATTATAATAAAGCGTACGAAAACAGACAGTATGAGCGGTTAATATAGCGCAGGAATAAAGCCTGCAGATGAAAGGAGAATGGGAAATGAGAAGACGTTTTGCGGTTGCAGCGGCAGCGCTGGCATTAAGTGTGGCTTTAACAGTTCCAGCTTATGCAGGAACATGGAAATATGTAAATGATCAGTGGAAATACCAGAAGGGTACCAACAAGTTTGCATACAATGAGTGGATAAAAGATAATGGAAAATATTATTATATTGGTAATGACGGTATTATGAAGACCGGCTGGCAGCAGATCGATGGTCAGTGGTATTATCTGGACCAGACTGGTGCAATGCAGATCGGATGGTTAAAGAGTGACGATGGAAAATGGTATTTCCTGTATCCAAACGGTGCTATGGCTGTAAACACAGTGATCGATGGAAGAACCATTGGCGAAGATGGCGTATGGGTTCCAAATGAGGGAGATACAGAGCCAGCTAATAGTATGGATCTGGAAAATGGTTATCTGGTACAGAACCTGGAAGGCATTACAAAGAAAGATTACACGATCATTGCTTCCGGTAAGACAGCCGCTGGATCCCGCTGGGGAAATGCGATCCGCTTAAAAGGCAAGGGAAGCTATGTACAGTGCAATACAAATGGTGAATACAGAATGTTATCTGGCGTATTTGGTCCTTCTTCCCAGTTTGACAGCGCCCTTCTTGCAAGAGTAACTGTTTACGGTGACGATGACCAGGTACTGTATACATCACCTGATATCCATTACAATGAAAAGAATGTATATTTTGGTGTGGATGTATCCGGACAGAAGCAGATCCGCGTAGAAGTTTCCCTGTTAAAGGATAATGAATGGGATGATCCGGTTATTTTATTTGATGGACTGTCTCTTTATAAGTAGGAAAAGATGAAATGAAAAAGAGTATGCTTTCGGGATGGAGTTCCATTCCCGGTGGCATACTCTTTTTTGGAGATTATGTATATATGTACACTCGGGTTCACGCGCTATCGCGCTCTATTGTCTGCTGACGCAGACGGAACCCTCGTTAATCGTCCAAGAAAAACAAATGCCACCTTTGGTGGCGCTTGTTTTTCTTTTGGACTAGATTACATAATTGCTCCATGGTTCTTCGGGCTGGATCAGGTCAGCAAGAGTGATATTGTCTAAGTAGTTGTTGATCAGGTGATCCAAGCCTCTCCACATAGGGAGTGTACGGCAGCAGTCCATGCGCTCGCAGGAAAGTGCGTCCGGGGATTCCAGACAGGATACAGGGGCAAGGGAGCCTTCCGTAAGGCGCAGGATACTTCCTACTGTATACTGATCCGGTGATTTGGTAAGTTTGTATCCGCCGCCTTTGCCGCGGACACCTGTAAGCATTTTATCTTTTACAAGGATCTTAATGATCCCTTCCAGGTATTTTTCTGAAATGCCCTGGCGCCCGGCTGTTTCCTTCAATGGAATATAGCCGTCTCTCTGGTGTTCTGCCAGGTCGATCATGATACGCAGTGCATAACGCCCTTTTGTTGAAACTAACATACGCATTCTCCATTTCTTATTATAAACCTATTATACAACAAGGTTAGTGGCAGAGCAATGAAAAATGCAGAAAGTTGGAATATGAATTTCTCAGTAACAGGAAAATGGGATGACAGAATTTCAGCAGAACCTCGGCAAAAAAATAACAGTTGACAAATATACAGATTGTGTTTAGAATGGCAGAATGCTTACGCAAAATGGCTTAAATACGTTAAAAATAAGACAAAATGTAAAAAGCATACAATGGAGAAAATGTGGGAAAAAGAGAGGAAAAATGTATGAAAACCAATACGGATCTGTTTGAAAAAGTTCCGGTACCTAAAGCAGTGGCTACTATGGCTGTTCCTACCATGATATCTATGCTGGTAGTTGTCATTTACAACATGGCAGATACCTTTTTCATTGGTCAGACACAGGATCCACTGCAGGTTGCGGCTGTATCTTTGGCAACACCGGTATTTATGATCTTTATGGCGCTGGGAAATCTGTTTGGCATCGGTGGAAGCTCGGCTATATCCAGGGCATTAGGTGAAAAGCATAAAGACCGGGCATGGCATATCAGTTCCTTTTGCTGTTATGGTGCGTTAGGTCTGGGAGTGATCGTGGCTGTCTGTTCTGTACTTGGTATGGAAGGGATTTTGGGACTGATCGGAGCCAGTGAAAATACCATTGGTTTTGCCAGAAAATATCTGCTGATCATTTCCATTGGTGCGCCAACGATCCTGTTTTCCACTGCATTTGCCAATATCTTAAGAGGAGAAGGCGCGGCCAGAGAGTCTATGGTGGGAAACCTCCTTGGAACTATTATAAATATTGTGCTGGATCCGGTTATGATCCTGATGTTAGGCTGGGGAGTAACAGGCGCAGCATTGGCTACGATCATTGGAAATATTGCAGCATGCCTGTTTTATCTGCAGTATTTTCTCAGGAAAAAATCCACTTTGTCTATCAGCTGGAAATATTTTAAAGTGGGAGAAGGAATTGCAAAGAGCGTAGTAGCGATTGGAATTCCTGCATCTTTAAACAATATTTTAATGAGTTTTGCAAATATTATCCTTAATCAGGCATTAGTAGGATATGGAGATACACCGGTTGCTGCAATGGGCGTTGCCTTGAAATCCAATATGTTGGTAGTGCTGCTGCAGATCGGACTTTGTGTGGGAATTCAGCCGCTGATCGGATATAATTATGGTGCGGGAAATAAGAAACGTCTGATGCAGGTGTTTAAGTTTACAGGCATCGTATCGGTGATCATGGGAACGATCCTGACCCTGTTTATGATGGTGGCAAGAAAATCACTGGTTCAGGTGTTTATCAATGACGCCCAGGTTATCACTTATGGTATCCAGATGGTTATTGCACTGCAGTTGTCAGCGCCGTTTTTAGGGATTTTATTCCTGTGCATCAATACCATCCAGGGAATGGGAAAGGCGATCCCGTCATTGCTCCTGACAGTCTGCCGTCAGGGACTGATCTTTATCCCGTTGATCTTTATTTTAAATCATATGTTTGGACTGGAAGGCGTTATTTATGCGCAGCCTGCAGCGGATTATCTGTCCATTGTAGTAGCGATCCTGATCTGTACCCATTTGTTCAGGACTATGGAGCATAGAAATGAGAGTGTTGAGGCATAAAAGGTACAAATAAGTAAGACAGGATTTGGGAGTGAGTATATGAAATGGCATGCTCACTCCTTTTCTGTTATATGTCCTACCGGAGTCTTTTATGGACTTGCCTTTGCGGCTGACAAAAAATCTTCTCGCAAAGTCAGGTACAGAAAGATTCCGAGAGAACATTTAAGAAGTTTTTGGATTTGCAGGTGAAAAATATTGATAATTTAATATTTTTTCGATAGAATCTATATGATGATGCCAGGGCAAAAAGGGCGGAAATCCGGCGCAGGCTTGCCTGCAGGAGGATTTTTGAACCTGGGACCTGCTAAAAACATGAGTAAGAAGCCATTATTTGAAGAAAAAATAAGGGGATTAGGAATGTTTTTAGAATTGCGGGAGTGCAAAGCACGGAGCAATTCGGTATCATCTGGAACGGTGATTAAAAAAATAAGAGCTTCTGATGAGTAAAATCATCAAAAACCCTTGATAAAAAATAAATCGGAGTAACAGGATTTGAACCTGCGACCTCTCGGCCCCCAGCCGAGCGCGCTACCAAGCTACGCCATACTCCGATGTTCATAACTATTATAGTATAACAGAAAAGAGGCTGTTTGAAAAGCCCCGATTTTGTTTTTTTAATGTATACCGCAATGAGGAGTTTTTCAGATGATCAATAAAACGACAGGCAGCAAAACAGATAAGAAAAGGATCGTAAGTTTTGATCTGGATATGACACTTTTAGATCAGGCTACATGGAAGATACCGGACAGTGCCATAGAAGCGGTGGAGATGCTGCGAAAAGACAGTATTATTGTCATCGCCAGCGGCAGAAATATGGATGGAATGGTCAGTGTGGGCTACAAACAACAGATACGGCCAGATGCAGTAATCCATATGAATGGAACCCGTGTGGTTGCCGGGGATGAATTGTTATATGAGCATTTTATGGATAAAGAGCTTTTAAAACGCCTGCTTTCCTATGGGGAAGAAAGGGAAATTGCCGTGGGGCTGACGATCGATGATAAGGATTACTTTGTGAATCCGGCAGAGGTAGAACGGATCGACAAGATCCGCTGGGGAGAGAGCATGCGTAATTTTCAGGATCCCTGGAAAATGCTGGAACTGCCGGTACGTACGTTAGCTTATATTGGAGAAGCGGATCCGGTGTCTGATATGGAGGCACATTTTCCGGAACTTAAATTTCCATTATTTTCCAGCCGGTTAGGGGCGGACATCATAGAAGTACAGGCATCCAAGGCAAATGGACTGGTACGTTTATGTGAATACTATGGAATGGATATAAGCCAGACGGTGGCATTTGGAGACAGCATGAATGATTATGAGATCGTTCAGGCAGCCGGAACCGGGATCGCTATGGGAAATTCAGTCCAGAAGCTGAAAGATACGGCCGATTATGTGACAGATGATATTGCCCAGGATGGAGTCTGGAAGGCATGCAGACATTTTGGATGGATATAGATGAAAATATGCAGCCATGTGTGAGTACAGGAGGAGAAGGAAAATGAATACAGTAAATGGCGGATCAGCGGAGAAAATGACCGTGGATCAGAAATTAGAATTGCTCAGAACAAAGATGAAGGAACGTGGCATGGATGCCTATATGGTGCCTACTGCTGATTTTCATGAGTCCGAATATGTGGGAGATCATTTTAAATGCAGACAGTTCCTGACCGGTTTTACCGGTTCTGCGGGAATTGCAGTAGTGACCATGAAGGAAGCATGCCTGTGGGTAGATGGAAGATATTTTGTCCAGGCGGCAGTACAGCTTCAGGGAACTTCTGTAAAGATGATGAAAATGGGACAGGAAGGCGTGCCTTCTGTAGCCGGATATCTGGAAGCAGAAGTGCCGGAAAATGGCTGTCTGGGCTTTGACGGAAGAGTAGTCAATGCATTGACCGGTATTGATCTGGAAAAGCGCCTGAAAGAAAAAAATGCAAGGATCCTTTGCAGTGATGATCTTATCAATGAGATCTGGGAAGACCGTCCGGCACTGTCCATGGAGCCGGCATGGGCATTACATGAGAAATATGCAGGAAAGACAGCAGAAGAAAAATTAAAAGAGCTTCGTGCAGAAATGAAGAAGGAGCATACAGATATGTATGTTCTGACATCGCTGGATGATATTGCATGGCTGTTAAATATCAGGGGAAATGATATTGCTTATAATCCGGTAGTGCTTTCCTACGTGATCGTAACAGAGGATAAATTGTATCTGTTTGTAAATGAAGAAGTGCTTCACGGAGAAGCATATCCATATATGGATAATTATCATAATATAGATATGCTTAAATATCTGGAAGATTTAGGGACAGAAATACTGCCTTATGATGATATCTATAAAATGGCAACAGATATTACGGGACATAAGATCCTTATGGAGAAGCAGCATATCAATTATGCTTTGTATAACATATTAAAGGATAAGAATGAACTGGTTGATAAGATGAATCCCACTTCTGATGCGAAAGCAGTAAAGAATGAGGTTGAGATTGAAAATGAGAAGAAAGCTCATATTAAGGACGGTGTAGCTGTTACCCGTTTTATCTACTGGTTAAAGCACCATATTGGAAAAGAGCGTCTTACAGAGATGAGTGTCCAGGATAAGTTAGAGGAATTCAGGAAAGAGCAGGAAGGCTATATTGAGCCAAGCTTTGCTACAATCTCTGCTTATGGGGCGAATGCGGCTATGTGTCACTATTCTGCAACAAAGGAAAGTGATACGGTACTGGAAGACCATGGCTTTTATCTGGTAGACTCTGGTGGCCAGTATTATGAGGGAACTACGGATATTACCCGTACCATTGCGTTAGGAGAACTGACGGAGGAAGAAAAAGAGCATTTTACTCTGGTCCTTATAAGCATGCTGCGATTAAAAGAAGTGAAATTTTTATATGGGTGCAGAGGCTTAAGCCTTGATTATGTGGCAAGAGAGCCATTTTGGAGCAGGGGACTGAATTTTGACCATGGAACCGGTCATGGTGTGGGCTATCTGTTAAATGTTCACGAAAGACCAAATGGCATCCGCTTCCGTATGGTGCCGGAGCGGCATGATAATGGTGTTCTGGAAGCTGGAATGATCACTTCTGATGAACCGGGACTTTATATTGAAGGAAGCCATGGTATCCGTACAGAGAACCTGATCCTTTGTGTAAAGGATGAGAAGAACCAGTATGGCCAGTTTATGAAGTTTGAGTTCCTTACCTTTGTACCAGTTGATAAGGATGCGGTAGTGAAAGAGCTGATGACAGAGAGAGATATTGCTCTTCTTAACGCATATCACAAAGAGGTGTTTGAGAAGATCAGTCCGTATATGGATGACCAGGAGAAAGAGTGGTTAAGAAAGGCAACGGCCCCGATCTAAGGGATCGTTTAAGGGACCGTTGCGTCTGCTTCAGGTATTTGTACAGATTGGGAATGCGTTAAAGATGTATCTGCTAAGTTTGATGGACTATTCTGCGTATGGAAGATCTACAATGGTATAGTTATGGTGGATAGCAGGGAGGATCTTGTTTAACAGGTCTTCTGTGCGGAATTTCAGGCTGGAGGTGTTGATACATGGATGACATCCGAAGTAAGGATGGTTCTCCAGGATATCTTTGTCTATGAGCAGCCGGACTTTGTTTTCTGGGTCGTTCATCAGACCGAGAACACTTACAGAACCGGGAGTGATGTTAAGGTACTGTTCCATAAATTCCGGTTCGGCAAAGGAAAGACGGGCGCTGCCGATCTGCTTGGAGAGAGCGGCTGTTTTGAACTTTTTGCTGCCTGGAAGGATCAGCAGATAGAAGGCGGTTTTCTGGGTATTGCGAAGAAATAGGTTTTTGCAGATCTCAATGCCTAAAAGCTTACCTACTTCCTGGCATGCTTCCATAGTGGGTAGTGTGTCATGGTCTGCACGGGTATAGGTGATCCCAAGGGAGTCTAACAGGTCATAGGTGCGTATCTCCTTTGGAAGACGGTCGGTAGTATCTGCCGGTCGGCCAGTGTATATAGTATGGTCAATGTAATAAGAAACGGGATCTTGTGATGTGGATGTTTCGCTCATAAATATCACCTCATTGTTTTAGGATGTTGATAAGTACGATTATAAGAGCGAAGGAATAAATTGTCGATAGGATATGAATGAAAAAGGTGTAAAAATGCAGGAAAAAAACGTGCAGGGAAAGAAAAAACAGGAAAAGAAAGTTCAAGGGAATAAATCCCAGGAAAATAGAATACAGGGAAAACAAGTACAGGAAGGCAAAAATCAGGGAATCCCCAAAAGGGAAAATAAAAGACCGGAAAGCAGAGCAGTGAAAGGGGTAAGGCCAGAGCAGAAGCAAAGGCCAGAGCAGAAACAGAAGGCGGCAAAGTTTGGAAAACCGGTTCTGAAACAGCAGTCTGGCCAGAACGTGGAAAAGGGAAAGAAGAACGCTAAAAAGAGCATGTGTCCTGTTATGCGTCAGTGCGGCGGATGTCAGATGCTGGATATGCCTTATGCAGAGCAGTTAAAGACGAAAAGAAAGCGTCTGGAAACGTTGTTGAAGGGAATCTGTCCTGTAAAAGACATGATAGGAATGGAAGATCCGTTTTATTATAGAAACAAAGTTCATGCTGTATTTGACAGGGATAGAAGGGGCAATATTATTTCCGGTATTTATCAGGAAAATACTCATAATGTAGTACCTGTGGAGAAGTGCATGATCGAAGACCAGAAGGCAGATGAGATCATTGGCACTATTCGCGGCATGTTAAAGTCTTTTAAGATCCGTACATTTGATGAAGATACAGGTTATGGCCTGCTGCGCCATGTGCTGATCCGCAGAGGCTTTGAAAGTGGGGAGATCATGGTGGTACTGGTAACAGCTTCTCCTGTATTTCCGTCAAAGAATAATTTCGTAAAGGCATTAAGAGAGAAACATCCGGAGATCACCACCATTGTCCAGAATATCAATGGACGGGGAACCAGCATGGTACTGGGGGAAAAGGAGCATGTGCTGTATGGAAAAGGATATATTGTGGATACGCTGTGCGGCTGTAGCTTCCGTATTTCTTCCCGTTCGTTCTATCAGGTAAATCCGGTCCAGACGGAGAAATTGTATACAAAGGCTCTGGAACTGGCTGGACTGACTGGAAAAGAGACAGTTGTGGATGCGTATTGTGGTATAGGAACTATTGGTATTATTGCAAGCAAAAAGGCCGGAAATGTGATCGGCGTGGAATTAAACCAGGATGCAGTCCGGGATGCCATCAACAACGCCAAAATGAACCAGATATCCAATATCCGTTTCTTCTGCAATGATGCCGGCCGTTTCCTGGTCAATATGGCAGAGGCTGGTGAAAAAGCCGACGTAGTCATCATGGATCCCCCGAGAAGCGGAAGTACCGAAGAGTTCATGGATTCCATTGCAAAGATGGGAGCGAAAAAAGTAGTTTATGTTTCCTGCAACCCAGAGACATTGGCAAGAGATCTGGCTTATATGAAGAAGCTGGGGTATAAGGCGAAGGAAGCAGTAGGATTTGATATGTTTCCGGCGACGGAGCATGTGGAGACGGTAGTACTGCTTTCCCACAAAAAGCCAGACGGACATATCAACGTAAAAGTTGAGTTTGGCGAAGGTGAGGGAAAAGTTCCGCTTGATAATATCGCTAAAAGAGCCGAAGAGTACAAGCCCAAGGAACGAGTGACCTACAAAATGATAAAGGAGTACATAGAAGCTAAATACGGCTTCAAAGTACATACCGCATATATCGCAGAGGTAAAGAGAGATTTAGGCTTGCCGATGTACGATGCTCCTAATGCGGTAGAAGAATTGAAACAGCCGAGGAAACATCCGACAGCGGAGAAAGTGGAAGCGATAAAGGATGCATTGAAGCATTTTGAGGTAATTTAATAATGATGAGCGTATCATAAAAACAGTGGTACGCTTATTTTTTTACCTATTTGTCTTTTCGCTGACCAATATTTTATCTGGTTAAAAAAGCGGAGGGCAGATTTTATACTAAACTGCCTGATTGATATAATTAAAAGCGTTCACTTTGCTATTGTTGACTGAAAGAGAAAAATCAAATATAATATAGTAAAGTGCCCAATCGTTGGTCTGATTAAGGGCGATTAAATAGAGGTGAAGATATGCTTCAGAATAAAGATATTGAGACACTGAGAATGTTGTTTAGCAGTCATAATTATGTTATGACTACTGCTGAACTTACAGCTTCAAAGTTATACTATGCAGATATAAAACAACTTTTAGACGAAGGATTGATTGAAAGAGTCAGGCGAGGTTACTATCACTGGACTCAAGATTATGGAGAAAGCGAAGTTGTCATTATCAATCGATTGTTTCCCGATGCAGTACTTTGTATGGAGACTGCCCTATTCTATTATAGATACAGTGACAGAAATCCTGCTGAATGGAACTTTGCAATAGATAAAAATGTCTCTAAGCGGCGTACAAAAATCGATTATCCGTTTATAAAGGCATATCGTGTAGAGTCAGAGTTGGTTACGCTAGGCGAAACCGAAGGTGAAATTGATTTCCACAAAGTCCGCATTTATGACCGTGACCGTACTATTTGCGATGTGCTGCGAAATATGAACAAGATGGATAAGGAGGTTTTTAATAAAGCAGTACAGGGCTATGTTAAAGACCCGAAAAAGAATATACCGAATCTTATAGAATATGCAAAAGTTTTGCGTGTTCAAACGCGTGTAAAAGAATTGATTGGAGTGTGGTTGTAATGGCAGATGTTGCAGCTTCCGTTCTGGCAAAGCTGAGAAATAAAGCAAAAGCTTCTGGTATCAGCTACCAGCAATGCTTGCAGCTTTTTGTGCAGGAAGAATTTTTGAGAAAACTATCAAAATCCGGGTGTGAGGATACGCTAATACTCAAAGGTGGATTGTTCATTTATACTTTAACTAATTTTGAAAGTAGAGCAACAATCGATGTCGATTTCCTGCTCCGTGGATACTCTAATTCAATAGATGATGTAAAAGAGTTGATTTGTAAAATCATCGACACACCGACAGGTAACGATTATATAGAAATGCGAGCAAAAGGCTTTGAGGAAATTTCTCCGCAAAGAAAATATCACGGTATTAGTACGCAGATTATTGCTCAAATAAAAAATGTGCGTGTGCCGTTTAATGTTGATATAGGTGTGGGTGATATTATAGTTCCTCGTGCTGAAGAACGTACAATCAACACTCAGCTTCCTGATTTTGAAGCTCCTGTAATCAAAACATATTCCCTAGAAAGCACTATTGCCGAGAAGTTTGATGCCATACTGCAACGCTTTGAGCTGACAGGCAGAATGAAAGATTTTTATGACATCTATTATCTTTCAAGGACATTCGATTTTGATGGTGCAAAATTGCAGTCAGCTATATTTGAAACTTTACAGAGGCGCGGTACTCCCTATGACAGAGACAGTTTTAAGCGTGTTGTTGCACTTGCCGATGATGAAGATATGCAGAAGCGTTGGAAATTCTTTTTGAAAACCATAAAAGATAATACACTTGAGTTTCCATTCGTCATTGAAGAAATCCAGACTTTCCTTGAGCCTGTGTTTGACGCAATTGTGAATGAGAACGAATGGCAAGAACAGTGGAACTTTATTATGAAATGGAATAAAAATGAAAGGAGTCCTAAATTATGAGTAGTGTACTTATTGTTGAACAGCGTGAGCAAGCAGGTTCTGACTCCTATAATAGATTTGAATATCAAGTTCATTGGATTGTATGCCATATAATAGGTAAACTTCAAGAAGATGCAGAGTGTATTGTTTTTTGTGAATTTCATGATGATATGGCTGAATTTTCTCCCAATAATCAGCAGTATCAGTTTTTTCAAATAAAGACAAAAGAAGATTCTTCTGACTGGACTATTGCGGAAATGTCTAAAAGGGAAAAGAAAAAAAGTGGTAGCTACAAAAAATCTTTTTTAGGTTTTATTTTTTACAACTATTTGACATTTGGTGCTGAATGTTCGCATTGCCATTTTGTATCAAATAATGATTTTGATAAAGAGGTTTTGTTATGGCAGTCATATATTGAAGACGGGAAAAGACTTCAGACAGAAAATATTGCGTTATATGAAAAAATCAAAGACAGGATTAAAAATGAATTTTTAGATGATATGCCGAGCAATTTTGATTCTGTCTTTGAGGAGTTTATTCAGAATACTTTTGTCCATAAATCGGAATTTGTGGAGAGATTTCTTGAACTTTCCCCATTTTTCAAGGCTTGCAGAGCCTTGTATGATGAAATGATATGTATTTTCCATTATTTTTGCCCTTGTGAGATAATCGTGAGGGAAATAAGGGAAATTTCTTTTTAGTCATTGCCTGCCACCTTGTCGAGAAGCCTTGCTGAATTTCGCTTAGCTTTTCTGGTGGAGTGGGCATAGACATTCATTGTGGTACTGACATCTGAGTGTCCTAACAGTTCCTGTATATCCTTTGGTGCAGCTCCGTTAGAAAGCAGGTTGCTTGTGTAGGTGTGTCGTAACTGATGAAAATGAAATCCTTCAAATCCATCAAGCCTATTGGAAACTGACCGACACACAATGCCGAGTGTACTTGGCAATTCCAGACAGCCATCAGGTCTTAAGCAGACAAAGGAAATTTCATTGTAATCCTCAGGAGCTTCTTCTGAGAGTGTGTGAAGCATTGATGTTTCTGCTGATATGGTATTCCGTATCAACTACTCTTTTTCAG
>OLQM01002175.1_pt1 | contig 19806 bp, 19 predicted proteins | sample 1673161 | NCBI WGS metagenome assembly OLQM01 (sample SAMEA3136761, study PRJEB25190) | human gut metagenome | reverse complement strand
GAAGGAGTGAAAAAATTACAAATTCTTCGACGAGATTATTGGGCATTTCGAAAAATTCGCTATCTTTGTCCCGCAAAAGGGGGATTAGCTCAGCTGGCTAGAGCGCTTGCATGGCATGCAAGAGGTCACGAGTTCGAATCTCGTATTCTCCACTTCGATCCGAGACAAACCGGAGCCAATCAAAGACAAATCCCGCAAAATCAAGGTTTTGCGGGATTTTCGTTTCTATTTCCACGACATCCGAAAGACACGAAAAAGCCCCGTTCGGACAAAATCGCGTTACTAAAACCGTTACTAAAATGGCTTTGGAATTTTAGTAACGATTTACGACATAAGTCACTGATTTGTCGTCTATTGTCCTGAAAGTGTCTGCTCATAACCCGATTATTAACCGTTCATTTGCCGACGGCGGTCGTTACAGAAATCGCCCGGCAGGAACAAAACGAGAGGTATTATGAGTAAAAGCACATTCACGATTCTTTTCTATGCCCGAAAGAATCAAGTAAACAGAGCTGGTAAAGCGGGCATTATGATTCGTGTCTCGGTTAATGGCGAATCCGTACAATTCAGCTCGAAGCTGGACATCGAGCCGGAGCTGTGGGATGCGACGAATCAAAAGATGATTGGCACGACGAAAGCCGCACGCGAGTTCAACGCGCTGCTCGACGACATTCGGACGAGCCTGCGCAACCACTATCGGGAAATCGAAAAATACGAAGCCTATGTAACAGCCGAAAAAGTACGCAACGCCTTTTTAGGGATAACGATTCGCCAGCAAACGCTGCTGGGAACATTCCGCAGACACAACGAAGATGTACAGAAGCTGGTAGGCATCAGCAAGAGTGCAGCTACCTATCGCAAATACGACCGCTGCTTCCGAAGGTTGGAAGAGTTCATTCAAGCGAAGTATCGGGTCAAAGACGTCGCGCTGAAAGAAGTAACGCATTCGTTTCTTGTGGGATTCGAACAATATCTGCGGACGGAAAAACAATGCTGTCAAAATACAGCGGCCAAATTCATGCAAACGCTCCGCATGATTATCATCGAAGCGAAGAACAACGGATGGATATTCCACGATCCGTTCACCAACTACCGAATCCGATTGAAGAAAGTAGACCGCGGCTATCTGACCGAAGAAGAACTGCAACGCATCCTGCAAAAGAAGATGCAGTGCGGACGGCTGGAACAAGTACGCGACATATTCATCTTTTCGTGCTTTACGGGATTGGCCTATATCGACGTACGGAATCTAACCAAAGAAAACATCCGCACCTCGTTCGACGGCAAGCTGTGGATCATGACGCACCGACATAAAACGCAGACGCCGGTAAATGTACCGCTGCTGAAAGTACCGCAAATGCTCTTGAAGAAATACGAGGGGACGCTGCCCGATGGCCGGTTGCTGCCTGTGCTGAGCAATCAAAAACTTAACTCCTATCTGAAAGAAATTGCCGACCTATGCGGCATCGAAAAGAATATTACGTTCCACCTTGCACGCCACACGTTCGCGACGACGATGACGCTGGCCAAAGGAGTACCGATTGAGACCGTATCGAAGATGCTGGGGCACACGAATATCGTAACGACCCAAATCTATGCCCGAATTACCAACGACAAAATAGGCCGGGACATGCAGCTTTTGGCGGGACAATTAGAAAATATTGAGAAAATAGCATTAGAAGCATAGCCATGAAGCGAGGCACCATTATCATAGAACCCAATCGTATTGCGGTTGTATTGTCTTCGGATGGAACGGTATGGATGACCGTCGAAGAAATCGCGTCGATATTTCATGTTACGGGAGTAAGCGTGGAACGGCATATCGCAAAGCTATTCTCCGAGTGCGAATTGGATAAACGCAAGGTGCGGACAGAACAAAGTACAATGCGTAATGGCCGCCGATACGTTGCCGAATACTATAATCTTGATATGATTATTGCACTCTGTTTTCGGATCAATACGCCTTCGAGCAAGGCGTTCCGACGATGGATTACAGAACAAGTTGTTCGAGCTATAAGGACAAGACCGACAATTCCTATTGTTCTGCAAATCCACTCGCATATAAGTCAAGCCAATTAATCTGAAAGACGGCGGAAGGAGATCAAATTCTTCCGCCGTCTTTGCATTATGCCCGAAATCATTCCCGTGTCGTTACCGACAATGGAATCCGCCGTCCGGCAATATCGGATTTTTGCTGCAAGGAACAACATGTAGCAGAAATGGAAATAATAACTTTCGACCACAAGGTCTATCAGGATTTGAGCGAGAAGATCGAACGAATCGCCGATTACGTTTTCAAGAAAGCGGCACAACCGCAACATACGCCGGAAATCTGGCTCACGAGCGAGGAGCTGGCCGACCTGCTGAAAATAAGCACCCGCACGCTGCAACGGTTGCGCAAAGAACGTGTCATTCCCTACACGATGGTGCGCAGCAAATGCCTCTATCGGCTCTCCGACGTCGAGGAGTGCATCTCCCGCCGCATCGTTACCTGCGCGCCACAAACATTGAACGAGTTTCGCAAGAACTACTATCTCACCCATAAATCGCCTGCCTTATGATACTCGACACCGAAACATTCGAGCTGTGGATGTCGAAGATCATGGAACGCTTCGACCGCCACGAGCGGATGCTCTCCTCGCTTACAGGCAAGGAGGTCAAGGAGGTAATGTACGTGAACGGCGAACGTCTGTTGGACAATCAGGATTTGTGCCAGCTCCTGCAAACGAGCAAGCAGTCCCTGCAACGCTACCGCAGTTCGGGTATGCTGCGTTATCGGAAGCTGCGGCACAAAACCTACTACACCGAATCGGACGTACAGGAGTTCCTGAAAAAACATTTGGAGACGTTTTCGGCAGGTTGCCGCTCCTCCGTTCCGAAGCACTGACGACGCCACTTGCTATCAACCCGACGCCACAAGCTGTTAGGCGCGACAGAACCGGTATCGACGGCTTATTCCGCCGCTAATTTCGCAGTCGTGCATCGTGCACGCTTATAAATCAATCATGTATGGAACAGAAAAAGAAAGACCAAGATGTTCTGATCGTCCGAGACGAGCAGACGGGTGAAATCGGAGTGGTCGCCGGGCTGAAAAGCGACGGCACGCCGAATCTACGACCCGCCAAAGCAGAACACGCGCAGGACTTCCTGCGTTTCGACAGGCACGGAGATGTGCTGGACAACTTCTTCGCGAATTTCTACCGTCAATGCAAGGAGCCGAAACGGTTCGGCTTCTACCGCGTTGCCGCAGAGGGCGTGGAGAATGTCGTGGCGGTAATGAAAGACCTGCTGAAAGACCCCGTCGGCTTTCGGGATGTACTTGCACCGCACAAGGTCGATACGACCAAGTACGAACAGGCCGCTGCGCAGCAAGTGCAGGAAACACCGTCCGAACCCGGAAAGACGGAGAAACGACAGGATGAGAGGTATCGGTCTATCGACGAAACGCAGGTCGATAGCGAAGCGTTCGAGCGTCTTTGGGGCGTAAAGGTCGAAGACCTGCGTCAAGCAGGATGCTGGGATCGTATGCTCGGCCACGGCAAGTCGCCTCTTGTAACCTGTTATCCCGAAATCGGAGGCGTGCGTTTTCCGGTCGAAGCGCGCCTGTCGCTGCGCGAGAATCCCGACGGTACGGTTTCGCTCGTGCCGCATCCGCTACGGCGCGAGCCCGATCTCAAATCTTACGAGAACATCGAGTTCACGGATGCGGATCGTGAGAACCTGAAAAAGACGGGCAATCTGGGACGTGTCGCCGAGGTGCTCGACAAGAACACGGGCGAACTCGTCCCCTCCTATATCAGCCTCGACCGCCAGACGAACGAAACGATCTCCGTACCTGTCAGCGCTCTCCGTATTCCCGACGAAGTAAAAGGCGTCAAGCTCGACAAGGAGCAGCAGGAGGAATTGGCCGCAGGCAAAGGCGTCTATTTGGAGGGCATGACATCCAAGAGCGGCAAACTGTTCAATGCCACGATTCAGATCAACGCCGACAAGCAAGGATTGGATTTTCACTTCGGCGGACAGCGGCAAACGCAGCGCGCCGAACAGCGAAACGGGCAGACGCAGGATGACGGACGCAAGGTCTATATCGGTAAAACGCTGCTCGGGCTGCCGATTCTCGATGAGATGCGACAGGGCTGGGCACAAAACAAATGGGTGCTGATGGAGGGGCTTACCGACAAGAAAGGCCGCACGTTCAACGCCTACGTCCGGCCGAATCACGAGAAGGGCAAATACGACTTCCGTCGTACCGTAGCCGACAAGTCGCAGATCTACGAAATCAAACCCGTTCACGCATCGGAAACACAAGTGGCAGTCAACTCGGAGGGTAAGACGCACGAGGCGACCAAGTACACGGGCAAACCGATGAAAAAGGAGCAGACCGCGCCTGCCGACGCAAAACAGCAGGAACGGCAGGAACAGCGGGAGAACTGCAGTCAGAACGCCCGCAAACGAACAGGAATGAAGATGTAATCCCGACATCCATCAACATCGGGACTTTTAGTCCTACACCACTAAATCCACAGTAAAATAAATCGAACATGAAAACTATTATTGCAGAAAAGTTATCATAAGTTGTGATAACTTTTCTTATCACAAGTAAATTATTATCCAAAGCTGCTATTTTTGTATCACTGTATATCAATTGTTTACTTACATTACTTTATATTACAGCTTTGGATAATATTATTTTTCATTTAGATAGATTCCTTAGCCAGACCTTAAGTTCTTGGTCTCTTTCCCATGAACATTCTGTCATATCATTGGGTATTATATTGATGTAGGCCGCCTCTAAAGCATCTCTTTTTTGTTTGGAATCAGCCCGAGCGTATATTTCAGTAGTCTGTATAGATACATGTCCCAAAATATCACGGATATAAATCAGGTTTACACCAGCTTGTAACAAGTGCATGGCTTTACTGTGTCGTAAAGTATGCGGACTTATTTTTTCCGGTATAAGTTCCGGATTTTGTATTCGGGCGTGATTAGCATAGTTGTTCAATATATACGATATACCTGAGTTTGTTAGTTTCCTACCGTAACTGTTAGAGAAAAGAGGCCTTTGATTAAAACCGGATAGATTTAAACGATTCTCTTCCATATAATTATGCAATAAATCCACTTGTTCATCTTGTAGAGGGACAATTCTTTTTTTTCGTCCTTTACCAAATAATATGACATGACAAGGCTTTTCCAATTTCAAAGACGCAGGTGTCAAATCTATTAATTCTTGTACTCTGGCTCCACTATCGTAGAGCAGGGATATCAATGCTAAATCCCGTCTTCCTTTCCTTGTGTTGATTGGAATTTGAGCCAATAAAAGTTTTATACCATCTATGCTAAGATAATTGACACTTCTTTTTTCATGTGTCTTTACTTTGATGGATAATATCTCTTGCCATTGTTCCAGACGTTTTACATCCTCGTATTGCATATATGTACAAAAAGAACGTAATGCGGCCAGTCTTTGATTCCTTGTTACGTTACTTGATTGTTTTGTGTCTTGTAACCAGTCAAGGAAACTTAAAACCGTTTTTCTGGTAATATGTTCCAATCTGAGATTGTCAGCCTTTATGTTTACCCGCTCATCCAAAAAGTTTAGCAACAGGCTAAATGATTCACTGTATGATCGTATGGTATTAGGGCTTACACCCCTTTCTCCGATAAGATACTCTGTAAAATAGGCTGTTAAATACTTTGCAAAATCTGTTGTTTTCATAAGTTTATATGCTTGAATCAGTTATTATATTTATTTCTGGATATACAAACCGTGTTATGGTAGTTTGTTTCAATAGAATATCGGGAAACATATCTTGTGTCAAACGTACATAAGTTTCAGTTCCTTTCAACGTCTTATGACCCAAGAAAACCGATAATAGGGGAAGAGCACAATATATGTCCATTCCATCTTGTACCATCTTTGCAAGGGAATGGACTGCAAAAGTATGTCTTAAGCTATGTATACAGGCACCTCCGGAACGGTTGCTTGAACAGGGTATATTACATTTTTCCAATACTTTCTTGAAACCACCCAATACAGTGCAAGAAGATAACGGTCGTCCCGATGGAGATATTAACAGGAACTTATCTGGAGCATCAATATCGTGCAAGGGTATCTTATTACGATATTTCAGATACTGTTGTAGAACCTTGGATAGGGAGTTGCTTAAAGGAACAAGCCTTTCCATCTTATTTTTTGTTTTCCGAATAATGATACAATTCCTCCTCAAATCAACATCCCGATTCCTAATAGATATGGCTTCTCCGATTCTAATCCCTGTGGCATATAAAATTCTATATAAAGTAGGTAATGCAAAAAGATTGCAATATATATTATGGCTATGCATTCTTTGCTTGTCACAAGTTTCAAATATATTCTGTATTTGCTCACGGGTAAACACATAAGGAGTAAAATCCGAATATTCCTTCTTTGGTAATTTAGGTATATAGCATTCTTTTCCTATATGGCATAAGTATAGGCAAAACTGCCGGAACATGGACACCTTATCATAGAGAGTTTTCTTTTTGTCATGTATGCGGGTGCACTTCCATGCATCAATCATGCTTTTAGTGATAAACACATCACTGACATTATTATTAACGAAGAACTTGTCAAATTCCAAGAGCATCCATTTTATCCGTACGATGTCGGAAACCTGATTTTCTTTCATCGCAAGAAAATCCTTAAAATAAGGAGCGAACACGCTTTTATATATGAATTGTTCAGACATAGAACAGGCCTCCTTTCTGTGTATAGAATTCGGATGGAACATCTGGAACCTCAAGGGTACATTTCATCAAACCATCAATATCAATCCGAAGATAGCTCATTGTCGTCTGAGTGCTCTTATGGCCCAATGTTTCAGAAATGACGGGTAGTGATACCCCATTACGCAATAACTGGCTGGCTAAAGTATGTCTCATTGCGTGGGGACCTTTTTTTCGATCCGTTGTGTCTATTTTAGAATGGCTGATAATCTTTCTGACCGATAATGAAACTACAGCTCCATTCACGGGATTATATGGGGCTAAAGAGGATAGGAATATTTGTTTAGAAGAAGAACTTGGTCTGCCATATTTTACATAATTGATAATGGCTTCTCCTACATCCTTTAATAGTGGCAGTTCTATTTCACGCTTAGTCTTGTACTGTATCAGGCGTATAATGTTTCTATCCCAATCTAAATTACTGAATTGCAATCCTGCAATATCAGAGGAACGTAATCCTAACCGTGTCGCTAACAGGAGCATGGCATAATCCCGTTTCCCCACAGAAGTGGACTGATTTACCGAAGATTCTATTTGCAACACTTCTTCGCGAGTGTATATTGATGGTAGTTTTTCTTTTACAATATAACGATTTCCTCCTATCACGTAATCAATATTCTTATTGATAAGCTTTTGTTCATATAGATAACGACAAAACACACGCATCGTTGTCAACACTCTTTGCTTGCTATTTTGGCTGGAAGATATAAAAGTTAATACATCATTTTCACCTATATCTGAAACGTGGAATACATTCCTCAAAGACAAATGTCTGAGAAAGTAACTAAACACACGTTCATAGGCATCTATTGTTTTAGGAGATAGTCTCTGTTCTTCCAGAATATGAAGAAATCTTGTCATAGTATCTCCTATTTCTCCTGATAATTTGCGTATAATATACCTTACGGATGGCTTCTGAATTATTCCATTCGTAAGATAGCTAACAAATGATAGCAATTGATAATTTGTTCCATGTATCAATTGCGTTTTTTCCTGTGGTATAGTCTTTAAAAATAAATTGACGGCTTCTACATTACAGTCCTGTATGTCGTTTATATCCATATAAACGACAAAAAGACGACAGGTCTTTTTATACTTTCGGATAGTCGCTTCTGAATATCCGACTTTACGCAACGCTCCTAAAAAATCCGAAACATTGGATTCAAAATGATTTTTATTGTCCATAATACTACATTTAGAGAGAGCAACATTACTCTCTTCACAATATAGTATATTATTATCAAAATATCATTATTGCAAGTTGGATTGATTATCAGATAATTATATTAAATATCAACTTATAACTTTGGATAATAATTTACTTGTGATAAGAAAAGCCGAGCGTAGGTCAGGACATTGCCCGCATCATCGGTGCAACAGAGAAGAAGGACGGATATATGGCAGGCAACGGTTATCTTGTAACCTGGGCATTAGGACACCTCGTTTCCCTCGCCATGCCATCGGCATACGGATACGGCAAGGCTTCGCACGAGGATTTGCCTATGCTCCCCGAACCGTTCCAGCTTGTGGTAAGACAGATCAAGACCGACAGAGGTATGGTAACGGACATAGGTGCCGCCAAGCAGCTCAAGGTCATTGACGAAGTATTCAGCAAGTGCGACAGCATCATCGTGGCAACGGATGCAGGTCGTGAGGGAGAACTTATCTTCCGATACATCTACCACTACCTCGGATATACCAAGCCCTTCAAGCGTCTTTGGATCTCCTCACTCACGGACGAGGCTATCCGTGCAGGTCTGAGCAATCTCAAGGATGGCGAGGCTTACGATAGTCTCTACCACGCTGCCGACTGCCGTGCCAAGGCTGATTGGCTCGTGGGTATGAACGCCAGCCGTGCATTGGCTTTGGCTTCGGGTATGCCCAACAACTCCCTCGGACGAGTGCAGACTCCTACGCTGGCGATGATATGCAGCCGCTACAAGGAGAACCGCGATTTTGTTTCTACACCTTATTGGCAACTGCACATCACCCTTGAGCGTCTGGGAGAGTTCCGCCAGTTCGCACATATCGAGGATTTCAAGAGCAAGGAGCAGGCAGAGGCGGCACACGCACGATTCTCGCCCGACTCAACGGCACTCATCACAAAGGTGGAGCGCAAGCGTACCTACCAGCAGGCACCGTTACTTTACGACCTTACCACATTGCAGAAGGACTGCAACACACATCATGATATGAGTGCGGAGAAGACCCTTTCTGTGGCACAGGCTCTCTATGAGAAGAAGTATATCTCATATCCGAGAACAGGTAGCAGATATATCTCGCATGACCTGATGGAGCAGGTCTATGATTCCCTTTGGAAGATTGCCACCATGCCGGAGTTCAAGGAGTATGGCAAGCGTTTCGACTTCGAGCATCTGAATATGCGTAGTGTAGATGATGACAAGGTAACGGATCACCACGCACTCATCATCACAGGCATAGAGCCTGAGGAGTTGAACGCCCACGAGCAGATTGTCTATACGATGATTGCAGGGCGTATGCTTGAAGCGTTCTCGCCACGCTGCGAGAAGGAGTCATTGGTAATGGAGGCGACAGCCGAGGATATGAAGTTCCGTTCACGCTCAACAACCATAGTCAATCCGGGTTGGCGTGCTGTCTTTGCCCGCAAGGAGAATGCCGAAAAGGATGAGACCGAAGCAAACAAGGGTACGGCACGCTTTGCCGAGGGTGAGCAGATACCCGTTACGGGCTATGGCACGGCACAGCGAAAGACAATTCCGAAACCTCTCTACACCGAAGCGACACTCCTTGCCGCTATGGAGACTTGCGGCAGGAACATCACCGATGAGAGGGCAAAAGAGGCAATGAAAGAACTGGGTATCGGAACACCTGCCACACGAGCCGCCATCATCACGACACTCTTCAAGCGTGACTATATCGAGCGTTCAGGCAAGGCACTTGTGCCTACCGAGAAGGGACTCTACATCTACGAGGCGGTAAAGGATATGCAGGTCGCCAATGTGGAGCTGACGGGCAGTTGGGAGAAGACGCTCCTTCAAATAGAGCAGCACACATTGGAGACACGCTCCTTTATGCACTCCATCGAGAGTTTTACCTCGCAGGTTACACGCGAGGTACTCGGACTGAAGTTCCCTGCACCCAAACAGCATACCCTCCCTTGCCCCAAATGCGGTACAGGCAAAGTAATGATACGCCCGAAGGTCGCCAAGTGCGACAATCCGGATTGCGGTCTGCTTGTATTCCGCAAGGTGCTGAACAAGGAGCTTAACGAGCAGCATCTGGAGCAGTTGCTCTCATCGGGAGCGACCAAGCTGATCAAGGGATTCAAAGGCAAGAAAGGCAACTCCTTCGATGCCGCCGTAGCCTTTGACGATGAGTTCAATGTAACGCTGGCATTTCCCGACAAGAAGAGAGGTAAGAAAAGATGATGTCAGTCATCCCGATTCGTAGGCAAAGGTAGTGAACCGCCCTCATTCCACCCCGCAAGGTCGTGCCGCAGCGGTTTCGGCAAAAATCATCCTCGCACGGCTGCGGTATTTTTACCGAAAACCTTGCAGGTGGAGGCGTTTCACATCCAAGCCCACGAAATCGGGAACGACTGTTCCCACTAAATAATATAGGATATGAAAACAAATGACCCAATCGTAAGAAAGAGAATGAAGTGGATAGGCATGATACTGTTAGCCGTAGTAGCAGCATTAGGTTTCAGCTATCTCTATACACGAGGTGTATCACCCGTATGGGCTGCGGTAGCCATCGTATGTTTCCCTGGCTTCTTCCGATTTATATACAAGATTGCCTGCATCGTAATGGCAGCACTGATACTCTTTGCCATACTCAGTTTCTTGGTCTTCTAACTCTTAAAGCAATGAAAAGGTCTTGTCATCGACATACACCATATAAGCAGATATATTGCGATATGGGTTGTGGGAGCTGTCCTTCTCGGACGGCTCTTTTTGTAGGTGGACGATTCAAGTATGAGGATAAGAATGAAGAGAAGGAAAGAGAAAATACCAGCCATTGGCAAGCCGATGAACTACAGGGCAAAGTTGGCCAATGCTTCTTATCGGACAGCAAGGTCGGGCCACAGGTGGTTTCGGAGAAAATCATCCTCGCCGTGCTGCGGTATTTTCCCCGAAAACCTTGCCTTACCGGAAGCATTAGCCTTAACGCCCTCGTAGTTCAACGGACTGCCAAAGTCCGAGTATTAACCATATAATAAAAGATAAAGCTATGAATCAAGCAATCATCGCAAGTGTACCGATGGCACCGATGCAGATGCCTGTGGTACGTAGAAGAAGAGTAAAGGTCACTGAACCTGAAATCAAGTTGCCGCCAAGAGGCTCACGAGGTCCGGTACATATATCGGAGCTGCTCAATCCCATTCTGGAGGTAAGCAAGCATCCTGACCGTAACAGACTGCTTGCAGAGTTCTTCAACCAGTGAACATCACAAGAAAATAATTCAGTATTAACATTAAATCATAAAGTTATGTTTTTCACATCAATTTCACAGATGATGACCGAGAGCGTAGATCTTACGCTCGTCATCCGCAAAGCGAACGGACAGCTTACTGTATCAACATTGCCGAAGGCCAACGGACTTAAAGATGAGGCAGCAAACCACATCATTCCGCTGACACTAACGGGCACTCCCGAAGAGATGGATGCAGAGTTCCTGCAACACATCATGCAGCCTATACGCAAGGCTACGGGGCTTATCTCCAATTTGATGGAGTTCGAGAAGCAGGCAGACAAGGCCGCTGCCAACAGTAAGGCGGCAAAGGATGCCAAGGCTAAGGAGACCAAGGAGGAGAAGGAGAAGCGTGAGAAGTACGAGAAGCATATGAAGAAGGCCGAGGAGTTTATCACTGCCAAGAATCATAAGGATGCCATCACCGCACTCCAACAGGCTCGTATGTATGCCACTGCCGACAAGCAGAAGGAGGTAGATGAGAAGATTGCCGCACAGAAGAAGGCGATGAACCAAGGCTCGCTCTTCGGGATGATGGAAGAGACTCCTGCACCGGCTCCACAAGTGGCACAACCGCAGAATGTGGCACCGCAACCTGCACAGCAGCCTATCCAGCCGCAGGCAGCACCACGACAGATGCCGCCACAGCCACAACAGACTGTAATGCGTCCCGTGCAGCAGCCGATACAGCGACCTGTTCAGCAACCTGTTCAGCAACCTCCACAGCCTCAGTATGGCGGGCAGCCTATGTTCACCGTGCCACAAGGCGGTTATCCTCCTCAAAATGTAGGACAGCAGCATCCTCACTATCCGCAGGGTGAGATTCCGATGTTCCCACATCATGAAGAGCCTCCTATGCCTGAAGAGTTACAGCAGGCATATATGCACGAAGGCCCTGCATACCGCCCCGAGGATTATGAGGAATATCCCGACTTCCCTCAGTCAATGTTAGAAAATCATTATTCACAGGCATACGCCCAAACAGTTTAAGACTATGGCACTTTTAAGAAACGAAATGCAGCGATCATTCACCTTTAAGAAAGGTACAGAGATGATTACACTTCCTGATCCCAATCCGAACGACTCTCCGGAGAGTGTGATGAGCTTCTACTCGAACATCTATCCGGAACTGACAACAGCAACCGTACACGGCCCGACCATCAAGGATGACAAGGCTGTATATGAGTTCAAGACAACCATCGGAACAAAAGGATGATAACTATGAGTAAGGACACTAAAAAGAAGCAGTCATGCAGACCATTGGACGAACATCAGTCGGAACAGCTCGCAAGGATGATAATCGCATCGACCAAGCGGGAGGTACGATACGGTGTGACAAGAGTAGAGAGAGTTACGGCGCCAACGGGTGCCGTAATTCTTTTCTAAAGACACCTATTCTTCCCATAGCACCACAGACTATTATGAGGGAGAGCTATTGTGGAAACAGTTATAACCTAATCACGCAGGAGAATTACGAATACCTGCGTGATTCTTATTTCCGCTATGCCGAATTGATGAATGTAAAGGCGGAGCATACACCCGGCCGAACTATCGGTGAAGGTATTGTCAATCTCTACAATGAGATGAACGACCTCGTAAATAAAAGCGGCATGTATCTCAACCTTGAAGATGACAATGGCTGTCTATACTTCAATGTGTGGAACACACATACTTGGGGTGAGTACACACTGTACTACTTCCCTGTAAAGTTCGTGGAGGAACTGAATCCCACACTCAGACGCATTGTCATCACATTCTATCATAATTTTATGAAAGAGAACGGTATAACCACTATCAACGATGAGGATGATATGGACTGGGCTATGGATATGCTGACTGAAGGCTGCTATGAGGATGAAGATGCCAAAGAGAGGCGAGCGAGGGGAAAGCTCGTGAAATCATACAAGGATGGCAGAGCATATAAACTCCTCGACAGGGTGTGGCGAAAGTCCTACTACAAGAACCTGCCGAAAGCCATAGAAGAATATGAGTGTAAGAATGGCTTTGAACAAGGTCTTATCGAACTGCTGAGAAGAGGACTTGAGTTCATAAAGACGGATAAAGCCATCATGTACTATGGCTATGACCCGTTCTATGACGAGGAGCCCGATTATCTGCCGATGACACTCGAACAGCAGATAAGAGTTGTCTATGACAGCGATGATATAATGACGGAACACCTTATCGACTTCTATAATTCCTCCCGTCAGGAGTCATACGATATTATTCCTGCATCAACCTTTGCCGTCTCTCCAAAGACCGACAAGGTTTTTACACTTGAAGATACCTATCCTGAAAGGTTTTTCAAGTGGGCAGATGATTTTATTCACTACATACGATAATCACTATGGATACAAACAAACTTACCAAGCAGATAAATACGATGCTGCACCCACGTGCGGCATTGATAGCATACTCCACAGATGGAGGAGATACATACTTCCTTGAAGTAAGGAGCATAGATAATGAGGGAGCCATGAGCGAAGGCCGTCCCGTAACGGTGGACTTCATCAACGAACTTATCAAGGGATATTCCGAGAGGCACAGCAGCACACCGCATGGTCGCATCCCGACAAATATGCTATGGAGTGATACCCGCAAGGGCTACGAGAAATATGTCTGGTATAACCCGCCACAAAAGCGTATGATGTTCTTCAAGGAGTCGCTACATATTGAGAATGCCGAGTACAACCTGCCAGGTGTCATCTATGAGGTGCGTGATGAGCGTATGAATATCTACGCATACATAGACAAGGAGCTGAAGCCTGAAACGGAACTCTACGCTGCTCCGTTCTTCAATGTCACGGGGTCAAGTGTCTGTCTTGGCTCGGCAAAGATTGACAAGCCGACAGAGATTACCTACGACAGATTACTTGAGTATTGGGAGAAGAAATTCTGGCTCACGGAGTTCTCACACCTCGGAGGTAACGGAAATCCCACAAAGAGCAACCTTGTGCTCGTGACAAAGGCAGCAAAGGATGCTCCCTTCAACCTCGAAGAGTTAAAGCCTCTAAAGAATTTGAAACTTAAAGATATACTACGATGAAAAGAGTACATTATACCGACAGCTATCTGCTCAACCCACAACACCCCGTAACGGTAAACCTTATAGGTGGTGGAGGTACAGGCTCGCAAGTATTGACAAACCTAGCACGATTGGATGTAACACTTCGTGCCCTCGGACATCCGGGACTATTCGTAACACTATACGATCCCGATATTGTAACGGAAGCCAACATCGGACGACAACTCTTCGGGTATTCCGACTTGGGACTGAATAAGGCGAATTGTCTGATAACACGCATCAACAACTTCTTCGGAAATGACTGGAAGGCTGTGCCGGCACTCTATCCCTCCAATATGAAAGATGTACGACAGGAACATCTTGCCAATATCACTATCACCTGTACAGACAATATAAAGTCGAGAATAGACCTCTGGAATGTACTCAAAGCATTGCCACAGTACAATTATACGAACTATCAGACACCTCTGTATTGGCTTGATTTCGGCAATACGCAAACATCGGGACAGGTTGTATTGGGCAGTATCCCAAAGAAGATAAAGCAACCTACTTCTCAAATTTACCAGACCGTACCGTCATTAAAGGTCATTACCAAACTTGTGAAGTATGCCCGAATCAAGGAAGAGGACTCCGGTCCGAGCTGTTCACTTGCCGAGGCATTGGAGAAACAGGACTTGTTCATCAACTCCACATTAGCTCAGCTCGGCTGCAATATCCTCTGGAAGATGTTCCGACACGGTATGATAGAGCATCACGGACTCTATCTAAACCTCAGTACGATGAAGGTCAATCCGATAATGGTATAATCAATAGTAGCTGTCATATTCACACAAATATGATGGCTTTTTTTATGCTATTGCCCACTTTTATAACAATATAGCCAACATTTTTAGCGTTTTATATTACATCACAGCCTTGAATAGCTATTAAAAAACGATAAAGTCGCCTTAATTTTTTGCTTTATTAGTAATTTTGCGCTCCAAGGCATATATGATAAACTGTTCGGACTAACCCGAGCCTTAAATATAGGACGCAATGAAGATTCAAAGAAAGTTAGCCTTAGGCTATACTATTATTGTCGCCCTAATTGGTGGTATCGTATATTCGTACCTGCACGAGTGGCGACAGATGAACAGATTGGAGCGTGAAGTGAAAGAGATTCACCGACTCCGACAAAATGTACATGAAGCATACGTGCATATGCTCGACCTCACGATGTTCGGTGAGACGATCCTCGAATGGGAGGAGGCAGACACCGCACTCTACCGTGCCAAACGCATGGAGGTCGACAGCATTCTCTGCGAGTTCAAGAACTTCTATTCGGGTGAACGAATAGATAGTCTGCGGCATCTGATGGCAGAGAAAGAAATCCAACTATTCAATATCTCCCAGTTGTTTGAACAACAAGTGGAACTCGGCGAAGAACTTGCCGAGCGTGTCCCCGTCATCGCTTATGAGAGTACACAGGAGCCACCTAAGAAGAAAGGCGGTTTCTTGGGACTATTCAAGAAAAAGGAGAAGACTCCGTCTCAATCCACAACTTCTACAAAACTTTACACCCTCAATAGGGATGTCATCAAGAAACAATCCGAGCAGAGCCGGAGATTATCGGAAACGGCAGACAGTCTGGCACAGCGTAATCTCAACATCAACCAACGTCTGAAGAGTCTAATTGCTGCAATGGATGAGCGTGTCACGACAGACCTGCAAGAGCGTGAGCAACAGATCATTGAGACCCGTGAACGGACAAAAGTATGGTTGGGAGGTATAACAGCCTTCATCTTCCTTGCTCTGCTGCTCTCATACATCGTAATTATGCGTGACTACGGGCGTAAAGAGCGTGGTCGCCGCAAATTGGAGGCAAGCAACCGCAAAAATGCCGAGTTGCTTGAAATGCGTAACAAGATCATCATGACCATATCGCACGATATTCGTGGCCCGCTCAACGGTATCAGCGGTAACGCAGAGCTGGCTATGGATATGAGGGACAAGAAGAGACGCAACCACAAGCTCAGGAACATTACCATCCTATGCAAGCATGTCCTGCACCTTGTAAATAACCTCCTTGATGTCTATCGTCTGGATGAAGCCAAGGAGACTCCGAATCCCGTTCCGTTCCACCTGTCCGAGTCGTTGGAGAGAATAGCCGACAGCGTATCACACCTGATAAAGGAGAAGGGACTGCAATTCAAGCATCGCAACACAAATACAAATGTTACAGTAAAGGGCGATAGGGACAAAATAGGGCGTATCATCAACAATCTCATTACCAATGCTGTCAAATTCACATCCGAGGGAAATGTATGTTTCAAGGCTTCGTATGAGAATGGCTGGCTGACAATGAAGATAAGCGATACGGGAGTCGGCATCTCCGAAGATATGATGAAACGCATATATGTACCATTCGAGCGTGCTACAAATGAGAATAATGCCGATGGCTACGGTCTTGGTCTGCCTATCACCAAAGGTCTTGTCACTCTGCTTGGTGGAACGATTGAGGTAGAGAGCAAGCAAGGTGCAGGAACGATCTTCACTGTTAAATTGCCTCTGCCTGTAACCGATGAGAGTGTGGAAGAGGAAACGGTAATGGCTGATATCTCGCATCACCTGCCTGGTTGCGTAATCGCCATTGACGATGATACCTTGCAGTTGGAGGTAATCAAGGAGATGCTGGAGCGTAACGGGGTCTCGTGCAAGACCTGCATCAATGCCAAAGAACTCTTTGAGGAGATGAGAAATAAGGACTACGACCTTGTGCTGACCGACATTCAGATGCCCGATACCAATGGTTACAGAGTCTTGGAATTGTTGCGTAAATCACGCATAGGCAATTCCCGAACCGTACCGGTGGTGGCGATGACCGCCAGAGAGGATGGCGACAGACAGGCTCTGCTGGATGCTGGCTTTGACGGTTGTATCTTCAAGCCGTTCTCCAAGGTAGACCTGCTGCAACACCTCGCCTCCGTAGTCATGGAGAGGGAACAGAACGAAAGTGCTGATTTCTCCGGACTGCTTGCTGAGGTTACAGACAAAAGGAAGGTGTTGGAATTACTATTGGAGAGTTGTGAGAAGGATATGACGGATTTGAAGATTGCGATGACAACAGAGAAGGTAGAGTCCATGCGTAATGTCGTACATCGTATGATGCCGATGTGGGAGATGCTCTCAATGGAGAACACACTCCTTGCATACCGCAAGGCATTGAAGGAACGGGATAATGATATTCAGGCATTATTGGTACATACAGGACAGATTATAACCCACATAGAGCGTCTAATGGAGGATGCCCGTAAAGAGATAGAGAGAATAGCCGATGAAGAAACGGATACTGATAGTAGAGGATAATATAGCCCTCTCGCATATACAGAAAGACTGGCTGGAGCGTGAAGGATATTCAGTAGCTACGGCTATGAATGAGCCTTTTGCCCACAAACTGCTACGCAAGGAACAGTTCGACCTGATACTTTCAGATGTGCGTCTGCCACAAGGCGACGGCATACACCTCCTTGAATGGATTGGCAAGGAGAAGATGGATATCCCATTTGTGATAATGACCGAGTATGCCTCCATTACCGATGCTGTCAAGGCTATCAAGATGGGTGCAAAAGATTATCTCTCCAAGCCTGTATATCACGAGCAACTGGTGGAGATGATCAAGGAACTGCTGAAGCCCATAGCAACGATGCACAGCAAGGAGAAGGAACTATTCAAGCGTATAAGTCCAAAGGCAAGGGAGGCAGAGCATCTTGCCGAAATCGTTGCCTCATCGGACATAACGGTATTGATACTCGGAGCCAATGGTACGGGTAAAGAGTCCATCGCCCGAAGCATTCACTTCCACAGCACCCGCAAGGATATGCCTTTCGTGGCGGTAAACTGCGGAGCGATACCTCGTGAACTTGCCGCCTCGATGTTCTTCGGACATACGAAAGGAGCATTTACGGGTGCAGACACAGACAAGGGTGGTTACTTCGATGCCGCCAAAGGTGGTACGCTATTCCTTGATGAGATAGGCACATTGCCATTTGATATGCAATCCTCATTGCTTCGTGTATTGCAGGAGGGAACATTCATGCCTGTAGGCTCAAGCAGGGAGCGTGTGGCGGATGTGCGTATCGTTGCCGCCACCAACGAGAATATGGAGAAGGCTATTGCTGACGGTCGTTTCCGTGAGGACCTGTATCACCGTTTAGGTGAGTTTGAGATACACCAACCATCACTATGCGAGTGCCCCGAAGATATACTCCCGCTTGCCAACTTCTTCCGAGAAAAATATTCTGCGGAGCTTCATAGGAAAAGAACGGGCTTCACGGCTGAAGCGGAACGGTTGTTGCTCTCACACTCCTGGTCAGGTAACATCAGGGAGTTGCAGAACAAGATTAGACGGGCAGTATTGATGGCCAAAGATACGCTCATCGACTATGCGGATTTGAACATCACACCTGCAATACAAGCAGATGCTCCGGAGGCTCCATTGCTTCCGTTAAAAGACGAAGAACTGGAGAAACAGAGCATCATCAGAGCCTTGCAGTCGTGCAGCGGCATCAAGACAAAAGCGGCTCAAATGCTCAATGTAGACTCATCTACACTATACCGTAAGATGAAAAAGTACGGCATAAAATGATGATTGTGGAGGCAATATGAACCGCGTATCGGCAAAAAGTTGTATCTTTGAGCCGTAAAATTGAAATATCGTGACAGAACATTAGTGGTCTCTGTCCGTTTACATAACATAAGTTCGCAAGAATCCTAAACAGAAATCTGGCAGTGGAAGTTAAAGTGATGAATTGCGTAATGCTTATGCTATGCGTATGCATAGCGTGGCATCGCGTGTATCACTTTGGGCTTGCCAGAGCCTCTGTTTAGATGCGTGATGACCACGCTTCTTTTTTGAACGGAGGTAACGATATGGCAAAGATTCAGATCATAACAGCAGTGACAATGGACGGCTTTCTTCCGAAAGCTGACGAGAACCTGATGCAGTGGGTGTTGACCGACTCAAAGGGTTTTCCTTATTGGCACGAGCGTAGCATCTACCGTCTTGTACCAAACTATCCGTTGCTTGACCTGCTTGCTGAAAGAGACTCCGACAAGAACAGATCCGACATCTACATCGCTGAAATATCCGACACGCAGAGCATAGAGTTTATGCGTGGACTATCACGCTACAACCTTATTGATGAGATGGTCGTCTATACTCTGTCAAAAGACAGATTGTGTCGAATATGCGTTCTGTCTGTTTTGCTCAAGCATTTCGCCTCCCCAAAAGCCCGTATAGGAAGACATGGAAGGCGCCGCAAGACAGCTTGCTGCGATAGCCCAGATAACTGGGTATGTCTTCAGTATACGGGACGCCATGGCTTTGTCAAATTTCGTTTGTAGGTTTTTTTGCGGAAATACCGGTTTGTACGAAAACCATTTGTATGTGGACGGGTTTTTTCGGTCCCACCCGCAGGGGATATGCCGCGGCGGCCGACAGCTTCCCAGGACTTTGTGCATCCGATGCACAAAGTCCCAAGAGAGAACCACTTCATAACAAAACCATTACGGCCGTCTAC
>OLQM01002160.1_pt1 | contig 19971 bp, 10 predicted proteins | sample 1673161 | NCBI WGS metagenome assembly OLQM01 (sample SAMEA3136761, study PRJEB25190) | human gut metagenome | reverse complement strand
CACAGGGCTATGACAAGTCCTTTTTTGCTTTTTTTGCCGCCGTTCTTTCGCCCTTTTTTTTCGGGCTTTGAATGTTTGCCGCCGCGGCTTTTTTTCTCCGTCTGAGTTATTTCCTCAGCCGGCATTTCGTCTAAAACATTAGTCTCGTCCATATATCAATGCCTCCGTAAGGTACATTTCGACAAATACATATAATAACACACATTTTTCTTATGCTCAATGCCTTTTTTATTAACAAAAAGCCGTTGAAATGCCAATTATATAGTGGTATATTATGCGCAAATGCTCTTTTATCACAAAAGGAGAGATATATGAAAAGAATAGTTGCATTTTTACTGTGCCTTGTCATGGCATTTTCGCTGTGCGCATGCAAGGGCAACGAGCCGGAACCAACGGCTCAGCCGACAGCGCAGCCCACTCCCGAGGAAAGCTACGCTCCCGTGAGCTTCCGCAATCACGGCAAGCAGAGCACCGTCACGGCGCTTCCGCAGAAGGTCGTTACGGCAGGCCCCAACTGCACCGAGGTTTTCTGTGCGCTCGGCCTTGCCGATAAGGTCATCGGCAAGTGCATGGAAAATCATTCGCTGGGCGCTCTGCCTGAATACGCCGACGCCGTTGAAAGCATACCGACACTCAGCATAGGCTATCCTACGGCGCAGCAGATAATCGACAGCGGTTGCGATTTTCTCTATGCAAACTCGTGGATATTTGACGACGATCTGACCGTAGCTCAGCTTGAAAAGGCCGGGATCACCGTCTATGTCAGCGAGGCTGAGACCATTGAGGCCGTGTGGCAGGAAATGCGAGATCTTGCAAAGGTGTTTAATGTTGAAAACATTGAGGAGATCGTCAGCGAGCAGAGCACTCGCCTTGAAGCGGTGACCGATAAGCTCGGCGAGATAACCGAACCGAAAACGGTATTCGTGCTCGACAGCTTCATCGGCGAAAAGCTCTACACCGCATGCGGGTAATAGGCCATGCCGCAGGTTCGCCACCTTCAAAGAAGGTTCCGAAAGGCTCTTCCATCAAAGAATAGCCTGATTCATCAATTAAGATATCCAGCTGTTCCTTTGCCTTCCCGAATTCGCCAACAGACATATAGAGTTTGGAAAGCAACATACGGCAAGCACCTTTATTTACCATACCCACATAATCCATATCTTTCTGTTCAGGAACCCATTTTACAGCAAATTCCATATCTTCTACCATTTTTTTCAGAATAGCGTCACGGTGAGTAGATCGATAGTTCTGCTTAGGAACTTCCGGAAGTTTTGTCAACAAAGGTACATGTCCAAATTGAAAGACTAATGAATAATAGCGATAAGCCCGATGGAAATAGGCACGGCCGATATATTCGTTTTTCAATGTTTCATCCATCGGTACATCATCAATAAATGAAAGTATTGTATTAGCATTTCTAACACCTTCAAAATTTTGTCTCCAGAAGAAGTATATACTGTTTGTGCGTCCCAGATTCTTTTCGTCACTTTGGTCGCTGTTCGGCCTCAGCATATTGTCAACATTATCCAGCAATCCGCTTTTATCAGTCGCAGACGGCACCATCAAATCAGAAAAAGTATATTCTGTGGGCAGCGCTATCATCTCTCTGGCATCTTCGCTCACATAATTACGTTTAAGCTGACGGTCACAAATAGCCAATACGGATTTGATACCATTTTCCGTAGAAAACACAGTTTCCGGTTCAAACATCGTTTGAGGATCCGGATCTAAAAAACTTTCCGAACATCCGGTCAACATCAATGAAGTGCCCACAAATAAAGTGACACTTTTACAAATATATTTTTGAATATAATTTTTCATATACGTTTCTGTTTAAAAGATTAGAATGTTAAATTAAGTCCAAGCGTCCAAATACGAGATGCAAAATTGCCAGTTTCAGGGTCGCCATATCCTTCCCAATCTTTAGCCCATACAGCAGCATTACGAACAGAGCCATACACTTTCACACGATCGATTTGTATTTTTTCCGTCCAAGCCCTAGGCAATGTATAGCCGACAGATATATTTTCTAAACGAATGAAAGAACGATTATATAATTTACGTGCACCTTTTGCACCTTCCGGGCCTTGCGCCTCGATACGTGCATATTTATTAGTCGGATTGTCTACAGTCCAATATTCCTTCGCATTCTTGTTCACCAATCTATAAGTCATACCACCACCGTCGTCATCATTGTTCAAATACATACTTTCCAGACTCTTATGCCCCATACGAGAGTAAATATTCACCGAGAGAGTCAAATCTTTCCACAAGGTGAAATCATTACGCAATGCCCATGTAACCGGAGCGGCAGTTTGTCCTTGGAACACTTTATCATCATCATTATAGATCACCTTTACTAAATTACCGTCAGCATCGTACTGGTCGTTAGCCGGATTGTTCCATACTTTCGGGTCACCAGGAACCTGCCCGTATTTTTTAGCTTCTTCAACCTCATCTTTCTGCCAGATTCCCGTCACTTTATAATCCCAAATCGCACTAATAGGCTTATCGATAAACCATCCGGCTGCCACATAGTCCGCTTCTCTGGAACCTACCACAGTACCATTGGCATCTACAATATCCTGACGATCACCAAACAAATGTTTGATTCTGTTTTTATTATATGAAAGACTGAATGATGAACTCCATTGGAAATTTTTCTTATCAATATTCAGCGTATTCAATGCCACCTCAAAACCACTATTGTCCACCTGTCCCAAATTGGTAGTGATATTCTCAAATCCGGTGAAATTAGACAGAGGTTGTCTCATAATCATATCTTTGGTACTCATCCGATAATATTCCAATGTACCTGTGATACGGTCGTTCAAAAATCCAAAGTCCAATGCAAAGTTCCACGATTGTGTCTTTTCCCATTGCAGATTCGGGTTCTTCATACGTTGGGCCATCAAATAACGCATTAAATATAAGTCACCCGAAGAAACGATATAACCTTGCATCTTACCCCCCCCCGGATACAGATTGGCAAGTGCTTCGTAAGGATTTTCCAATGAGCGGTTACCATTTTTACCGTATGAAACACGCAGTTTACCACTATTCATGATATGAGCATATTTTTGGAAGAAATCCTCATTGGTGAATGACCATGCTATACCTCCCGAAGGAAACCATGCATAAGGATTATTTGCTCCGAAAGCCGAATAACCGTCACGTCTGATAGTACCGGTAACCATATAACGATCATCGTAAGAATAGAATGCACGTGCCATCAATGCATCAGCCGTTTGATGATTATCATCTGTTCTGAATGAGCTGACAGCCTTATCTCCATTCTGGGTGTTATGGAACCCAAGCGCGTCAGATGGCAAAATATTACGGGCTTCAATTCGGTCCGACCAATATTGGCGTTCTTCCGCTTCTTGCACAAGTGTCAGAATGACATGGTGCTTGTTGGCAAAAGTTTGATCCCAGGTAATCGTATTGTTCAGAGACCAGTTAAAACGTTTGGCCTGTTCCCGGTTTGTTCCACGGTCGTTAGGATTGGAATTAGGTCTTTCTGCAGACGTAAAATAGCGGTCGTAGAAAAATTGGAAACGGGGTGCAATATTAAACTGATAAGTGATGTTGAAAGGCAGTTTTACTTTAGCATTGAAAATCGTATTCAAGGTAGTATACCCTTTTTCCAATTGAATGTATTGCTTTTCAAAATACCAGTTTGTTTCATTAGCACGGTCATATTGATACATCAAGGGGTCTTGTGTATAGTTTCCGTTTTCGTCTTTCAGCATGGCATACGGGCTGTTTTCCATAAAACCACCTTTATCCATGCCGATTTCACCATCCGAACGATCTTGAAAGTTTATATTTGCACCCACTTCAAACCAATCGGTTACTTTTGCATTTAGTTTCAAGTTTGCACGGATAGCTCGATACGTATCGTCGACAAACGCGCCTTCATTGCGCAGATAGCCTAAAGACATGTAATAATCCACTTTATCGCCGGCACCGCTAATGCTTACATTATAGTCCTGGTTGAAACCTAATCGGAACGCTTCATCTTGCCAATCGACGGTCTTTCCCGACAAAAGATTGTCAAGTGCAGCCGTATCATATCTAAATCCCAAACGCCTTGCCCATATACTAAGATCAGATTCTCCTTCCCGATTGGTCGAATAATTACGCCACTGTTCCAAAGACACTCCCGACAAATTATTAGGATTCCGGAAATACTCCGGTTTTGAAGTATATTCATTACCAGGTCTTGAATAAGCTGCATATTCTCCTGTTTCAGCATTCACACCATAAGTGTTTTTTTCTTTCCAGTCTACATAGTGTTGCAGATATTCGTCCGTAGTTTGCCATCTATCACGATAGGCAGCCTTTTGAGTTAAACCTACGCTAGCTGTGAAATTAACAACAGGCTTGCCTTTTTTACCTTTTTTCGTTGTGATGATGATTACACCATTAGCAGCCTGTGCTCCATAAACGGCAGCTGCCGACGCATCTTTCAAAACGTCTATTTGTCCAATATCATCCGGATTAATTTCCGAGAGTTCTCCTTGAAAGAACATACCGTCGAGGATAATCAACGGATTGTTATGACCACCATCTGTATAAACGGAACGCTGTCCACGGATTTTCATCTCACCGCCGCCTTTTGCGCCAGCATCGCCTTCACCATAACCTACCACTAATCCCGGTGTTCCGCGTAAAATGTCTTGAACAGTTTTAGGATTTTCATTGGCAATCTTATCAGGACGAACTTGGACGACCGAACCAGTCAGGTCTTTTTTACGCATCGTACCATAACCCACTACAACTACTTCATCCAGCGTCTCTGAATCATCTTTCATCGTGACGTTAATCAGTTTTTTACCTGCTACCGGGATTTCTTGATTCTTATAACCAATATAACTGAATTTTAACACAGCATTTGAAGCCTTCACCACAATGCTGTAGAATCCGTTTAGATCGGTTACGGTTCCATTAGTAGTCCCTTTTTCCATCACATTTACTCCAATCAACGGTTCACCCGATTGATCTTTCACATATCCCGTAATTTTAGAACTTTGAGCCTGTACTGTACCAAGACAAAAAGTCACCAATAGTAAGAACAATCCTACCCGAGACGTGAAACCTTCTTTTTTGTTTTTCATACTAAATAAATTTGAGTTAATATTATAAGATAATATTCAAGCTTACTTATATTGAACTTATCTACTTTCATCCGTATTATATTTAATAGCTATATTAATTAATATATAAATTCGCAACAAAAATAAAAAATGCAAGCTTATCTCAAATAGTATTTTTGTCTCAAAAAACAGAAAAATCAGGTCATAATCAATTTTGTAACATTTGTCCGTATTTAATAATTAATTTTGCTCGTCTACAGACTATCTATATCTTGACAGCTAGTTGGATAAGTATCGTTGGATATAGATGGCCAATATAGTATGGTGGATATATATGTCCAGCACGGTGAGTATATATTCAGCATGGTGGATATATATATACACGACATTGTGCATATATACCCACCAAGACTTTAGTTTGTTCGCTGTCAGCAGCAAACAAAGCAGTAGACAATATTTCTCCTATTGCCCCATTAGTTGTAACTACAGATATCTGTCGAGCACCTTCCACCAATTTTCCATCTCGAGGAGAAACAATATGCCGACGTTCAGGAGAGTCATTACCGGAGGTTGTAAGACACTCATTATGAAGAAGTATATTATTGACTTTCCATCCCGTTCCTACCGGATGATTACCTAAAGCAAGGACGGAACTGTTTCCCATATTTATCAATGCATTTTCTATCATGCACTCATTCAATATGCTTTTAATTGTTTCCAAAGCATACCCTTTGAGGAAACCAGATAAGTTGACAGCAACTCCCGGTTGTGAAAAATAGATACTATGATCTTCAACTGATAAATGGACCGATTGTATCGTGTTCTGATTGTAATTTTCTGAATGGACTGTAATATCAAAACACCCCAGAGTCTTCCCATTATATTCCAGACATAAATCAATCATTGAATAGAGTTCTTCGCTAAGAACGACTGGAGAAACAAAAGCTGTCCGGTTGACATAAGACAATTCACTGGCCGGATCATAAAAGTTCGCTATCTTTTCCAACCGACACAATGCATCATAAATACAATTGACCACAAACAACAATTCTCCTTCCGTTTTCTTGCTATACAGGATAATATCCACCCGTGTATGCATGGAAAGAAACCAGGCATAAAGCAGTCCATTACCTTCATGGGACGGCTTATACATATGTTGAATAGGAACTTGCATCGTATAGCAGGACAAATTAGGCACGGATTACCCGAATTACACGATTGCTATTTCATTAAAACAACCGTGAAACTCGCGCAATCCGTGCCTAAATAAAAAGTCATAAAGAATTTTAACGTATCTCCCACAATAATATGGAATACACCTTACTTCAGTTCTTTAATCTTCACGTTCTTGAACCACACTTCATCTCCGTGATCCTGAAGGAGTATATTTCCTTCCTCCGGATTTCCGAAATTAGGCCAGTTCTTATATTTGCTATATGCTACTAAAGCATTCCACATATCGTTGTTGCGATCATATTCAATCAATTTAACACCGTTCAACCAATGTTCCACATGATTGCCTTTTACGATAATGGTAGCAGTATTAAACTCTTTCTTATTGAAAGGTTTATTCTTAGGAGCCGGAATCAGGTCATACAACGAACCTAGCTTTCTGTTACCTTTCACACCCAGTTTCGCATCAGGATGTTTGTCATCATCAAGAATCTGGAATTCACAACCGATAGCAGAGCCTGCACCTTTATTCATATCCGGGTTTACGAAATATTTAATTCCGCTATTGGCACCTTCAGTAATCTTAAAATCTACTTTCAGAATAAAGTTCTTGTATTTACGGGTAGTCACAATATCACCGCCATTAGCAGATTCAGCGCCACCACTCTTCATTACTTTCAGAATTCCATCTTCTATCTTCCAGCCTTTTGCAGGGAAAGTAGAAAGCTTAGCTCCTCTCCATCCATCAGTAGTCTTACCATCCCATAATAGAGTCCATCCTTCTTTTGCTTCATTCGGAGAAATCGTGTTGGCAATCAGATTCACTTCCGGTGCAGCTTGCGCTTCCGGTGTCTGATAGCGTTCTACGTCTGTCGTACAAATGCGGATATCTTTCCAACTAACTGTTTTACCTTCATCTGCCGCATCTTTAATAGCATGCACTTGTAAAGCAATGAAACCCACAGGAGTCATATCATCCCAGATATTAGCACAAGGTACTCCGTTTATCCAAGTACGGATTGAGTTACCTACAGCCTCAATACGAGCTTTATTCCATGCATTATTCTTAAAAGCGGTTTTTGCCGACGGATTCAGCGTCAAAGGATAAAGCCAGTTTCTACGTGCCTCATCATAGATACCACCTGACCAAGCGCGTTTGGAAGGATCGATCTCAAACTGATAACCGTGTACACGACCCTTCTTATAATCTTTCTTGCTTTCACTACGAAGCTGTACTCCAGAATTTAAACCGTCATCTACCTTGAAGTCAAACTCAAGGATAAAGTCACCATAATTCTTTGTCGTTGCCAAAAAAGTATTGGGTGTTCCCATCTTAGATACACCGACAATGGCACCATCTACAATTTTATACTCGGCTTTGCCATTCAATTTCTTCCATCCTTTCAGGTTTTTCCCATTGAAAAGAGGTTCCCAATTCTGTGCGCCTAAAGAAGCGGCACAAAATAAAAGTAAAGTTAATACGATATTCTTCATAATCATTTATTAGTCTTTCCCATCTCTTTCTCTTGAAGAGAAGGAATGAAAAAGGCTGTTTCTATTTATTATAATTTATAAAATTCATCCCAACCTTTACGCGGTGGAAGTCCCGCCAGCATTGCATTAGCAAATTCATTATTTGTAATCTGCTTCGTACGAGGATCAAAGAACAACTGTGTATTAAGTCGTTGAGCCATCACCCCCAGTGAAAATACCTGACTCAACACTCCATTGATTTCGAACGGAGAGCGTGTCTTTTCAATACCGTTACATGCCAACAAGAAGTTCTCGAAGTGATTGGAAGGACTTTTAGGAACTTTCGGCAACTTGTCTGCCATCTCTTTTGCTTTCTCCTCCGGAATAATAGACAAAGTGCTTCCATGACTACCACCCTTAAAGATCAAATCCTTAGTATAAATGATCTTTCCGGGATTCAACTTAGATTTTGGAGTATCTCCCTGATTAGTTACCGGGATGTTCGGATCTAATCCCGAAACTCCATAACCGGCAGGAATAGGAGGAAGATTATCCAGACCATCATACCAGGTAATATCTACCGGTGGCATTCCTTTACGTTGCGGGAAACGGAAGAGAATCGTGGAAGAATACGGGAAGAAGTAATCATTATGCCCTTTTGCATATTGCATAGTGACTTCGTATGGCAATCCCAGTTCCAGGAATTCGTGAGCCGTGTCGAGGATATGTGCTCCCCAGTCGCCCAATGCCCCCATACCAAAATCATACCAACAACGCCATTGTCCCAAATGATAATCTTTATTATACTCGTGATAAGGAGTAACTCCGAGCCAAGTGTCCCAATCCAGATCTTTCGGCAGTTGCTGACCGGAAGGAAGTTTATAAATATTAGTGTCCCATTTATGCCAACGACGTGGGTTATTCATGTGGGCGGTGATAGCAGTAACGTCTTTGATAATTCCCGCATCCATCCAGGCTTTAAACTGAAAATAGTTTGCTTCAGAATGTCCCTGATTTCCTACTTGAGTAACCAGGTTCGGACGTTTAAGCGCAGCTTGCATCAACAGTTCCGCTTCATAGAAGGTACGTGCCAGCGGTTTCTCTACATATACGTGCTTTCCGGATGCCAAAGCCAGCATACTGATCGGGAAATGCGAATGGTCGGGAGTAGCAATTGCTACAGCATCAAATTCGTTACCGGCCTTATCAAACATTTGGCGAAAATCCCTAAACTGCTTTGCTTTCGGATATTTAGCCATTATCTTTTGTGTATGCTTGGCACCCATATCTACATCACATAAAGCCACCACTTCCACCATACCTGTCCGTGCAAAGTCTTCAATAATCTGCTCTCCACGGTTACCAATACCGATATAAGCAATCTTCACTTTGTCACCTCTTCCTTTTTTAGGTGAAGCAGTTTGCGCATGTAATAAATCACCGGTTCCCAATGCCAATCCGGCTGAAGCCATCGACATCGTTTTCAAAAAATCCCTTCGTGTTACCATAAATTATTTATTTTCATTGATATTGATTAAGTTCTTCTTTTTAAACAGTGCTTGCATTCCATAAAACAAGAGACGCAAAATCCCCCAGAAAGCATAAAGCACAAAAGTAAATATAATTATATAAAAAATAGACGTTATCATCTCCGTAAATGGTGCATGATAAGCAATAATTGCATAAAGATGTAGCAAATTAGATACTACGAAACAAATGAGTAAAGTAATTAACTCTGTTTTCTTACGTCGTGCGGTTACAATCGTGTCTTTCATATTGCTTCGGGTGTTTTTACAGATTGATGGTTCAGATAATCTATTTTATACTCATCAGGGAAATAAAGCGTTCGTTCTTCTTCCAATGCCTGATGACCCAGCAAACAGAGCATACTTGCATAATATCCTTCTTCCGCTATGTTTTTAGGTTGTTTTTGTGTTATGACGGCTTCAACGAAAGCTTCCAACAACAATGACGTACCGTCGCTCTTGGGACGTTCTCCGATAATGAATTCTCCTTTGTTTTCGTTTGCAGTTTCCGGCGCCCAGCTTGTTCCGGCAAAAGGCAGAGAGTCAAACACTTTGTTTTCCCAATCATTCACCATTTGTAGGAAGGCCGGTGCAGGAGCTACACTTTCAAAGTAATATTTTCCCTTTTCCGGTTCTACCGTTCCGAGATTACCCATGATCTGTTCTTCCAGTCCATAGAATTTATTGGAAATGACAGAGTCAAATGTCATTTTCACACCATCATCAAATACATACACACAACTCACATTGTCATACACATCTCTGCCGTCTTTCCAATAAGTGATGGCACCGTGTCCCATCACCTTTTCGGGTATCTTACGCAAAGCCCAGCTTCCGATCTGAAGTTGATGGCAAGCGAGTTCCGTCATCAGTCCTTTTGAGAACTCTTTGTAAAGACGCCAATTTATCAGGCGTTCCAAATTGGGTGAAGGTACCGAACGTCTCCAGTCCCCATTCCGGTTCCAGAAAGTACGGATGGCATTTATTTCGCCAAAGGTACCTGCATGAATCATCTCCATTGCTTTGATGTAACGAGGATCGAACAGGCGCTGTTGTCCTGTGAAGAATATCTTCCCTGTACTACGATGCTTCTGATACATACGGTAACACTCTTCCATCGTGAAACCTATTGACTTTTCACAGAACACATGCTTTCCTGCGTCGAAAGCATCCAATACAATTTTACAATGCGAGCTAAGAGGAGTAGCTACAAGTATAGCATCTATCGACTTATCTTCCAACACTTCCCGGTAGTCACCATACACTTTGGCATTAGGTGCAAGTTTCAATGCGTTCTCAATAGACGGTTTATAAATGTCGCACAATGCTACAATATCGACTTTGGGGTTCTTAGCCAAAAATCCCATTAAAAACCGTCCCCGGGAACCAGGCCCGATAATTGCCAGACGACACTTCTCGTTTGAGGTGTTCATCACCTCCGAAAAAGCAGAAAGCCAAGGGCTTGCTGCAAGAAGAGTGCCAGCCCCGGCTATGCCTAAATTCTTTAGAAAATCCCGCCTGCTAATAGGGGTATGTTTCATGCTTGTGGTATTTAAGATTATAATTGGTTTATTTGAAAATCAGTTATTAAATACAGGTGCTTTTTGTGTTTCGTAAGAAGGAGATCCTCCCTCTACGTAAGGCCAACCTTCTTGGTTCCACTTGATCTGGTCCAACAACAGAATACGTCCGTTCTCCGGAGTTGATCTTGAAAATCCATGATACAGAAGCCAGTCTTGTCCGGCATCATCCCGGATAATCTGCGAACCGTGCCCATTGCCTACAAAATGATCATTCGCACCTATCACCAAAGAATAACCATTTTTCAACATCGGTTTACCAGTCTTGTCTTTGTACGGGCCCCATACTTTCTTGGAACGTCCCACTACGACTTTATATGTACTTTTCACTCCTTGACAACAACTTCCTATGGAGGCAAACATATAATAATAATCGTCGTGCTTATGGATATAAACAGCTTCAAAAGCAGTTCCCGCTATTCTCTTTTTTTTCGCTCCCGGCATGATCGACAACCCATCCGTAGTCAGTTCAATAACATATATTCCCCGGAAGCTGCCCCATACCAAATAGTTTCTCCCCTCATACTGCAGGAGACTAGGATCGATCGAGTTCTGTACACCAATCTCATTGCTACGGAACATCTTACCATGATCCGTAAAAGGTCCCTGCGGAGAGTTGGCCGTAGCTACCCCAATTCCGCACGTTTGTTCTCCTCCCCACACCGACATTGCATAATAAAGCACATATTTACCGTTAATATAATTAATGTCAGGTGCCCAGATTCCAGCTTTAGGTTCAAACCTGGGACGAGTTTTATTCGTAAATGCAGTGTTGCAATACGTCCATTCCACCAAATCTTTCGACTTCATGATCGGAACGTTTCTGGTAGATTCGGTAGCATACACATAAAAATAACCATCTGCAGCTTTAATCACCGTAGGGTCGGGCATGGCAATATCTACAACCGGATTCTTATAACTCACTGCAGACTTTGTCTGTGCTCTCCCCTGCGAAAGACAAGCACCTATCATGAATACGAAAACGAACAAATTTACATACTTTTTCATCAAATCATTCTTTTAAAAGCTCCTTTTTACCTTATCTTTATAGCTATAAATTAATATTAACTTACAAAATCTTTGGGTAACACTCCAAATTGCTTCTGGAAACACTTGGCAAAATAAGACGGAGAATTAAACCCTACCATATAGCAAATCTCATTTACCCGGTTTTCTCCTTCTTTCAATAATTGAGCAGCCTTCTTCAAACGTTCCAGTCGAAGATATTCATTCGGACTCAAATCCAAGACTCCCTTTATCTTCCGATAGAAATTAGAACGGCTCATATTCAGGCTATCCGCCATATCATCCATGCTAAATTCCGGATTACTATAATTCACCTGGATAACCTCATTCAACTTCTTTATAAAATCTTCGTCAGCTTTTGTCAACGCCATCGTATTGGCTGCCACAAAAGGAGACTGTGCAAAAGCCTTGCGCAGTTTCTCCCTATTCTGAATAAGGCTGGAAGCACAAGCCTGTAAATATTCCACAGAAAAAGGTTTCTCCAGATAAGCATCTGCTCCCAGTTCCATTCCCTCTATCTTAGACTGGATATTCGTCTTCGCAGTCAACAAAATAACGGGAATATGGCTATAATTCAAATCTGACTTGATCGTCTTACACAATTCAAAACCATCCATCACAGGCATCACAACATCACTAACCACCAAGTTCACATAATTACCATCCAACACTTGCAACGCTTCCGCACCATTAGTGGCAGTCAATACAGTATATTCTTTCGATAGCTGACGCACTACAAAGGCAAGCATATCCGGATTATCTTCTACAACCAGCACTGTAGGCCGGTTATCTTTCTTTTCCGTCTCTCCAACAGGAATTTCATTCATCCTGTCTATTTCAACTTCCGGTTCCGGTGTTAAAGTGATTGTCATATCCTGAACGATCGGCAAAGTCAGACAGAAGGTATTATTTTCTTCCCCTGCTCCCATAGCCAGGGTTCCTTGATGCAGTTCTGCCAATGAACGGGAAAGAGCTAAGCCGATTCCTGTTCCAGTGGTCACCTTTCCGTCTTCTTTTTCATTGAAACGAACGAAAGGTTTAAATATCTCCTCCTTCATCTCATTGGGAATAATCACCCCATCATTCTCCGTACGAATACAGAATGAATTATTATCATCCGCTTCCGGCACTTCCAAAGATATGTGTACGTAGCTTTCAGCATACTTCACCCCATTGTTCAACAGATTACTGATAATCTTCGTAAACGCCTCCCGGTTCACATGTGCATAGAAGTCCTTTTCAGGTACTTGCAAGGTGAATTCCAAACCTTTTTGTTTGGCAAGGGAAGTGAAACGTACATGAGTCTCCTTCAAGACCTCCGTTACATTACATTTCGCAAAATTCAAACGGAATCCCTGACTTTCCGTTTTACGGAAGTCAAGTAACTGGTTAGTCAGGTTCAACAATCGTTCCGTATTCTGTTTCATTACGTTCAGGTCTTCCCGTGTTTCCGCATCAACCTGTTTCTTCAATATAATGTTTTCCAACGGACCTTTAATCAATGTCAACGGCGTACGTATTTCATGGGCCACATTGGTAAAGAAATCAATCTTTGCATGGTAAACTTCACGTTCTTTCTCCTGCTCGAATTTTTCCATCTGCCTGCGGTGTTTGTTGTTACTACGCCTCTTGAAATACATAACTGTATATAAAGAACAGCCAATAATCAGCAAAGCATACACACAATATGCCCATATAGAAAGATAGAAAGGAGGAAGAATATGCACTTCCAATATCACTTCATCGTCACTCCATACTCCATCACTATTGGCAACTTTCACCCGGAAGGTATAATCACCATATCGAAGATTGGAGTAGGTAACAATAGGGCTTTCACCAACTGTCAACCAGTCTGTATCAAAGCCTTCCAACTTATACATAATCCGACTTGTCTTAGGAGCCTGAAAATCCAGCGCGGCTACACGGAAAGAGAAAGAATTCTGATTAGACTGGAGAACAAGCTGGTCAGAGAAAGTGATACTCTTTTCCAACGGAGAGCCCGGTTCACCAGCATATACTTCCTTTCCAAACAGAAAGAAATCAGTAATTACAATAGACGGGAGAAACTTGTTCTCCGAGAAATTCTTGGGATTAAAAGCGATAAATCCATCGATACTACCCAAATAAATCGTACCATCCTCGGCCTCAAAACTCGAACGATAATTAAACTGGTCGCCCAACAATCCATTGGAAGTGGTATATACTTTCATCACTCCGGTTGTGGGCTGGAAGCAGACCAAACCGTTGTTAGTTGTCAACCACAAAAGACCGTCCTTGTCTTCTACAATCTGATATACGACATCATTCGGCAAACCGGCAGATAAATTATAGTTGGCAAATGTCTCCGTATCCGGCTGAAAACAACAAAAACCTCCTCCTTGAGTAGTCAGCCAGATTTGCCGGTGAGAGTCTTCAAAAATACTTAAGACCTTGTCATACGGGAGACTCTTCGGATTATTTTTATCGTGCAAATAATTCTTCCATTTCTTTTCACTCACATTGTAGCAATAGGCTCCATTAGCATAAGTTGCCAACCATAGATTTCCTCCGGAGTCCTCCTTTATGTCATACACAAACCGACCGTTCAGTTCCGGTATCCGGTCGAAATCATCAGACTGTTTATTATATCGGAGCAAGCCGAATAAAGTTCCCAGGTAAATATCACCGGTCGTTGTGCAGCAAATAGAGAAAACACTATTATCTATCAATGAACGGGGAGAATCCGTTTTCTGATAGGTTTTCACGATAGCTCCCGTACGCGTATCTACTACTTTCACTCCTTTTGAAAAGGTTCCTACCCAAAGATGATCTCCAATTAAACATAAACCATGCACATTGGTAAAAGCACTACTGGGCGTAAAGAAGGAGAATGTTTTGGTCTTGGGGTTGAAACGATTCAGACCACCGTCCTCCGTACCAATCCACAGAATACCTTGATTATCCTGACAGAACTCACGTACTCGTTTCCCACGCAAACCATTATCAGTCCCTTTGGGATAATATTTCTCAAAATACGTATAAAAACGAGGATAGTAATTCACACCGCCAAAATAAGAACCAATCCAGATACCACCCTCGCGATCCTTACACAATGAATAAATAGCATTGTCGGATAAAGAATAAGGGTCGTTGATCGAACTGCGCAAATGAACATACTTACCCATTCGGAGATTATAAATATAGAGTCCCGATTCTGCACCAATCCACAATTCATTATCAGAAGCAACCAGCAGTTCACGACAAAAAACAGACTCTCCACTTTCATCTTTAGAGAGTAAATCATGCAGTTTGTTAGAGGTTAGGTTCAGTTCTTTCACTCCTCCTTTTAAAGAGCCTATATATAGACAATTATATGCTCCTTTCACCAGGCCTATCACGACATCATTCTCATAAGTTTTTTGATCGTCTACAGGTGATACATAAGGATGAAGGGTTTGCAAACGGTCTTTCGAATAGAAAAGTCCATCGCCATAGCAGCCAATCCAAAGGGTTCCGCTATTATCGAAAACAAAAGACTGGACATTGGTGGAGATAAAAGAAAAGTTCTTCAATGTGTGGTTCTGGAGTATTCCTTCCTCCAGATCATAACAAAATAGCCCCTGCGACTCTACCGCTACCCAGACACATCCTTTGTTGTCTCCGGAGATTGCAGTTACGGTATGCTCTATTTTCGTGTTTTCTGCGCTCAATTCAGCAAAATGCCGGAAAGAATCTTTTTCCGGATTATAGATATAAAGTCCTACATCCGTACCTACCCAGATATTTCCTTTTGCATCCTCATAAAGAGCTGTGATAAAATTATTACCAATGCTCCGCCGTGTGCGGTCATCATGTTTGAATTTGCGGAATGACAAACCGTCATATCTATTCAAACCATCTTTTGTGCCGAACCACATAAAGCCCTGCTTATCCTGCAAAATCGCATTGACCGTATTTTGAGATAACCCGTTCTGTACACTAAGATTTTTGAAATAATAATGCTCGTCCGCCATTTGCGCATGGCAGCCGATCTGATAGCCGATTAAACAGATTAAAAATATGAGAACTTTCTTCATAAACATACGTGTTTTCTATCCTTCCGTTTGAGTTACCAAATGTAGGCAAAATCACAGCGGAAAGATAGTAAATATGTCTCAATGAATGAAAGAATAGTCCTATTTTTCTATTCTGATACGCGCGTCAACTGCTACAACGGCCTTTTGCGTTGCCAAGAGCGGATTTATATCCATTTCTTTGATCTCTGTAGCGAAACGTAGTAAAGTGGACAAACGGACAATAATTTCAGCAAATTTATCTTCGTTGACTCCCTTTTGCCCACGTGTTCCCTGAATGATTTTATAAGCACGCAAAGAATGAATCATTGAATAAGCTTCTTCGTAAGAAAGCGGAGCCAAACCGGAAGATACATCTTTCAGCACCTCCACAAAAATACCTCCCAAACCACAAAGTACCACGTGACCGAACTTCTCTTCATATTTTGCGCCAACAAACAGTTCCGTACCTTTCAGCATCGGCTGTACCATAATTGCTCTTGCATCAGGTATCTGCATCATACGATCAAATTCCAGTGCCAGATGTTGCTCACTTTTAATGTTCAGAACAACACCGCCGACATCTGATTTGTGCACAGGACCAACCACTTTGGCAACTACCGGAAATCCGCACCGACGGGCAAAAGCTACTATCTCCTCTTTATTATCGGAAACAAATTCATCTACCAACGGAATACCGGCAGCATGCAACAATGCCTGTACATAATTGGGAGCGATATAACCATCCTCCGGAATCGAATCAATAATACGACGAATCCTCGGAACGTCTACTCCGAACAGTTCTATTTCAGGAACTGCCGGTTTAGGAGCATTGACGATACGTGAAAGGGCAGTACCCAAGGTCACTTCGTCTGCAAAATTCACATGCCCTTTTGCCAGGAAGGCGGAAACCTCCGCTCCGGCTGTATTAATGGAAGGAAGAATGGGAAAAATCGGTTTCTTGCAAGTCTGCATCTTTTCGTGAAGCACATCATACATTTCAAACATAGTAACCAATCCCGGAGTTCCGAAGATGGCCATCATGGCGTCTATATTGTCAAGCTTTTCCTCGCAGTAGTCAATGCAAAGGCGCAGATGTTCCGGTGTTCCGGTAGCCAGAATATCAATAGGATTTCCGACGGCAGCACCGGGGAATAGTTGGGCTTTTAGTTCCTCGGCTACTTCTCCCTCCAGCTTAGGCACATTCAGTCCGCCTTTACTCAAGGCATCTGTCAGCATCACTCCCGGGCCTCCGGCATGAGTGATAATGGCAAAATTCTTTCCTTTCAATTCGGGTAAAGTAAACACGCAACCTACGGTAGTCAATTCCTCACGAGAGAAACAGCGCACAATCCCTGCTTTACGGAACAAAGCCTCTACTGCCGAATCGGAACTGGCGATTGCTCCTGTATGGGAAGATGCCGCCCGGCTTCCGCTCTCCGAACTTCCGGCTTTGATTGCCGCAATCTTGCACCCTTTTCTAATCAAAGACGAAGCATGGAATAACAACCTGTCCGGATTCTGAATACTTTCAATATAGAGTAGTTTCAGATGAGAATCCGTTTCGGGATCGAAGTTCTCATCCATAAATTGCAATACATCTTCTACACCGATCTGCTTGGCGTTTCCCACCGACCAGACTGAATTGAACTGCAAACCTTTTGTTACGGCACTTTCGAGAATAAATACCGCCGTAGCACCGGAGCTGGAAATCAAGTCCACCCCTTTTGGGTTTAAGTTAGGAATCGGCTGGCTGAACACGCTATGATGCCATGTATTCATCAATCCGATGCAATTAGGACCAATCAGCGAAGCACCGTATTTATTAACTGTTTCCAAAATACGTTCTTCCAACAGCGCCCCTTCGTGGGTTTCTTCACCAAAACCAGCCGAGAGTATGATAAATGCCCTGGTTTGTTTCTTGCTAGCCAATGTTTCCACCATATCAGGACACATCGAGGCAGGCACAGCCAACACCGCCAGATCTGTGTCCGGCAGATCATTCACATCCGCAAAGGCGGGAACTCCCTGCACTTCCTTTTCCTTCGGATTCACCGCCCGAAGTTCTCCCTGATAACCTCCGTTTATCAAATTCTTTAATATTGCGCCACCCGGCTTATGCACATTATTCGATGCCCCTACTACGACAATGCTTTCAGGACGAAGCAACTGGGTTGTTATCATATCATGCTTTGGTTTTCGTTTAACTTAGGTACAAATATATTCTTTCTTACGAGAAAAAAGAAAGAAAAAGGGGAGAAATATAGATGGAAATAGATGATAAAAGAGGAAATGAGCAAGAAATTATATAGATTATACTGACTTATTGAAATGCAAAGCTATAATCTTACCATGTAATTCTTATCATTAGAACAGAATATTACTTTATGCAGAAAAAATGGACATAAAACTCATACAGAATCAAAAATATACAAGATGAGTCCGGAGTATATTGGAAAACTTGAAGGATAAGCAAGTTGCATAATCCATATTCACACAAAACAGACTTTAAATCATTCGATTCAACATCAAAAAGGCAAAATTCCTAATTTCAGGAGCAGATTATTGCAAATATAAATTCAAATAGAAACAACTCACATGTTACCTATTCGACAGCAACCAGCACAAAACAAGTATTCTAAATGCCCTTTTGTCCTTTCGTTTAAAAGCAAGAAAGTACTTCTCACTGACCAATAAACCGTTTCTTTAAAAGGAACGAAGTCTTCCTTTAAAAGCAATGATTCATGATTCTATCAACAATCATGAATATTCACTCATTTGTATTCAAGAAAGATTACTTATTCCGCATATTCATACAGTATTTTATACGTCACTTCTTTTATTAGAATACAATTTAGATACTCCTAATCTGTTTCAATCTTAAAAATAGAACATAATAGAAAATATAAAAATACCCCGATACAAATTGGCTATTTTCTAGCCAACTTATATCAGGGTAAAACACTTTCTTTTTACCTGTTTTTTTATTACGAAACGTTCCTGTTTCATTCTGTGACCACTTTTCAATGAAATAATCTGTGTTAATCCGTGTAATCTGTGGTGAAAAGTCACTATCTTTGCACATTGCAAAGCTGAAAACAACAAAAATCACACTATATAATGGAAAAGAAATTCAAAAGAACCACCGTCACATCGGCACTGCCGTATGCGAACGGTCCTGTCCATATCGGTCACCTGGCGGGTGTATACGTGCCGGCAGATATCTATGTACGCTATCTGCGTCTGAAAAAAGAAGATGTATTATTCATCGGAGGTTCGGACGAACACGGAGTGCCTATCACCATCCGTGCCAAGAAAGAAGGAATTACTCCACAGGATGTAGTAGACCGTTATCATTCGCTGATTAAGGAATCATTCAAAGAGTTCGGTATCTCATTCGACGTGTATAGTCGCACCACTTCACCGACGCATCACCAACTGGCTTCGGATTTCTTCAAAACATTATACAATAAAGGAGAATTCATCGAAAAAACATCCGAACAATATTACGACGAGGAAGCAAAAACATTCCTTGCCGACCGTTATATCACCGGAGAATGTCCTCACTGCCATTCGGAAGGCGCTTACGGCGACCAATGCGAAAAGTGCGGAACCTCACTTTCTCCTACAGATCTTATCAACCCGAAAAGCGCCATCAGCGGCAGCAAACCGGTGATGAAAGAAACCAAGCACTGGTATCTTCCTCTCGACAAACACGAAGCATGGCTGCGCAAATGGATTCTGGAAGACCACAAAGAATGGCGTCCCAATGTATACGGCCAATGCAAAAGCTGGCTCGACATGGGGTTGCAGCCACGTGCCGTGAGCCGTGACCTCGACTGGGGAATCCCTGTGCCAGTAGAAGGAGCAGAAGGGAAAGTACTCTACGTATGGTTCGACGCACCTATCGGCTACATCTCCAACACCAAAGAACTACTCCCCGACAGCTGGGAAACTTGGTGGAAAGATCCCGAAACCCGCCTGATCCATTTCATTGGAAAAGACAACATCGTGTTCCACTGCATCGTATTCCCTGCCATGCTGAAAGCAGAAGGCAGCTATA
>OLQM01002153.1_pt1 | contig 20018 bp, 15 predicted proteins | sample 1673161 | NCBI WGS metagenome assembly OLQM01 (sample SAMEA3136761, study PRJEB25190) | human gut metagenome | reverse complement strand
CCGGCCGCAAGATCATCGTCGATACCTACGGCGGCAGCGCCCCCCACGGCGGCGGTGCTTTCTCCGGCAAGGACCCCACCAAGGTGGACCGCAGCGCCGCTTACGCCGCCCGGTACGTGGCCAAGAACGTGGTGGCGGCGGGTCTGGCCACCAAGTGCCAGGTGCAGCTGGCCTACGCCATCGGCGTGGCTCGTCCCGTCAGTGTGCTGGTGGAGACCTTCGGCACCGGCGTGGTGTCCGATGAAAAGCTGGAGGAGGCCGTGGAGAAGGTCTTTGACCTGCGCCCCACCGCCATCATCCGGGATCTGGATCTGCGCAGACCCATCTACCGCCAGCTGGCGGCCTACGGCCACATGGGCCGTGAGGATCTGGGCGTGCGCTGGGAGGCTACCGACCGTGTGGCGGCTCTGAAGGCCGCTCTGAACGGCTGATTTCCCCCTTGCAAGACCGGAGAAAATCTGATATAGTAAGGGTACGCCGTCCGTGATCGGGCGGCGTACCCCCTCCCCTATCCGGGTATGGCGGAGTTGGTATCGTGCCACATTTGGGTGTGCGTAGACCCTATCCATGCGCGGCTTGGACAAAAGCCCGCAAAGCCTTGCGGCACGGGCGATAGCGGGTTTTCCTCCGGTTGCCGAAAACGGCACAAAAGCGGCTTTGACCACATAAATGACCACAGACAGAAAAAACTTTATTTTTACCCCTCGCCGTGGTATCATGGCAGAAATTGAATATCCGGGTATAGCGAAGTTGGTATCGCGCCTGGTTTGGGAGAATACGACCAGCCGGATAAAAAACTAAATAACCGGGTGTAGCGCAGTTGGTAGCGCGCCTGCTTTGGGAGCAGGATGCCGCAGGTTCGAATCCTGTCACTCGGACCACCTTTCCCAGAAAAACCGCCTTTTTAGGCGGTTTTTCTGCGTTATAAGTTCGATTTTTGAAATGTACTTGACCACATTTTAACTGTGGTCAGAGGAGTAAAATGGCGGTTGCGGCCTCGGTTCGGAGGAACGCCGAAGACCGCAAAATCCCTAACGCATCCCTAACAGCGAGCGGCCCACAAAAATCGCATATCAGGCAATGCGCGATTGAAATTGAGCGTAATCTTCACTATAATAAATTACGATAGGAATTTCATGCGTAGGCATAATCCTTGCCGATGTAATCTCGCGAAATTTACAACCTCTTTTATAGAACAGAAAAGGAGGTACAACCATATATGGAGTACATAGTAATTGGCATTTGCCTCATAGCAATTGTCGCTATTGGTGCACGAATATTTTTCAAGCCTAAATCGAAAGCCATAGCAATACCAACAGCCCCCGTATCATCAAAGGCCGATAAAGACCTCTCGCTGTCCACACCGCAAGACGAGACCGCTCATGATTTGGTCATTCAGGTCGAAATGCTTCCCGCCGAAGCTATCAGCGGAGAAGGCAGTTTGGTCGAGATTACAGACAGCAAGGTTTTGGCTCGAGTCAACAACCTCATTCCCAATTTGGTACAAGCCGGCAACGCCGTGAATAACGCTGTCCAAGCTGTGGAAGCCCAAGGAGAGGTTTTGTATCGTGCTATTATTCCTGCCGGAGCAAAACTAACGAACTCCAGAGAAATGGAAGGTGCTGTTCGAGGTTTCTATCGTGGCGCAGATGGTATCCAAGGACACGCAAATTTAGTAGCAGTCGAAGCACAGAAAGGTACCGCTGTTGTTGCCAACACAGCTGCAGCCGCAATGGGTGTCGCATCCATGGTCGTTGGTCAGTATTACATGGCACAAATTAACGCAGAGTTAGGACAGATCAGTGACGGCATCTCAAAAATTTCGGATTTTCAGGACAATGAATACCGGAGCCGGGTTTTCTCCCTGGTCAGCCATGTTAAGACAATCGCTGAGTTCCAGATGGAGATTCTTGAAAACGATGAATTGAGGCTTTCTAAAATCGCACAGTTGGATAGTCTGGAAGAAGAATGCACAAAACTTTTAGGGCAAGCCAATCTCACCTTGGCGGGCTTCGCAAAGAAAACTGACCTCGATTTTGAAGCCTATGAAAAGGAATTGCAAGAAGCTCAGAACTGGTACATTTATCAGAACACTTTACTGGAAATGCTCCATAAGATTTCTGACCTGAGATTCACCCTGTATCTCGGTGCAGTGTCCAGAGAGCAGTGTACCGCATTGCTACCGACCTATACTCAGCAAGTCGACGAAACACAAACTCGCCTAACGCATTGGCATCAAGGAACCATGAAGCGTCTTAGTATCGATACTGCAGAAATACGCCGGAAGAGGGATGGTTGGGATAAAGCTATTCATTTCATCCCCGGACTGATAAATGATGAGTGGAATTTCCGCTCCATATCTGAACGAACTGCTGGTATGATCGTTTCGCAGATTGGCGGATACAATGAACTGCACCATGATAACTCAGACCTCTATGTTGAAGATGTGCAGTTGATTTCGAAGGATGGGAAAGTATACTATTTGCCCTCGCACAAAAAATGAGGGAGTTTCCATTCAAATGAGAAGCAGAGGCCCAAGGGACGCAATCTTGTCCCTTGGGCCTCGTTTACTCTACCCCACCTTCTCAAACGGTATCACCTTGCACCGACTTCCCTCCGGCGGGTCGGGAGGTTCCGGAGTAGGCGTTGCCGTAGCCGATTCCATGAAGCCACCGATCTTCTCAGCCGCGCCTCTCTGCATATCGTTGGTGATGTGCGTGTAGGTGTCCAGCGTGAAGCCCGCGCTGTAGTGGCCCAGCATACTGGACAGGGTTTTCACATCCACGCCGCTGGAGATCGCCATGGTCGCAAATGTGTGTCTGAGGTCGTGGAAGCGCACGTGCTCCTCGATGCCTGCGTTTTTCAGCAGCTTCCGGTTGATCCTTGACACCGCGTCCGGGCTCCAGTAACCGCCTGTGCGGGGCGACGGGAACAGGATGGGGTTGTCCGGGTGCTGCTCGTGCTCCTGTACCAGCAGGTCTACCGCCTGCTGCGACAGCGCCACCTTGCGGACAGAGTTTTTCGTTTTCGGCTCTGTCACATCCAGTTCGCCCTCCATGCGGGTGACCTGCTTGTTCACCGTCAGGATGCGCTCTTTCTCATTCAAATCTGTCCATTGGAGCGCCAGCAGTTCTCCCCGGCGCAGGCCGCTGGACAGCTCCAGATAGAACATAGGCAGAACGCCGTATTCCTCCGCTTTCTGGAGGTATCTGCCGATCTTCTCCGGCGGCAGGATGGTCATCTCTTTCTTGTCCTTAGGCGGGATGCGGCAGTTCTCGCAGGGGTTGTACGGGATGAGCCGCTCTTTCACCGCCTGCTTCAGCGCCGCCTGCAGTACCGCATGGACACGCCGCACGAAGGTGTTGGACAAGGCTTTGTCGTTCTGCTTCGACCCACGCTGCATCCTGCCGTTTTCTTTCAGGTCGTTATACATTCTCTGGATGTGGATGGACGAGAGCTGCTTGAGCTTGATCGCACCGATGGCCGGGATGATGTGGTGTTCGATGATCCCCTCATAGCCCTTGGCGGTATTGTAGCGGATGTTGGGCTTGCTGTAAGTCTCAAACCACAGCCTGCACCACTCTGCTGCGGTGTAGTCGCCCGTGTGGTTGAGCGGCACGCCGCGATTCTCCCGAATGGCTCTCGCCAGCTTTTCTTTGCACTCCGCCTGGGTCTTGGCGGACACACTTTTCTGGATGGCCTTGCCGGTGACCGGGTCGATGCCCTGGGTATATCTGCCCTCCCAGCGGCCGCTGGGCTTTTTGCGGATGCTGCCCTCACCGTTGGCTCGTTTCTTTGCCATTTATGATCCCTCCTTTTTTAACACAAACACATACCACAGAATCTCCGAAATAGCTATTACAATATTTCGGACTTTTTTGTAGCCTGCTCGTCGATCCATTCCATGAATTTGTCACGGGGAACGATGATGCGGCTGCCCAGGGTAATGGTGGGAAAATCCCTGCGGTGGGCCACCTCATAGGCGTGGGCCAGACCGATGCCCAGCACATGGGACACCTCCTCCACGGTCAGCATCAGTGGGAGTTCATCAAACGAATTGTATTTGGATTTTCTCATCCAGTTCCTTTCTACCTTCCGCCCGGAAGGATTTTATTCTTTGTTTTGCGGACCAGTTTTTGAGCCGCTTACATGGTCATGTCAGGCCACTGCTCCTCATGGTCATCCAGCTTGTGGCCCAGGGCCATGCGCTTCTCCTGCAACTTTTTCAGCCGCTTGCGGTCGATCTGGATACCGCCGGGGCGGGACTTAGGTACGGAGTTGTCCTGAAATATCCGGCTCATGTGGTGGAGCAGCCGGGTCACCGCCAGCATTGCAGAGGGCGGACGGTTTTCCTCCAAGTGGTTCAGAAGGTACTGTGCATACCGGTTGTTCTGTTCGGCGGATCGGGTCAGCCAGTGGACGGCTCGCTCCTCGTCATAGGGAGCTTCCTTTCCGGTAAGGTACAGCTTGCCCAGCATGTACTGGGCGTACTGGTTTCCCCGTTCTGCCGACTTGGCGAACCACTCTATGGCGTGCTCAGTATCCTTTTCGATAACTTCGCCTTTGAGACACTCTTTGGCCAGCCGATACATGGCGTAGCTGCTGCCGTTGACTGCGGCGGTGTACAGCCAATTCATTCCCAGACGTATATCCCGTACCTCCACATCATCGGAGAGGTACAGCTTGGCCAGAGAGTACTGCGCCACCAGATGTCCCTGCTCCGCCGCCTGTTCGAACCAGTACCGGGCATTCGCCGCGTTGGGTATCAGCAGAGGCCCGTCCCGCCAGAGTTTTCCCATCAGGTACTGCGCGTACATATCACCGCTCTCTGCCATCTGATTCATTGCAGAGACGGCGTCGCTCCGTTCCTCCATGGTCAGGATCTCATCACGTATGATATCCCGCAGTGTCCAGTAGTCGTAGGAGGCGTTGCGGTATTCCTCCGGCTCGTCCTGCTGATTGAGACCCTTCTCCTCGAAGCCGATCTCACCCAAGTGCAGGCGCTCCGCTTCCTGAATGACCGCGTTCTTGATCTGCCGGAACTCCTTTTGCTGTGAGAGCGGGATGCGCTCCTGGGGCTTGTCGTGGTAGTAGGCAGCCACCTTGCCTTGCAGGAGTAGCCACTGGTCATAGCATCTGCTCACGCCGGGGAGCCGCTCCATCTCATCAACAATTTCATCCACCAGTTTCTTCAGCCGTTTGGGGAGGTAGCCATAGGATTTCTTTCCCTTGACTGTTTCAAGCTGCGCCGCCAGCTCCAGCATGAGCCGCTCAGCGTCCGGGTGGTCGCACATGCTATCCTGCATGGTCTGCACCAGTTCCAGCATTGCCCGCCGCGCCTCCCGCACCAACTCATCTCTGGACTCTGACTTCTGTTCGTAGAGATGGAGCATTTCGTTGCGGAAGATATCGTTGGTCAGCTTGGACTTGATCTGACGGATGCCCTCTTTGGAAAGATAGGCCTGTCCCGGCTTTGCGGACCAGGCCATCAGGTGGATGTGCGGGTGCTCGCCCTCGTCGTGGAAGGCAGCATACCATCGGAAGTCACCGTGCGGTATCTTCATTGCCGCCGCGATGTCGTTGCGGTGCGCCCGAATGAGATTTCGCCACGCCGCGGCGTTATCGAAGCCGAGCCGGACCGCATCCTCCCGCTTGAGAGAGATGATATGCGTCCACACGTTTCCGGAGTAGCTTTCCAGTTCTTCCATGGCTTTCTCCAGAGAGACTGCATCCTTATCACCGAACAGACCGTGAGCGCCGATGCGCTCCGCGCGAGGACGGGTGGCGATATACTTCATGTACTGTTCCGACTCGTGGATGGCATCCCAGTTGGTCTCCAGCGCCAGCGTGATGAGCGCAGAGGCGCTGACCTTAGTGGGCTTCGTCAGGTAGTCCTCGTACTCATAGAGCGTCTTGCTGTCCGGGAAGTCTTTGACCAGTTTTGCGATGAGCTGCTCCTGCTTTCGTGTGGGCGGACGGTCATCTGGGATAAGCTCCACCCGCTCCCGTGTTGCGATGTAGCGAAGGTATCCGGAGGCCCCGCCGGTGCTTTTGATATAGGGACTCTTGAGGATCAGTCTTGCCATTCGTCATCATCCCAGTCCTGCTCCTGGCGGGAGCGTGCGTACTTTTCCAACGAGATGAGACCGTTTGTGGCTTTCACATTGCGGACGCTCTGCGCCCGTCTGCGCTTCAAATCTTCCCGATCCATCTCGAACGCTTCTGCGATAATACCGTTGGTCATGTCCTGCTCCACGCATCTGGTAAAATCTCTGCGGGCGATATAGTCCTCCAATCTGCTCAGCCTGCCGTCGATAGCAGACATGATTGCCATGGGCAGCAGTGTTGTGTTGTCCTGTATTCCCAGATAGTCCACATAGAAGTTCACGGCTTTCTCGATGAACTCATTTTTGCTCTGGCAGTTATCGGCGGTGTACCACTGCTCGATCCTTCTTCTGGTTTCCGGCTGCATCCGGAATGCAATACGATCTCTGGTTTCTTTACTCATTCAATTCCTCCCTTTTGCTGTAAGACATCCTTGAAAAGCCCTGCAACACAGGGCTTTTCGGGAAAGCTGACGCCATTGCCGCTTTTTTCGCCTCTCAAAGACGCCAGCTTCAAGCGTCCGAAACTGCCCGCACTGCGGGCAGAAGTGGCGGCTGCGGCGGCGCTTGCGACGCCATGCCTTTATCCTGCTTTTTCTTTCGTCCTGCAAAAGTCTGCCGAAAACGGCTCACATCCGGGTTCAATCCTCTGGCTGGGACTGGGACTCGCTTCCTCCCGGAAAGGCGCACACAAGGCGTTCTGGCGGCCCTGGGCGTTGGACTTTTCGAGGAGCTGCGCCGCACGATAGCGGGCGGCAGCCTCCTCTGCCTGCCGGAACTGCCGCTCATAGAACGCTTCGAGTACACCCGGGATAGGACGGATGGTGTAGAGCAGATTTCCGTTCAGCGGTTTCCCGTCTTTGCTCTGCATGATGGTCGGCTCCGTGTAGATGAGGCCTTTCTCCTCCAGCTGCCGCACATACTTTGCCACCGTATTTTCACTCATGCCGATCGCATGGCCGATGGTTTTGTAACTGGGGTAGCACTGGTAGGTCTTACGATTCTCGCACCGGAGCAGATAGGTGTAGAGTGAGATCTCCCGGTAATCCAGACCAATGCTGAATATCTCGTTGGGCACCATAAAATAGTTTTTCTCTGCGCTGCGCTTGGGCCATTTGTTGTAACTCAATTCATACCTCCTGTGTTGTTGTAGACTTCTGCGGCACTCACACAGGGAGCGTGCGGAAAGTTTTCATTGCTTTTCCGCTGCCCGTTTGCTATACTTTGGTTAGTTGATTTGCGCGTGCCTGTGTGTGCGCCGAGCCGCCGGACTGTTGCCGCAGTCACGGCGGTTTTTGTTTTGCGGTCGGACTGGTGTGCACCCCTCCGCCGCTTTGCAGCTGAGTCTTTTACTTTCATCTGTGAGCTATCTTTTTCGCCTCCTCCGTGTTAGAATGATTTATATAGCCGTGCCGTTGGAAACGGCACATAGCAAAAGACCGTGCTCCCGGGAGCACGGTCAGAGATGGAATGGCCTTCCGAGCGAATCGCCGTATGGCAGAGAGCGCACATGCTCTCATGGGGTGCTCTGTCAAAGGCCATGTGGGTTCGTCAGCGCGGAGACCGTGCCGTACCGAACCAGGGGCAACCTCACCCGGGTGAAATTGTCCTTCTACTATTACTTAGAGAAAAATCGCAAAATCGGAAGGTCCCAAATTGTAAACTTTTTGTGAACGCAGAAAGGACGGTGAGCTCATGTCCTTCAAGGATACCCAATCTTATAAAGAGCTTCAGTCTGACTGGCGCTGGATACGCTCCATGGACCCGGAAGCTGCCGCTGCCGCAGACCAGTGGGTGAAGGAGCATCCGGAGGAGTGGAAAGAGCTGGAGCATCTACCACATATTTTCCACTTTCAATTGTGCCTGCTTCTTCATAAGCGGGATTATGATTAGCATCAAAAGCAGGAATACTGTAGTGCTCCATTAGTGCATTCCCCAGCTTTTGAGGATTGACAGAGGTGTTCTCAATTTTCATCAAACTGCTGATTGTTCCAGGAGTCCACCCCTTCGGAATCTCCCGCTTGAGCTGGTCATTCCAGACCATTTCGCCACCGGAGGAACGATAGGGCTTGCCCTCTGCGTTCGGGAAATCAAACTGTGTAAACCAGTAGTCGTATAGTGTCTTTGCCATGGCTTCCAGTTCGGTGCAAATACGAGTATTTGTATCAATTTTCTCGTCAATAGTCCCCAGCACCCCGACAACTTTATCTTGATAACTTTTAGGCGGAACTTTGAAATCGAGATGAGAAAGATAGTCGATGTTGATATTGTCCTGGATGCTTCCAGTAACGGAATTTTGGATTGAGTTTCGGATATAAGTAAATACATAGTGCATGAATTTTTCTGACGATTCCGATGGAAATGCAGAAAATCCAACTACGCTATCTGGAAAGCACATGGGGTATCCAAGAATGGCAGTTTCTGCTATATTTGCAGCAATCGTAATACATAGCGTCCCTGCATCCCACAGTTTACTTTGTGCCAAACCGAACTCGCCGTATTCCTGTTCATGACTGGTGATGTATAGATTGGCAGCCTTCACCTCACCCGTTTGAATCAAGGGATAGCCGCCGCCCTCATACAACCGTTCATCATCTCGCGGTCTATGTTTTGATTTACCCCTTGCAAATGTGCCAAGTTCAGAAAGCTTTTTGGTGTTCCAGTGCGAGTTATATCTTGTTTCGTTATATATCATACGATAACCCCGCCAAAGCACGATCAATAGCATCATCGAGAGCATTTGATTTATCAGCCAATTCTCTCAATGTTTTCCTATATTGATCTATTTTTTCAATGAATTCTTCATGAGAAATCTCTGCGTACTCAATAGTTGCCTCAAAATACTGTCCAGGAGAAATGGAAAACTTTTTCGCCTTTATATCTGCATAGCTAACTGTCACACTAAAACCAGCTTCAGATTTTCTTTCGTTAAAGGTATCGACAATTCGTATTATTTCGTCATCGCCCAAAACCGTACGTTGATTCTTGCCATCCACTTTTTCCTTTGTTCCAAGATTAGAGGCATCCATCAAGAGTACACTCCCTTCTGTGTTTTCACGGTCAACAAACAAGATGGATACATTTGTGCCAGTGGTAGCAAAGATGTTAGAGGGCATAGAAATCACACCGCGAAGCATCTTTTCTTTTACCAAATACTCTCGGATCTTTTTTGCAATTCCCGATTTGGTCAAAAAACCTGTCGGAACAACAATCGCTGCTTTTCCCTTGGGGGCAAGTGAGTATAAAATGTGCTGGATAAACAGCAGATAGACTGCCATTTTTTCTATGTCCTTTTTGGGAATACTCGGCACTCCTGCGAAAAAACGCTTCTTGTGATTATCTCCTGCCAATGTATCCCTACTGTCAGAGAAGTCCATGTTAAAAGGCGGATTGCTGACAATATAGTCAAACGTGGCAAGCCCGTCGCCTTTGGCGTTTTTGTGATAAGGCCGCAACAAAGTATCGTCATGTACGACATTGGGCAGCGAGTGGACGAGATTATTGAGAATCAGGTTCAAGCGCAGGAACTCGTTGGACTTCTGGGAGATGTCCTGGGTATAGATGGTGCAGTTGCTTTCGCCGATTTCGTGGGCCAATGCCAGCACCAGTGTGCCCGAGCCTGCGGCTGGGTCATACACCGTCACATTCTTTGCGCCGTTAGGTACCATGATTTTCGCAATGATGTTGGCGATGGAATGTGGCGTATAGTATTCGGCGTACTTACCGAAATCCTTATTGTAGTCCTTGATCAGATACTCGAATATTTGAGCAAAGAAATCGTACTTCTGCTCAAACACACTATCGAAGCTGCATTCAGCAATCTTGTCGATGATAGCACGGCAGAAATCGTCCTTCTTCTCAGCCTCAATCACATGCTGGGAGATACCGCTGAACAAGCGCATCTTGGACTGGCCGCCAGTCCGGACAGAAAAGATGTCGATGTTGTATGTAGCAATATCCAGCAGTGTATCATCAAAGACCATATGAAAATTTTCTTCATTCTTACGGTTGAACAGGTAAGAGATAAAATGAGTCTGCTTCAGTTTTGCAGTATCCGGGTCAAAACCAAGCAGGAACAGTTCATAGTCATCATCGGTCATCTGGGCGAGTTGCTTTTCGGCATCTGCCGGGGACAGCTTTGCCAGCGCAGGCTCTACTCGCTTCGCTTCGAAAAGGAACTTGTCGTTGAGGAACTTGTAAAGGAAAACCTCAGTGATGATCTTGTACTCGCTGGAGGCATTGCCCAAACCAAAATTGGTACATACGGCCTTCAGACTATCGATCATCTGCTTGGTTTGTAGAGTAATATTGGAATCCATTATGATGCAAAATTCCTTTCCGTAAAGTATTCGTTGGAAATACAGGTGCCGATATACTTAATCTGCGCAGCAGAGTATTTCAGATGCTGGGCATCAAGCTCCTGCTTAATCATCGGGAACATGCCCTGCATGAAGTAAGGCTCATTGTCCATCAAGTGACTATTGGAAAGCACTTGGGAATCCACCCGGTGCTTCAGGTGCGTAAGGACTTGATGCAGTACGACATCCCCAGCAATAGGAGGCGGCGTTTCACGCAGGCGTTTATGGGTACGCATGAATTTCACATCGCCATCGTATTTAGCCGCCAACATCTGGTCAGCAAGATTCTTTTGCTCGGCCAGTTTACGGATGCGCTCCAAGGCTTCGATATCCGCTGTCATTTCGTCAGCGGTCAATTCCTCGATATTCTTCTTAGCCAGCAAACGCTGCAATTCTTCCAGTAGTGTGACGTACTCAGGATCTTTTGGGTCGAGCGTATGCAGAACGGCCTTGCGGGTCCGATTGAGGGTATCCTGATATTTATCAGCAATCACCAGTTCTTTCTCGGAAACCTTGCGGAAATGGAACTCAATTTCGTCCATAGCAAGGTTCAGAATAGCGCTCATATCCTGGGCTTCTTCAAGGAGTTTCTTCTGGTTAATAAGCGCAATCCTATTGCAGACCTCGCTATAAAGGGCACTGATGTTGTTCAGGTCAAATTGGTCAGCCAGTTCGTCATAGCCGAACAGTTTTGCAACATTGAACAATTCTTTATACAGTTCCAATGCACGGCGGAGCTGTATGAGATCCTGTTTATCGTCTATGGCAGAAATCTGCTGTGAGAACACCTCCGCATTTCCAGTATCATACAGGAACAGTACGTCCTTAATGTCCTGCAAGTCTGCTTCAATTGTCTCCGGGGATTTGAAGATGTTATCATACTGCTTGAACTCATCGCCCAGTTCGGCCTGAAGCTCATCGAAATATGCTTTATTGGTCTTATCAAATTCCGCACGGATATCCGCAAAATCGACCACATAACCGTATCGATAATTCTTGTAGGGCCGGTTAACCCGGGTCAAGGCCTGTAACAGATTGTGGTCTTTGATCACACGTCCCAAGTAGAGTTTCTTCAGCCGAGGAGCATCAAAGCCGGTCAGCAACATGTTGTAGACCACGAGGAAGGCAATCGTGCCTTTTTTGAAGGCATCTATGTTGTCTTTTCGGGTCTCTTTGTCGTCTGCATCATGCAAAATCAATGCCGCAGAATAGGGATAGGATTTTAACTCTTCAAAAATCGCACGCGCCTGCTCGGAAGAATCGCAGACGATCATACCACCGATGGATTCATCGTTCATGGCGATACGGCTCTTGCGGAAATCGTCCGTAATATACTCGACCAAGGCAGAAATATATTTCGGATGCGCGTACATCTCTTTCTTATCGAGAGAGCCTTTGAGCATCTCAATTTCTTCCAATGCTTTTTGCAGCTTTTTCTTATAGGTAGTTTCAATGCCTTCGCGAATCAACTTGAGAGTATATCCATCAGCAATAGAGCGATTGTAGTAATATTTGTGGATATAATTACCGAACACAGACTTGGAATCATATTTTTTGCCTGCAATCGGCTTTCCGTCATCATCGTAAATCGTACCAATCAGTGGCGTGCCAGTCAATGCGATCATAACCGCTTCTCGGTCGGAGGAAAGTAGATTGGCCAGGAAGGATCCGGTAGGTTTATAGCTGCGGTGGGCTTCATCCAAGAAATAGATGCGCTGTACATTTACTGCATAGTCGGACTGTTTCGCAATGGATTCCTTGGAGAACTTCTGAATATTGACCACCGTGATCGTAGGTTTTCCGGTGTTGTTGACTGTTCCGGTGGAATGGATGTTTTTGATGAAGTCATCCTTGGAATTGACTTCCTCTACATGAAGTCCACGAGCACGGAACTCATTGGCTGCCTGTGTCAATAGGTCAAGACGATCTACGATGAAATAGAATTTTGCAATCGTTCCATGCTTCTGATAGTAGTCAGTCAGATAACGGACATTGTAATAGGCAAGCGCTGTTTTACCACTGCCCTGGGTATGCCAAATGATGCCGTTTTTTACCCCGGCATTCAATTTGTTTTCGATTGCTTTAGTAGCAAAGAACTGTGGATACCGCATCAGATGTTTTTCCAGATGGGTGATACCATTTTCATCTGTCCGTTCTACATAAGCGATTGCATATTTCAAGAAAGTTAGAATACGCTCAAACGAAAAAAGCGAAGTGATAATTCTATTGGTAGGCGAAACTGGGGAACTATTTGTTACATACTCCGGGCTATACTTGATGCTACTCAGATTGTTATCGGTCAGAATGAAATTTTCAACCGCCTCATCCTTCTCTGGCACGGAAGTCAAGAGCTTTTCGTCTTCCTCTCGGAAATGACTAAAAAACAGCTTCTCATAGCTGATGGTGGAGTAGAATGCTCCTTCCAGAGGGATGGCTTCGGTGTCATCATATTCGCTATTATTGGAGAACACCATGATCTGAGTCAAGTTGATAAACCGTCTAAACTTCTTATTCTTAACCCGCATCAACATGCGATCATATTCGGCCTTGATGCCGCCCTTGTTGTTAGGCTTTTTTACTTCGATAAAAGCCAAAGGAATACCATTGATAAGTGGAGTGATATCAGGGCGAAATTCATCAGAACCATTCTTGCAAGTCATCTCTGTGACCACATGATAAGAGTTGACTGTCCCTCCGAAATCTTCAAAATCAATCAGTTTCAAGCCGTTGTATCCATTGATGAGAACTGAATAAAACTCCCTGCCCAAATCATCGTTTTCCAGCATTGCTTTCAAAGCATTGACAATTTTCTGGACATCTGTGGTAGTCAAGGAAGTAGCATTGATCCGATTGATTGCATCACAAAGAACATCGACCAAAATGTTGGTATCGTCGTCGATGACTCCTTCATATTTTCTCAGAGAGATGTATTTATATCCCAGACGAGTGAAATGCACCAATGCAGGAATTTTGACTCGAGAGTTTTCATTGTGCGGCATTGTGCAATCCTCCTTTGTGGCAGAATTAGTTTTTTCCTTATGATTTCAACTTATAAATGCGGTTTCGATTGCCGCCCTCTGTAACAATCGTTCCCTCAACGATCATCTCGCTGAGTATCTGTCTTGCTCTTGCGTCTTTAACGCCGAGCATATCGGAAATATCTGAGCATTTTGCAGAAGCATGATCTGTAAGATATTCAAGGATGGCGATTTTTTGTGAGGCGGTTTTTGTACCTTTATCGCCATTCTTTATCGCTACTTTTTTATCGCTACTTTCTTTTTTGAGTAGCGATAATGATAGAATAATTCTGTCCGGTTCAGAGAGCTCCACGATAACTGGCTCTTTCCACCCCTGCTCACGCCAGACGCCAAAAATGAGGGGGATGCCGCTGCCAGAGCGCTCACCGATATCGATTAGATTGAACATCTTCAGCATAGTTCCGTTGCGGGGGTCGGATACGCCGCCGCTTTTCGCAGCGTCGACCTCAATGCGGAAACCGCCGGGATTGGCCATGGTGATGGAATCACGCTTTTTGATGATGACCAAGCCCTGTCTGCCGTAATAGTCAGCATGAACCAGGCAGTTCGCCAACGCTTCACGCAGAGCTTTATGCACATTGGTATCATCCACTCTGGTGCCGCCCTCCATCTTGAATGGTACCTTGATGTCCTGAATCACCTTGTTGTAGACCCGGAAATAGAAGTCGTACACATTGCCGCTCCAGTCGCCGGAGGAGGAAATGATGCGGTCAGTCCAGCGGGTGTCAGCATCATACTGTTCCTGATAGTCCAGGAAGTAGGCATTAAATTCCCGCACGATGTCGTATTCGTTGCCGAACATGAGAAGTCCTGCGGAGGTGGGATGCTTTTTCCCATCAGAGCCGATACCGACAGCACCAAGCTTCAGGAGGAAATCTTCATCCTCCAAGACTTCCCACACATGGCCGGGGCGAGAGAGGCGCATTCTCTGGCGATAGCTGCGGACGCTCTCCTTGTTGAATACGGTCATATCCATTTCATCGAGGACGAGCATATCCTGAGTTTTCACAGAAGCATCCCGCACCATAGCCTGATATTCTTCCTTGGTACAGCGGTAGTCGCCCTCACCATTTCGGCGGTAGGTGCAGAGAGGATTACCGTCTACATAGACCGGCTTGTAGGAGCGTTCTGCACGGGGTACATTGATGACCACGATATGATTGCCGTCCACCTCCTGAACAAATACATCCTTGGAGGACAGAATATTTACGCTGGTCTTATTGGGGTTATTGGCAATGTCCCAGAACTCTTTGATGAGTTTCTCCGGGTCAGGCAGATCCACAGTGCGGAAGGATTTGTCGGCCAGCTCCTCCACGCCCAGCAGGATGATGCCGCCGTGGGTATTGGCGAAGGCAGAGTAGGTTTCCCAAATGCTTTTGGGCAGACCGCCAAGGGCTTTCTTCGCCTCAATACGGTTGTTCTCCCGATACTGCTCGATTTTGGAAAAGTCAATCATGGTTTTCCTCCTTTACGAGTTCTATGATATCGCAGAAATCGCAATCCAGTACGGTACAGATTTTCGTCAGAATCTCTGTACTGACATGCTGGTTCTTGCCCAGTTTGGCAAGGGCGGTCGTAGACATGCCGGTAGCCAGACGCAGATCCTTCTTTTTCATGTTTTTATCGATCAGGAGCTTCCACAGCTTGTTATAACAAATCGTCATTGTAACACCTCATCCCCGGAGTATGCACTGATACAGGTTAATCTTAGCACGGAAGCGCCATTTTGTCTATCAAAAATCCAGTTTTTAGATTGAAACTTCTGCTTTCAGAGGGAAGATTTCGAATCAAATTGACACACAAAAGGCTGTGGGAATGCTGTTAACACTCCCACGGCTATTTCATTGTTTATGCGGCGCAATTTTTGAGGTCAGCCCATGATGCCGATTTTATTGCCGTTCTCGTACATATCCTCGGCGTACTCGACATGGTTGGGGCCTTCACTTCGCATCCAGCCAAAACCGGGGACATAGACCATATCCGCCAGTTCGTTATCGTTAGCTATTGGCTCCGGTGCCGATTCAGACTGCGTAGGATGTACCGGAGCGGGTTCTGTCTGCATAGGAGGTGCAGATTTTTGTTCCGCTTCGAATTGCTTTTCTATTTCTGGTGTAGGGGCGGACATCTCCTCGGCAGTCACTTCCGGGTCTGATTCCGCTTCCGGCATTTCCGATTCTTTCTTTTCTGTTACCACTGGCAGCACCGGTTTCTCTGCTTCCGGAAGTGTCGGCCGTGGAGTGGTCACGGCGGTCGTTTCGCTCGGCGCGGGTGTTTTCTCGACCTTTTCGGTCTGTGGCCACACAGCGGCACACAGGGCAAGACAGGCGGTGATTGCAGCGGCAATGATGATTCTATTTTTCATTTTGTTTCCTCCTCTTTGGATGTAAAATGATTGAGTTCTGTGGACAACTCACATTTTGCGGAATATCTATCAGAATTTCAGAAGAGTATCCAAAACATTTGCCGCCTGCTGAAGCTCGCCCTGAGTGGCTTCGTTTGGTATATCTTCATCCTTTTGCACCTTGTGCGGCAGATAAGGTTCATAGTCTTGCCGGGTTATCGATGGCCGGTAATGTCCCAACATCCGCGCCAGTTCCTTGGTTTCCATGCCGTTCCGCAGAGATAGAACGGCGCAGGTGTGCCGAAGATCTGTGAATCGGATGTGGTCAAGCCCCGCTTCCTTGATGATCTCGTTATGCATCCGGCGCACCATCTGCGGCGAGTAGGGCCTCTGCGTGGCCGGATGCATGAACATCAGCGGACTGTTTGGATGCTTGGCGTGTTCCATGATCAGGAGGTCGAACAACTCCGATGACAAGGTTATTGTTCTCGTTTCCGAGCCATATTCGATCAGTTCCCGCCGTTCTACAGAGCGCTGCTCTGATATGTTCAGCGTCCTATCTTTTACATCGAGGTCGCTCCATTTCAGGGCGATGAGCTCACCCTGCCGCAGGCCGACCGTTAAGGTCAGCATAAACATGGGGAGATGCCCCAGCCGTTCTGCCGCATCCAGATAATCCTCCATCTCCAGCGGCGTCAGCACATTGGCATTGACTTTCTTTGGCTTGGAGTAGTGGAACGCTCTGGCAGGATTATCACCAATCAGGCCATCCCGCATGGCTTGGTCCAGGCATTGCTGAAGCAGGCGGTGGATGTGCCGCATGGTTTCTTCGCCCAGGCCAGAGCTGCCGGGTCGATGATTGCCGAAGCGCCGCCGTTCCTCCAGAAAATCTCCAACCATCTCCGATGTCAATTCAGCGAGCGGTATATCTCCCAGGCCGGGGAGGATATGGTTTTTGAATACATAGTGGTGTGCCGCGTATGTGGTCGGCCTGCTCTGGGACTTATCGTAGGTTTCCTGCCAGAAGCTGATGTATTCCTGAAGTGTCATATTCCCACCTCCATGCACTGACGCTGTAAGTCTCGAAAGGCCACCCATGGGAGCCTGGCCTCCTTGAGTATTTTCTTGTGTAAGTAGTAGAACTCGTGGAGCTTATACTCCGCTCCGGTTTTGGAATTGCGGAACACATAGGGCGAGTCAGTTTCCGGTATCTGCTTCAGAAGGCGTTCTGCTTCGGCGTTAAGCGTCAGCAACCGCTGACCCTTGAGGATGTACCTGTAGCGGACATGAAAATCGGCCCACGACAAGGTGATCAGTTCACATTGCCGCAGGCCGCTTGATAGTCCTGTGTAGACGAAAGGGAGCACGCCGAGCTGTTCCGCTGCGTTCAGGTAACGTTGGAGCTGGCCCAGGCGCAGAGGGGCTGCTTTGTATTCCTCTGCCTTTGATTCTTGGCAGAGCCGCACCGGATTGTAGGGAATGAGCTGGTCCTGTGCCGCTTTGTCCATGCACCGTCGCAGGAGCAAATGGACGCACCAGACGCTTCTGTTTCCGAGTCCCTGGCTTCGCAGGGTGTCGTAGAAACCCGTGACCGTCTGCTCCGTCAGGTCGGAGAGTGCTACGTTTCCGATGTTGGGTAGGATGTGGCCGTAAATCAGATTGCGGTACCCGCCCTCGGTGTTGCCGTTCCATTTGTGCCGATTGGCGGTGAACCACTGGCCGCACCACTGCCCGACTGTCAGGGTATTTTCTTTCTGCATATCGTCGCCTCCTTTTGGCAAACGAACAATATCACAGAAAGCAGGAAATAGCTACCGGAAAGAACGGAACATTTGCAGGAAAACTACTATTCCGAATAACGCCTCTATTATTCGGAATAATATAGTTGATTTTATTCGGAGCAGCGGTTATAATATTCTTGACAAACTGCAATGGAGGTGTTCCAATATGACGATCAAAGAAGCGGCTGCCGCTTGGGGGATCACCGAACGGCGGGTCAATGCGCTTTGCAAAGCCGGACGCATTTCCGGCGCGTATAAGGAGGGCAGGCAGTGGTTTATCCCGGACAGCACGCAAAAGCCGATGGATAAGCGTGGTCACCGAAGTGTGGTAAAGCCCGCAGCATCATCTGCGCGCAAGCCGTTGCCCATTGGCGTATCTGATTACCGGGACGCCTGCAAAAACTACTACTATGTGGACAAGACCTTAATGATCAAGGAGTTTCTGGACGAGCGCCCCAAAGTATCCCTATTTACCCGCCCCAGACGCTTTGGCAAAACGTTGAACATGGATATGCTCCGCACTTTCTTCGAAAAGACGACCGAGGACACTTCCGTTTACTTCAGAGATAAGAAAATCTGGTCCTGCGGAGAATCCTATCTTGCCCACCATAGAAAGTATCCTGTGATTTTTCTGTCCTTCAAGGATGTTAAATACACCTCTTGGGAAGAAACCTATCAGACGCTCCAAAAGCTGATCGCACAGGAATTCCGCCGCCACGACGAGTTGGCATCCAGCTCCGCGCTTAGTGATTACGAAAAAGAGGAATATTCCCTTCTTGCAACAGAAGCTGCTGACGAAGTGGAATATCAAATGTCCCTGCGAACATTGACGCTGCTTCTCCATAAGCACCACGATGTTCCACCTATCGTCATCATTGACGAATATGACACTCCCATTCAGCAGGGCCATGTGAGCGGTTTCTACGACACGATCATCGGATTCATGCGAAACCTGTTCTCCGGTGGTCTGAAGGACAATCCGCATCTGAGTTATGGTTTCCTGACCGGCATCCTGCGTGTTGCCAAGGAAAGTATCTTCAGCGGCCTGAACAACCTGAAGATCAACTCGATTTTAGACGAGCGCTACAGTGAATATTTCGGCTTTACTTCAAGCGAAGTACACGAGATGGCAGACTACTATCATGCTTCTGATAAATATCAGGAGCTCTGCGACTGGTATGATGGTTACCTTTTCGGCAATACCGAGATTTTTAATCCATGGTCTGTCATTGGATACTTCAACAATAACTGCCGTCCCAAAGCGTTCTGGCAGTCTACCGGAAGCAATGACATCATCCGCGAGGTGCTGGCTTCTGCAACGCCGGATATTATGGAGCGACTGGAACTGTTGATGAAGGGCGAATCCTTCGTTACGCACATCGACACCGGCGTCATTTATCCGCAGATCCAGAATGATCCGTCCTCTGTTTACAGCTTCCTGCTGGTGGCAGGTTATTTGAAGGCTGTGAGCTGCGACCAGTCTTACGGCGAGGATTATATGTGCGAAGTGGCTCTGCCCAACAAAGAGATTTCTTTTGTCTACAGCAAGGAGATCCTCTCTCAGCTTGAGAATATTATTCCTCGTTCCGTTGCTATTTCTATTCAGGAAGCTATCTACAAGGTAGATAGCGACTCACTGCAAAAAACCTTGGAGAAGTTTCTGCTCCAAACAATAAGTTTCCACGATGCTGCCGACGAAACATTTTACCATGGTCTGATATTGGGTATGTGCGCTGTGATGGACAATAGCTATCGCATTACCTCCAATCGCGAAGCTGGTGATGGACGATTTGATATTCAGATGCTTCCTTTGAATAAGCGGCTGCCTGGTATTCTGATTGAATTAAAGGCTGGGAAAGACCGCTCTGAAACACAGCTTGAAGACCTTGCTAATGTTGCCTTGCAACAGATTAACGACCGTGCATACAGCGTTGATTTGCAGGCAATGAATGTTACGTCAATTATAAAACTCGGCATTGCATTCTCAGGCAAAAGAACACGTATTGCTACCGAAAGGCAAAACATCGAATAAACATCTTCGCTCAGCAGGCTGGCTATCATCCAAGTCAGCCTGCTGTTTCTTTGTCGTCGGGTCTATTTCATTGTTTATGCGGCGCAGTTTCTGAGCTGCTCTCTGCGGCAAAAGCACCCGCTGTTGGAGGTAATCCCGGTCGGAAGCACTTTTAATATACAGAATCCAATCCCACACAAATCCCAAAAGACGAAAGCGGTGGCTGAAATAAACAGGCCAAAAGAGTTCCAAAGAGGAACTGTTGGAGCAGCAGAAAGCGCCAAAGAGTGCGACTCAGTTCTGCCTGAAGGTTCAGACATAGGTTTGGGATCAAGAGGCCGAGCGTTCGAATCGCTCTACTCGGACCAGATGAATGAACCCCTCT
>OLQM01002143.1_pt1 | contig 20076 bp, 13 predicted proteins | sample 1673161 | NCBI WGS metagenome assembly OLQM01 (sample SAMEA3136761, study PRJEB25190) | human gut metagenome | reverse complement strand
AGCCCTCCTGGCAGGAAAGCATCAGAGCGCGGGCGTCGAATCCGTTCTGCACGCAGATCAGGGCCGCCAGGGTCTTGAAGGCGTTGTTTACCGCGGAGTTGGTCACAAACTGGGTCAGCACGAAGCAGACGATGTACATGGAAACCATGGTCATAAAAGGACTCATGTTGCCGGTCAGATTGTTAAAGGTGTCCGCCAGCAGCACGTCCGCTCCGGTGGTCTTAAGGGCCGTGGACAGCGGCATGGTGCCGATGGTGATGAAGATAACCGGGTTGCTCATGGCCTTGATGGCCTCGCGGTCATTGATGACGCCGCTCAGAACCAGAACCATAGCGCCCACGCAGGCCGGATACCAGGTATTGATTTTAAGGATCGCGCAGGTCATGATACCCAGAATCGTAGCCCCGAAAATAACTGCGGTCAGTTTCTCCTGGCCCGGCGTCATGCCGCCGCCCCGGTTCTTGCCGGCTCCCGGCGTGGAAGCGTTCGCCTCTGCCGCGGTAGGCACATTGCCCAGATCCGGGGCCATTTTCACGGTCAGCCAGATGATCACCGGAGTCAGGAAGATAATTGCCGGAGCCTTGACGACCATATTGGTAAAATATGTAAATGTTCCGGTTCCGCCCAGATTTTCCACGATGGTGTTCTGGGCCAGATAGCCGCCCGCGTTTCCGCCGATGGGAATAAATCCGGCCCACAGCTGCGCCAGGCAGGCGGAGGCGAACACAAATTTACTGAGCGGCCGCTTCTGCTCCGCACAGATACCCACGATCATGGGAATCATGATGGTCATAATGGCGGTGGCGTTGACCACGCAGCTGAGTAAAATGATCGGAACCGAGATGCCCAGCATGATCTTGAAATCCGAGGATTCGCCTCTGATCAGCGTCTTGCTGAGCCGGCTCACGATGCTGGTCTTGCCTACGGCAGCGCCTACCACGAACATGGCGGCCATCATCACGATGGAGCTGTTGAGCATGCCGCCCCAGGCCGCCTTGAAATCCAGTACCCCCGTGATTTCCAGCGCAATGGGAATCATCATGGCCGCGACGTGGATTTTAACCTTGCCCGACAGAATCAGGGCAATAAACAGCAGAAATATGATCAAAACGATGGTAATTTGTGGTGTCATATCATTGGTCCCCCTCTATATTTGAAATTACCGGTCTACCACGGAGCCGTCTTCATGGAGATTGATCCCCCCGTAGCTCCCCTGGAACGGAAATACAGTGTCAATGTCGTCGATCAGTTCGATTCCCAGGCCCGGGCCCTCCGGCAGTCTGATGTATCCATTTTCCACATGGAAGGGCGCTTTCATCTCCTTATCCAGGCGGCAGACGCCGTTGGCCATGGGATATTCCTGCACTTCGAAGTTGGGAATGCAGGCGTCCAGCTGCAGGCAGGCCGCAGTGGATACCGGGCCCAGCGGGTTGTGGGGAATGACGTAAACCCCGCGCACCTCCGCCTCCGCGGCGATCTTCTTGCCCGCGGTGAGACCTCCACTTACGCACATGTCCGGGCGGATGTAGCGGACGTCGGTGGTGGTCATCAGGGAGTCGAACTCCGCCGGGTTGATAAAGCGCTCTCCGGTCGCCACCGGGATGTCGCAGCCACGGATCACCTGGCGCATGGCCTCCAGATTATCCGGGATGGGGTCCTCGTAAAAGTAGGGGCGGTAGGGCCTCAACACCCGGCCCAGCTCAATGGCCTCCGCCGGTCGCATTCCCCGGTGGCACTCGATGGCCACGTCCACATTCCAGCCCACCGCCTCGCGGACCGCCTTCATGATTCCCTCCACCCGGGTCACCAGGCTGGTAAAATTCTCCCCGCAGCGCCCGTTCTCATCCTTGGGGTGTCCAATGGAAAACCGGATGGACTGAAAGCCCTGATCCGCCAGCTTCTTCGCCTCCTCCGCCATCCCCCTGGTGCGCTTTTCACAGAAAGGAGCTTCTAAATGCCTGAAAAGCGCAAGGATAGCAAGGGCCGTGTTTTGAAGGATGGCGAAAGCCAGAGAGCAAACGGCACCTACGACTATCGTTATACCGATATCCACAAGAAACGGCGTTGTATTTACGCTAAATCCCTGACAGAGCTGCGGAAAAAAGAGGAAGAACTGTGGCGCGATCTGGCAGACGGCATCGACTACGCCGCCGGAGAGATGACGGTGGCTGATCTGGTTGACCGCTATATGAACCTGAAACGTGGGTTGAAACCCAATTCACTTCGGTCGTACAACACAGCGGTCAAGCGGATTCATGCTGACCCTTTCGGGCAAAAAGCCATCAAAACGGTAAAATTGTCCGATGCGAAAGGCTGGTTCGTGTTTCTGCATGACAGCGGTTTCAAGCAAAACACCATAGGAATCCTGCAAAGCGTTGTCAGACCGGCGTTTGAGATGGCGGTGGAGGATGACATCATCCGCAAGAATCCATTTAAGTTCAAGCTGTCGGACGTTGTGCCGAAGGACGCTTATGTGCGCAATGCCCTGACCAGAGAACAGCAGGAGAAATATCTGCAATTCGTTCAAGACTATGGCGGCAACTATTATGATGATATCGTCATTCTTATGGGAACCGGCTTGCGTGTGAGTGAGTTGTATGGTCTGACACGAGCAGATATCGACTTTGAACGGCACTGTATCCATGTCCGGCGGCAGCTTTGCCGGACGGCTGAAAAGCCCTACTTTGTCACACCGCCGAAAACAAAAAGCGGTATCCGCAATGTTCCCATGACAGATACCGTTTGTGCAGCGTTGCGGCGTGTGGTAAAAGCCAGAGCGTCCACGAAAGTGGAAGCGCTGGTGGATGGTTGCAGCGGATTCCTCTTTCTGGACAAGTCCGGAATGCCGAAGGTGGCAATGCACTTGGAAAACTATATGCGTGGCGTGCAGGGAAAGTTTGAGAAGGCGTACAGCAAACCTGTTCCGCGCATTACACCTCATGTGCTGCGACACACCTTCTGCACCAATGTTCAGCAGGCCGGGCTGGATGTAAAAAGCCTGCAGTACCTGATGGGACACTCCAATGCCAGTGTGACGTTGGATGTCTACACGCACAGCAGCTTTGAATCGGTTGAAAGAGCCTTTGAACAGATCGCCGGCAACCTGTGATTTTCGACGCATGAAGCACAGAATTGCTTACGCCAAAACTTACGCCAATCACCCGGTAAGTGGCGTAGATTTGCGTAGAAAAGCGTGGATCGTGCAAAAACGGAGAATCTGGAAAAATCGGCTTGTGGCCTTGATAATTCTACAAAAGTCTACGTTTCCCGGTATTCGTGATTCGGCTCCAAAAGTGTGGTTTGGAAGGGCGGCATGTACTAAGCCGCACCGGCTCCCCATACCAATTCAATACGCCGCAGAAGGCAGAACTTCCCACCCGGGAGGCTCTGCCTTCTTTTTTGTTGACACCCTTTCCAAACAAGAGTACACTTAGAAAAATTGTTTTTGGGAAAGGAAACACCAATGAACACTGCCGCTTTTACCGCCTACCGCGAAAAAGTTGTGTCCAACTGCGCCCGCGTCATTGTGGGCAAGGAGGATGCTACCGAGAAAATTCTGGTCAGCTTCCTCTGCGGAGGCCATGTATTGCTGGAAGATAAGCCCGGCACCGGCAAAACCATGCTCCTGCGTGCATTTGCGCGCACGGTGGGCGGGGACTTCAAACGGGTGCAGTTCACGCCCGACCTGCTGCCCTCCGATCTGACCGGCATCAATTTTTACAACCAGAAGTCCGGTGAGTTCGAGTTCCGGCCCGGCCCGCTCTTCACCAACTTTGTGCTGGCGGACGAGATCAACCGTGCCACGCCCCGTACCCAGTCGGCCCTGCTGGAAGCCATGGAGGAAAGGCAGATTACCGTGGACGGCGTGACCAGCCGCCTGGCTGAGCCCTTTATGGTGCTGGCTACCCAGAATCCGCTGGAATCCTTTGGCACCTTCCCGTTGCCAGATGCCCAGATGGACCGTTTTTTCATGCGGCTGTCGCTGGGCTATATGACCCGGGAGCAGGAGCTGGAGGTGCTCTCCCGCCCCTCGGCCCAGACCGTGCTGAACGAGCTGCAGGCCGTCGTTACTCCCGAGGAGACCGCATACGTCCGCACGGCTTACCGGGAGGTCAAGGTCTCCGAGGAAGTCAAGCACTACCTTATGGATATCGTGGAAGCCACCCGTACACAGAGCGGCTTTGTCAGCGGCGTATCTACCCGCGGTGCGCTGGCGCTCTATCAGGCTGCGCAGGCGTATGCCTCCTTGCAGGGCAGGGAATACGTCATCCCCGAGGACATCAAAGGGCTGGCCCCGGCGGTGCTTTCTCACCGAATTTCTCTGGGCAGCAGCATGAACGCCGAAGCCGCCGCTCTGCGGATGCGCAAGCTGTTGGCCGAGATCACTGTGCCGCTGGAGAGTGCGGAATGAGCGCCGTCATCTTCGCGCTGCTATTGGTGGCCACAGCCCTTGGGCTGGAGCGTTACAGCACAGTCCACAGCCTTGACGATGTGCAGGGGCGGCTGGAAGTGGAGGATCATCTTGTGGAAGCCGGGGAGCCCGCCGTGATCCACCTCGTTGTCCGGAACAGCGGCCCCCGTTGGAAGATGTTCCTGGCGGCAAAGCTCCACCTGAGCAAGGAGTTTCTTCCCTGCGCGGAGCACCACATTACGCAGGATCAGACAGGTTGGGGCCACACGGTGCGGTTCACCACCTGGCTGCGCCCGGGGCAGGAGGCGGATTTCTCCACCGCCCTCAGGCTGGAACGCCGGGGCCGCTATGTGCTGGAACCGATGCAGGTCATCGGCGGCGATTTTCTGGGCCTTGTGGAACAGTCCCGCACCGAGCGGGGCTTCCACGAGCTCATTGTTCCACCCAGGGAGTGCGCTCTGCCGAAACTGGAAGAGATGCTGGGCGGTTTTCTGGGCGAGCTTTCGGTGAACCGCTATCTCTACGAGGATCCTATTCTCACGGCGGGTTACCGCCCCTACACCAGCGGTGACCCCATGCGCTCCATCGCCTGGAAGCAGAGCGTCCGGGGGCAGGGGCTTATGGTCAAAAAGTGGGATTACACCACTGAGCCCCGGGCAGTGGTGCTAGTCCATGCGGATACCAAGGATTACGACCACCCGGAACCGGCGGAGCTCTGCTACTCCATGGCCCGCACAGTCTGCCGGAGGCTGGAAGAAAAGGCGGTGTCCTACCGCTTTGCGGCAAACGCTGCCTTTGACCTGCTGCTCAATGCGGCTCTCTCCGGTGAGGAGTGGAGAAAGCCGCTGGAAACCCCGCAGGGCTACGGCCCCGAACACTACCGCAGGGTGTTGGAAATTTTGGGCCGCGCCACCGGGCAGACCGCCCTTTCCTGCGCACGGTTCTGCGCCGAATACTACCACCCGCAGGAACAGGTCGGCTGCATCGTGGTGACAACGGAGCCGGAAGAAGCTGTGCGTGCTGCCGTGCAGCCCCTGCCTGGCATTCCGCTGCTGGTGCTCACTCCGGAAATGGCCGCAGAGACGGCCCAGACAGGGGAGGCGGGCGCATGATGTTCTTACATACCCTGCGCTTGGCAGGTGATCTGAGCTTTTACTATGCCTTTGCGGGCTTTTTTGCCGCCAGCTTCGGCGGGACACCCATGCCGCTGGTGCTGGTCTGGCCTGCCTTCTGCTTTGGTCTGGCCTCCTGCTTTGAGGGCAGCCGCCCCCTCCGCACCACTCTTGCGGCCCTGAGCGCGGCGGCGCTGCTCTTCCTGCCTACAGGGGCGGACAAGCTCTGCTACTTCCCGGCGGCAGTCTACCCGGTGCTGCTGGCCTACACCGGCGATTTTGCCCTTTCGCCGATGCGGCAGGCCGAGCGCCTGCGCTGGCTCTGCCGGGTATGGCCCTTCTTTGCAGTGGCAATGCTGCTGTGGAACGCCAACGCGGTGCTTTCGGCGGCCCTGCCCTTTGCGACGGTGGCAGCGGTGCTTCTGGTGGGGTTCAACCGCACCACCCGGCAGGACCCGGAGATCTCCACCCGGCCGGGCTATCTGCTGCTTTCCGGCGGCGTGCTGGCGGCGGTGTGCGCAGGGCCGTTCCTGCTCAGCCGCAGTGTTGTGGTTGCCGGTGCAAAGGCGGCTGCATCTGCCGTTTACTTTGGCGGGATCGTGCCGGTGCTGCAGCTGTTTTTGAACAACATTGTGGTGCAGGGTGTGACTTGGCTGTTCCACGGCATCCTGCAGTTCATTCACTGGCTCTTCACCCTCTTTCCGCCCAAACCGTTGGAGCGCACCGAGATCGTTTCTACCGATGAGGTCATCGCCAACGCCCAAAAAGCCGCCGAGGACGCAGAACCGCTCATCAACGGGATGTCGATGCTGACCGTGCTCGGTATCCTGCTGGCGGTCCTCTGTGCGGTGCTGGTGGTGCGGCATTTCCTGCGCCAGAAGTTCCGGCACACGAACACTGCCTGCACGGACACCACTGTGCGGCGTAGCACCCACAAGCGTGCCCGCCGCTGGCCCGGGCTTTTTCTCAGCCCGGTGGACAAGGTGCGGCGAGAGTATGCCATCTATCTGGACCACTGCCAGCGCCACGGCGTGACCATCCTGCGGGGCGATACCAGCCTTGACCTGACCGGCCGCGCTTTCGGTATGGACTTTGCCGCCGAGGCCGAGCTGCGCCAGATCTACCTCAAAGCCCGCTACAACGGCACCGCCACGGCCGAGGATGCCGCCCGTGCCGCTGAGCTCGTCCGAAAAATCTGCTCCTGAACGCATCAACGCCCCCCTTCCTGCCCATCCTAAGCGGGAGAGGGGGCGTTTTCATGTCCGGCAAACGGGTGCTGGCCCTATATGGGGCCTTGCTGTTTTGCTTTGCGGCGGTGGTCTGCCGCCTGTACTGGCTCTGCTCCGACACGGCCTATGGGGCCCGGGCGGCGGCGCAGAGCGTGGTCACCCTCCACCTGCCCCCCCGGCGGGGCAATTTTTATGATCACAGGGGCCAGCTCCTCACGGGGCAGACCACCCGCTGGATGGCCCTCTGCGTGCCCGGGGAGGGCAGCTATGCCCGCCTGTTCGCCTACACCGATGCCGCCGGGCAGGCGGCGCTCTACCAGAAGCGGAACGCCGCGTCCCCGTTTCTGTTGGAGGTGGACCGGGATGTTTCCGCGCTGGGCGTTTCCTGCTGGCCAGCGGCACGGCGAAGCTCTGCCGCCCCGCTAGCAGTGCAGCTGCTGGGGTATCTCGATGGCGAGGGCCATGGTGCTGCCGGTCTGGAAGCCGCCTTTGACGAACTGCTCACTGGCAGCGGGGCGGGGGATACCCTGGTCTGCACCGTCAACGCCCAGGGAAAGCTGCGGGCCGAGCCTGCCCTCACCCCCGCCGACAGCGGGGCCGTGGGGGTGCAGCTGACCCTTTCCCGGGAGATCCAGCAGACCGCCGAAGCCGTGGCCAACGAGACGATGGAGAGCGGCTGCATCCTGGTGCTGGACACCGCCAACGCCAAGGTGCGGGCCTGCGTCAGCCGCCCCGGCTATGATCCGGAAAACATTTCGGCCAGCCTGAACGCCCCGGACAGCCCCCTGCTGGAACGGGCGTTCCAGTGCTATGCCGTGGGCTCGGTGTTCAAGCCGGTGGTGGCGGCAGCGGCGCTGGAGGCAGGGGAGAGCGGCTTTGTCTACACCTGCCCCGGCTGGTGCGCGGTGGATGGCCGGATCTTCCGCTGTGCGGGCGGCATTCCCCATGGTGAGGTGGATCTGGCCGGCGCGCTGGAAAAGAGCTGCAACGGCTACTTCATCCGGCTGGGGCAGGCGCTGGGGGCCGATGCCGTCCGCGCCATGGCAGAACAGTTGGGCTTCGGGCAGGCGATCCCGCTCACCGATGCCCTGCACACGGCGGCGGGGGTCCTGCCGGAGCGGGAGGCTCTTGCGTCCAGCGGGGCCTACGCCAATTTCTGCTTCGGGCAGGGGGAGCTGCTGGCATCCCCCCTGCAGGTCGCCGCCATGATGAACACCATTGCCTGCGGGGGGATCTGCCGCACCCCGCTGCTGCTGGAGACCACTCTGGACGAGACCACCGGCACACCCCTCACGGCGCTTTCCCATGTCCGGAGCAGGCGGGTGCTTACAAAGCGCACCGCCGCCGCCCTGCAGGCCCTGTTGGCGGGTGTAGTGGCCGGGGGCACCGGCCATGAGGCCGCCCTGCCCGGCCAGACCGCGGCCGGCAAGACCGGCACGGCCCAGACCGGCCAGTTTTCCGGCGGTACAGAGCTGAAAAATTACTGGTTTGCGGGTTTTGTCCCGGCAGAGCAGCCCCACTATACCATCGTGGTGCTGCAGGACACGCAGGCCGAGCCTGCCTTTTCCAGCGCGGCCATCTTTGCCCGGGTGGCGGCAGGGCTGGAAATTCTGGCCCCGTAGCCCACGGTTTTTCTTGCATTTCCCGGGTTTTTGTGCTATCATACACTTGTATTTGTATGCAGTCTCTATGAAACTAAAGATAAAAGGAGCGTTCCATCCATGTCTGTCATTGAAATCGTCGGCGGTGCCATCCTGCTGGTCGTCTCGGCCGTCATCATCCTCCTCACCCTGATGCAGCACACCCACGGTCAGGGTCTGGCCGGTGCCATCAACGGTGGTGTGGGCGGTGCCAACAATGCACGCCTGACCCCTGCGGATCAGATGCTGGCCAAGGTGACCCGCATTGCAGGCATCGTGTTCTTTGTGGTGGCTATCCTGGCCTGTGTGTTCGCCAGCCGTCTGGCCTGAGCACTCGTGTACAGCCCCGTGTAAGGCGGGGCTGTTTTTCTGTCTAAACCTCTCGTGGGAAAGAAGTTGTCCGGGGTCCGTTGGAGAATGCCGGAAAAGTGTTAAGGAGAAAAATATGTCATTACGCGATAAAATTGAACATGCCATCCAGAACCAGCCCTGCATGGTCAAGGACCTCAAGGCAAAGTTCGGCGGCGACCGTGCCGCGGACCGCAAGGTGATGGAGGCTCTGGACGAGCTGGTGCACGATGCTGTGGTCTGCCAGAAGTCCGGCGTGTTCTTCACTGCCCGCTCCGGCCGTGCCGAAAAGGCCCTGCTGTGCAAGGTGGTCAAGCTGGGCAAGAACTTTGCCTTTGTGATGCTGGAGGATGAATCCGGCGATATCTTCATCCCGGGCCGATTCACCCGCGGTGCCATGCCCGGCGATTCCGTTCTGGTAGAGAAGTTTGCCCACCCCCGGGTGGAGGGCAGCGATGAGGGCGAGATCCTTGCCGTGCTCGAGCAGAAGAACGACATGGTGGGCACTGCCCGCCGCATCGAGGGCCGCCTGAAGTTCGTGCCCGATGACTGTCCGGCCATCTCCATGACCATCCAGCGCGACTGCGAGGGCGGCGCGAAGGACGGCGACAAGGTGGCTGTGGAGATCCTGCAGCGCGGGACCCGGCAGGAGGATCACCGCGTGGGCGTTTCCATGCGCTTTGGCAGCTGCGAGGAGGCCAAGCGCTGCGCCAAGGCCCTGCTCTATGCCAAGGACATCCACACCCGTTTCCCCGAGAAGGTGCGGGACGAGGCCAAGAAGTTCGAGGACATGACCGTGTCTGAGGAGGACTGCAAGGGCCGCATGGATCTGCGCGCTCTGCCCATCTTCACCATCGACAGCGCCGAGACCAAGGATATCGACGATGCCGTCAGCCTGACCCGGCTCCCCGGTGGCGGCTATGAGCTGGGCGTTCACATCGCCGATGTCTCCCACTACGTCAAGCCCGGCAGTGAGCTGAACGAGGAGGCCTTCAACCGCGCCACTTCGGTCTACTATGCGGATCAGGTCGTGCCCATGCTGCCCAAGAGCCTTTCCAACGGCATCTGCTCCCTGAACGAGAAGGAGCTGCGCCTGGCGTTCTCCTGCCTGATGCGTCTGGATCAGGACGGCAATCTGACCGACTACAAGTTCGTCAAGTCCATCATCTGCAGCCGGGTCAAGGGCGTGTATTCTGAGATCAACGCCCTGCTGGCCGGCACTGCCGATGCCGAGACGCAGGCCAAGTACGCCGAGGTGCTGGATCAGCTGCCCGCCATGAAGGAGCTGTACGCCCACCGCGCCCGCCTGCGCAAGGAGCGCGGCTGCATCGATTTCGAGAGCGGGGAAGTCAAGCTCATCCTGGATGAGAACGGCCACTGCATTGATGTGAAAAAGCGCACCTCCGGCGAGAGCGAGGCCATGATCGAGGAGTTCATGCTGCTGGCCAACCAGTGCGCCGCCCACTTTGCCCGGGTCAAGCAGATCCCCTTTGTCTACCGTGTCCACGAGGAGCCCAACGGCGAGAAGCTGGAGCGCCTGCACAGCCTGCTGCAGGCCTGCGGCATCAACGACCACTTTGCCAAGGAAGTGCCCACCCCCAAGGAGCTGAGCGCCATTCTGGAAGGTGTGCGCGGCACCCCGTTTGAGCAGATCGTCAACACTGGAATGCTCCGCTGCATGTCCAAGGCCTGCTATGAGGAAAAGCCCAAGGGCCACTATGGTCTGGTGCTCAAGGATTACGCCCACTTCACCAGCCCCATCCGCCGCTACCCGGATCTGGCCATCCACCGCATGATGACCGACCTGCTCAGCGGCACCGACAAGGAGACCATGATCGTCCGCTACACCGATTTCGCGGAGAAGGCCTCCAAGCAGTCCAGCGAGCGGGAAGTGCTGGCCGTTCAGATCGAGCGCAAGGCCGAGGATTACTACAAGGCCGAGTACGCCCGCCGCCATCTGGGTGAGTGCTACGAGGGCATCATCTCCGGCGTGACCCAGCGCGGCATCTTTGTGGAGCTGGAGAACGGCGTGGAGGGCTTTGTGCCTGCTTCCAGCCTGACCGCCACCGGCACCACTCTCACCGAGGGAATCCGCCTTTCTGACCCCGCCTCCGGCAAGACCTGGAGCCTGGGCGACAGCATGATGATCACCATCGTCCGCGCCGATATCAACCTTGGCAAGGTCGATTTTGAGGTGGCACCCGAAACAAAATAACTGATAAAGAAACGCAAGCGTTCACCTTCCCTGGAGGGTGAGCGCTTTTTTGTTGGACTAAACCCCTCAGGCGCTTTGTGCCAGCTCCCCTAGTAGGGGAGCCCTTGGCATAATGGTGCAGTCTGTGCGGAAAGGGGGACTTGCAAAGCTTTATGCAATGCCAAAGGCCCCCCTATTAGCGGGGGCTGTCACCGCAGGTGACTGGGGGGTTATACACAGTTTCGTCATATTTCCGACAATGGTTGTGTTTTGTATAAATTTTATACACTGTTCAGGATTTGTTTGTTGTTCTGAAAAAACCACTGGGGTATACTAGGCACAACGAAAGGGAAGACGACACAGAACCATGAACGCGGTCTTCCCAATACGATTTACAGGAGGTTCCCAGTATGTATTATTCCAGTGGCAACTACGAAGCATTTGCACACCCCAAAAAGCCTGAGGGCGTTGACAATAAATCTGCTTACCTCATCGGCTCCGGTCTGGCGGCCCTGACTGCCGCCTGCTACCTGGTCCGTGACGGCCAGATGCAGGGCGACCACATCCATGTGTTTGAGAAGGACCCGCTGCCCGGCGGTGCCTGCGACGGCTACAAGTACGATATCGGCTATGTCATGCGCGGCGGCCGTGAGATGGACAACCATTTCGAAGTCATGTGGGATCTGCTCCGCTCCATCCCGTCTCTGGAGACCGAGGGAGCCAGCGTGCTGGACGAGTATTACTGGCTGAACAAGGAGGACCCCAACAAGTCCCTCTGCCGTGCCACTGTCAACCGCGGCCAGGATGCCCACACCGATGGCAAATTCGCCATCTCCGATCAGGGTGCCATGGAGATCATGAAGCTCTTCTTCACCCCGGACGAGCAGCTGCAGGACAAAAAGATCACCGATATCTTTGACGATGAGGTGTTCTCCTCCAACTTCTGGATGTACTGGCGCACCATGTTCGCCTTTGAGAACTGGCACAGCGCGCTGGAAATGAAGCTCTACCTCAAGCGCTATATCCACCACATCGGCGGTCTGCCCGATTTCACCGCCCTGCGCTTTACCCGCTACAACCAGTATGAGTCCATCATCCTGCCCATGGTCACCTACCTGAAGGATCACGGCGTGGACTTCCAGTACGAGACCAAGGTCACCGATGTCCAGTTCCGGATCGAGGGCGGCAAAAAGCAGGCCAGCAGCGTGACCGTGGATCACAAGGGTGAGAGCAGGACCATCGACCTCACCGAGAACGACCTGCTCTTCATCACCAACGGCGGCTGCGTGGAGAGCTGTACCATCGGCTCTCAGGACAAGGCCGCAGGCTTTGATCCCACCATCAAGCCGGGCAACGGCTGGGATCTGTGGAAGAAGATCGCTGCACAGGATCCCTCCTTCGGCCATCCCGAAAAGTTCTGCTCTCAGCCGGAGCTGTCCAACTGGGAAAGCGCCACCATCACCACCCTGGACGACAAGATCCCCCAGTATATCAAGAAGATCTGCAAGCGTGACCCCTTCAGCGGCCACACCGTCACCGGCGGCATCGTCACGGTCAAGGATTCCAGCTGGCTGCTCAGTTGGACCCTGAACCGCCAGCAGCAGTTCCGTGACCAGCCCAAGAACCAGCTCTGCGTCTGGGTCTACGGCCTGTTCAGCGACAAGCCCGGCGATTACGTCAAGAAGCCCATGCGCGACTGCACCGGCCGCGAGATCTGCATGGAGTGGCTGTATCACATCGGTGTGCCCGAGGAGGACATTGCTGAGCTGGCTGAGCACAGTGCCAACACCGTGCCTGTGATGATGCCTTATATCGATGCCTTCTTCATGCCCCGTGCCTTCGGCGACCGCCCCGACATCGTGCCCCAGGGCGCTGTCAACTTCGCCTTCCTGGGCCAGTTTGCCGAGACCGGCCGTGACACCATCTTCACCACCGAGTACTCCATGCGCACCGGTATGGAAGCGGTTTACACCCTGCTCAACATCGACCGCGGCGTGCCCGAGGTCTGGGGCAGCACCTATGATGTCCGCAGCCTGATCGATGCAACGGTCAAACTGCGTGACGGCAAGAAGATCACTGATATGGATCTGCCCTTCATCCAGCGGGTGGCCCTCAAGGAAGTGCTCAAGAAGATCGAGGGCACCGACCTTGAGAAGTTCCTCAAGGAATACCATGCCATCTGATGCTGTCAGAGAATCGTCCCCCGATCCTCTGACCCTCTTTTCTGAATGCGGCAAAGCCCTGCACCCTTTCCATGGGATGCGGGGCTTTGCCCTTTTTCTCGGATTTTTCAAACGTTTTACCAAAACAGTATGACTGTTGTGAGATTTCTTGACACGAATTTTACAAAAATCCCTTGCGGAAACTGGGGTTCTATGTTAAGATTTAGGTAACAAACAGCCCTCTCGGTCTTGCTGAAGCCCGCCGGTTCCCCAAAAGGGAAAACAACGCTGCACAGCATGGAAGGAGAGGGCTGAAAGAGCGTATTGAATCAAAGGAGGTCTTTCCCTGTGAAACAGTTCATTACCCGCCGCAGCTTTATCAAGGCTGCCGGTGCAGCCACGGCACTGACCGCAGTTTCTGTCGGTGCACCCGCCGCCTTTGCGGAGGAGACCAATTGCTTCTTTGGTGACAAAGCGGATGTGACCATCCTCTACACCAACGATGTCCACACCTATATCGACAACAAGTCCCCCAAGCCCACCTATGCCGCCATTGCTGCCCTGAAAAAGAGCATCGAGGACACCGGCCGGGATGTGCTGCTGGTGGATGCAGGTGACCATATCCAGGGCACCGCTTACGGTTCCATGGATGACGGCGCTACCATCATCGAGCTGATGAACGAGGCTGGCTACGACATCGCTACTCTGGGCAACCACGAGTTCGACTACGGCATGGCCCGCGCAAAGGCCATCATCAAGGAAGCGGACTTCCCCTATGTCTCCTGCAACTGGGTGGACCTGCGCACCGGCCTGCGCGTTCTGCCCGCTGTCAAGCTGTTCCCCGCAGGCGGCAAGTGGATCGCATTCGTGGGCATCACGACCCCCGAGTCCTTCACCAAGTCCACTCCTGCTTACTTCATGAACGCCAAGCAGACCAAGTACATCTACGACATCCTGGGCGGTGACGACGGCAGGAAGCTGTACGACGCCGTCCAGAAGGCCATCGACAAGGCCAAGGCTCTGGGCGCAGACATCATCATCGGTCTGGGCCATCTGGGCGTTGACCCCTCCTCCTCTCCCTGGACCAGTGAGGAAGTCATTGCACACACCCACGGCTTTACTGCTTTCATCGACGGCCACTCCCACACCGTGATGGCCAACAAGCAGGTCACCGATGCTTCCGGCAAGGCAGTCACCCTGACCCAGACCGGTTCTTACTTCAAGAACATCGGCAAGATGACTGTGGGCGCGGACGGCACCATCACCACTGAGCTCATCGACACCTACGAGGGTCTGGATGCCGCCGTGGCCGCCACTGCCTCCAACTGGATCAGCGCAGTGGACGATATGCTGGGCGAGGAGATCGCAGTGGGCGATACCAAATTCTACATCAACGATCCCGCCACCGGCAAGCGCCGCATCCGCTCCGGCGAGACCAACCTCGGCGACTTCGTGGCCGACGGCATCTACACCTACTTCAACGAGATCGAGGAGCTCCACTGTGATATCGCCATTATGAACGGCGGCGGCATCCGCACCGATGTGGAGGCTGGCCCCTGGAGCTTCAAGACCTGCAAGACCGTCAGCCCCTTTGGCAACGTGGCCTGCCTGATGTCCGTGACTGGCCAGCAGATCCAGGACGCTCTGGAGTTTGGTGCCCGCTTTGCCGGTGCTGAGGGCAAGGAGAACGGCGGCTTCCTGCAGGTGGCAGGTGCCAGGTACACAATCCACACTGGGACCCCCAACACCGTTCAGACCAACGACAAGAACGTCTGGACCGGCAGCGCCACTACGCCCCGTGTCAGCAATGTGGAGATCTACGACAAGACCACCGGTACTTATAAGCCCCTTGACCCGAACGCCACCTACGCTCTGGCCGGCATGAACTACACCCTGCGCAATCTGGGCGATGGCTTTGCCATGTTCGATGGCGCGACTCTCATCAAGGACTATGTCTCTGAGGACTACCTTGTCATGTCCAGCTACGCAGCCATGTTCGGCGGCGTGGATGCCAACGGTCTGCCGCATCTGGCAAGCGCCAACAGCCCGCTGGCCGATTATCCCGGCTACCTGATCAACTACGAGGATCCGTACGGCGCAGGCCGCATCCAGATGATCTGATCAATTAAGGGTACGACCCTCTCCGTCAACGCCGCAGGCTTTGACGGAGAGGGTTATTTTTAAGCAGCATTGTCAGCAGGAAACGAACCCGGTTTGTGGATCAGGATAGGGGAAAGTTGCACAAATCCGGCAGAGCATCCTTGTATACTACGCCAAAGTTTGTAACTTTTTTTATTTGTTTGCTTGCGAACGATCTGCGCTGGAAGTATAATAAACAGGCAAGTAATATATCAGCTGTGCTGTGGCAGGCACAGAAACAAAGGAGAAACATTATGCAGACACGGTATACCAGCGCCGACCAGTGGGCAGATGCCAAGGACGGCGTGATCCCTGCACCCTACGCTCTGGAAGAGGGCGAGCAGATCATTGACCAGTATCTTGAGCCAGTCATCTTCCACAACGTCAACGGCCCCGACATCGGTGTGACCACCTGCGGCGTGATCGTCAAGGACGGCCTGTACTTTAAGGACCTGGACAACAGCGGCGAGCTGGCCCCCTACAAGGATTGGCGGCTGAGCCCTGAGCAGCGCGCTGAGGATATGGTCAAGCACCTGCGGCTGGATCAGCAGGCAGGCCTTGTGCTGAACACCCTGTTCAACAGCCCTGTGGTGCCCACCCGTGCCGAGGCTACCAACGCCGAAGGCAAGCTGGAGCTGGGCAAGATCTACAAGCACCACAACCCCGGTGAAAAGCCCATGCCCGGCCCTCTGCCCGGCATGACCGTCAGCATTGATGACAGCCACGTTTTGGAAAAGCACATTGCCGCCGGTGTTTACCGCGGTGACATGCGCTGCGAGGCCGGCATGGTGGCCCTGTATCACAACGCCGGCACCCAGATGCTGGAATACGAGGCCTGCAAGGGCGGCGTGGCCATTCCGTACTCTCTCCACACCAACCCCATCAACATCGGTTACCCGGACTCTCTGGGCATCGGCGCGGCTGTCATTGGCGACGGCAACACCGACATGGTCTATGAGATGGCCCAGACCGACCGCAAGATGATGAAGGCCGAGGGCCTGAACATCATGTACGGCCCTCAGGTCGATGTGACCTCTGACCCCCGCTGGCCCCGTACCTCCGGTACTTACGGCGAGCGTCCCGATGTCACCAGTGACATTGCCGAGGCTCTGGTCAAGGGCTATCAGGATGGCGACAACGGCCTGAACGAGGGTTCTGTTGTTCTGACCATCAAGCACTTCCCCGGCGATGCCCCCTCTGAGAATGGCTTTGAGCCCCATGTGCCCATCGGCCAGTGGCGCATCTACCGCACCCCCGGCTCTATGGAAAAGTATCATCTGCCCCCGTTCCAGCGCGCCTTTGACCACAAGGTCTCTTCCATCATGCCGGACTACTCCCGTATTGCCACCGATGGCCGTGCCGTGCCCCAGACCTACCGGGGCGAGATCACCAGCACCGAGGAAGTGCCCAGCGCTTACAGCAAGGAGCTGATCACCGATCTGGCCCGGAACAAGATGGGCTTTGACGGCTATGTCAACTCTGACTCCGGCATCACCACCGTTCAGATCTACGGCGTGGAGAACCTCACCGAGCCTGAGCGCTACGCCAAGGCCATCTCTGCCGGTACCGATGTCATCGGCGGCAACACCGACCCCGAGAACATCGTCAAGGCTGTGGAGGACGGTCTGCTGCCCAAGGCAGATCTGGACCGTGCCAGCTACAACCGTCTGCTGAGCCTGTTCCGCACCAAGCGGGTGGATAACCCCTACCTCGACCCCGACAAGGCCGATCAGGCCCGCGTGGACAACTTCGATGGTGCCAAGAAGAAGGCTTACGAGGCAAACCAGAAGGCTGTTGTTCTGGTCAAGAACCACGAGAAGCTCCTGCCTCTGGCCAAGAGCCAGAAGGTCTGCATCGTCACCTTCAAGGGTGTGGACTCCGGCTTTGCACAGATGGCACAGGCCATGGGTGCCGGTCTGGGCAACACGGACGAGGATGCCGCTCTGCGCAAGACCCTGACGGAAGCCTTTGAGAAGAAGGGCTACACCGTGGTGGCCACCCCGGAGGAGGCCGATGTGCTCTACCTGCACGTCTGGCCCATCAGCAACGGTCTGGTGTTCAACCAGTACGCAATGCCCGTCATCGAGATGGGTGAGATCGTCACTGACGAGCGCGAGCGCAACAAGAGCCAGAAAAAGACCGGCAACAAGGTCACCGTTGTCACCCTGAAGGACGTGGAGAAGATCAAGGAACTGGCCGATGCCATCCATGCCCGCGGTGGCAAGGTGGTTGGTACCTGCGTGGTCTGCAACCCCTGGCTGCTGGACAAGCTGGAGCCCTACTGCGACGCGCTGACCATCCAGTACACCGTCAGCACCGTTGCCCTGAACAACGCCCTGAACGCTCAGGTCGATGTTATCAGCGGCGACTTTGCCCCCACCGGCAAGCTGAGCCTGACCATGGTCTCTGACCCCGCCGTCATTGCCATCACCGAGCAGGAGATCGACGGTGTGGTGCGCGAGATCTGCGCCTCTCCCAACGATGTGCCCGGCTACGATAAGGATCAGTACATTGATCCCGCCATCCTCGCCAACGTCAAGGGCGGCAGCTACGCCTACTGCGATGCCGACGGCAACTACTACCGCAGCGGCTTCGGTCTGAATTACTAATTACCGTTAACGAAAAAAGAGCGATACAGCGTTTGCTGTATCGCTCTTTTTATTTACTGCTTTTCAAATTCCGCGGCGATCTCAGTCAGCAGTTTGCGGATGGGCAGGTGCTGAGGGCAGGCCTTTTCGCACCTGCCGCACTGGATGCAGTCAGATGCCCGGCGGCCTGCGCCGGTATAGACATTATTATAGTAAAAGTCGGCGTTCCAGTCGTGATAGATCTGCTTGGTGTTCATCACGGCGAACAGGTCGGGGATGGCGATCTGCCTGGGGCAGCCGTCGGTGCAGTAGCGGCAGGCGGTGCAGGGAATCAGGTTCATGCCGCGGAAGATCGACTGCACCTTCTTCACGGCTTCCAGCTCGGTCTCGTTCAGGGGCTGGAAGTCCTTCATGTAGCTGAGGTTATCCTTCATCTGCTCCATGCTGCTCATGCCGGAGAGCACCATCATCATGCCGGGGAAGCCCGCCGCAAAGCGGATGGCGTAGCTGGCTGGGCTGCCGCCGTGCAGCTCGTCCAGCACCTTCCGGGCCTCTTCGGGCAGGTTGACCAGGTTGCCGCCCTTCACAGGCTCCATAACCAGCACGGGCTTGCCGTGCCTGCGGCAGACTTCATAGCACTTGCGGCTCTGCACGGCGGGGTCGTCGTAGTCCACATAGTTGAACTGGATCTGCACCACCTCGATCTCCGGGTAGTCGGTCAGGATCTGCTCCAGTACCTCGGCATGATCGTGGAAGGAGATGCCCACATGCTTGATTTTGCCCTCGGCCTTCAGCGCAAAAGCGGTCTCATAGGCCCGGCATTTTTTGAAATGCTGGTAAAACATTGCACTCTGGGCGTGCATCAGGTAGAAATCAAAATAGTCCACACCGCAGGCTTCCAGCTGGCTCTGGAAAAAGGGACGGATGTCAGCCTCAGTTTTGAAGAAAGTGCCGGTCAGCTTGTCGGTCAGGATGTAGCTGTCGCGGGGGTGGCGGCTGGTCAGGCAGGCCTTCAGCGCCGTCTCGCTCCGGCCCTGAAGGTAGCCGTGGGCCGTGTCGAAGTAGTTGAAGCCCTGCTCCAGAAAATAATCGACCATCCGGCTGGTTTCGGCCAGATCGATCTCACCATCCTTCAAGGGCAGGCGCATACAGCCAAAACCGAAGTTTTTCTTGATGTTTTCCATGTCCAATACTCCTCTCGTGTGCAAGGGCGGAGTGCACTCCATAACCCGGATACGACAAAAAAAGACATCCGGAGTGTTCGGATGTCTTTTTGGTTGGGGATGAGAGAATCGAACTCCCACAAGTAGAGTCAGAGTCTACCGCACTACCACTATGCAAATCCCCATCAGCTTGGGTCTGTCTTGCGGGGTGAACCGCTCAACGTGTGCTATTATACGGAAAAAGCGCCGCTTTGTCAAGCGCTTTTTTGAAATTTTTTGCAGAAATCGGAAAAAAGACGCACTTTCGCTGGAGTTTTTGCGGGATTCAGTCGGCAGGTTCCTCATTGTCGGGGAGATACACAGCGACTTCTTCAATACTGCAATCGAGAATCCGGCAGAGCGTGTTGAGAGTATAAGTGCTGACATTCTCGTTTTTGCGCAGACGGCTCAACTGTCCAGCACTGAAATGATAATCCTTCAAAAGCTTGTACTGGGAGATACCGCGATTCCTCATAGTCTCCCAAAGCGGATCGTAACGAATCATAGCATATACCATCCTAATTGCTTGATAGTTACAGAATAAATAATTGGCCGCATGTTGACAATTAGCGATAATCGGGGTATTATCGATATACGGACTATAAAATAAAAAGGATGGTGTAATGGGTGACAACTGCGGAATTGAAAGAATATCTTCAGATGATGGTAGACTTAGAAAGAGACCTATATACAGAACAGGAAATGGAAGAGTCAATCCGTAAAAAAATAGCGCAATGCTATATTTCGCCACCCGCAAGAACCTTTGAAGGATATTGCAGGAAACGCCGTTATGATGCGAGCCTTCCAACATTGCCAAGCGGAGAAGTACCCGCAAAGCCGTCTGCGCCTCAAAAAGAAAATTTTCAAGTCAAGGATTTTCGCATGTCGATCGGAGTATTTGCTCTTACCATATTTGCAGGAGTGATTTTTCCACCATGTGTAATTATCGTTCCACTTGTCGTAAAGCATTATCGAGCAAAAAAAAGCGAAGCGCTATATAACAGCGCCCTTGAAGAATATGTAAAACAAAGAAGCGAGTATAATAAATATG
>OLQM01002141.1_pt1 | contig 20078 bp, 22 predicted proteins | sample 1673161 | NCBI WGS metagenome assembly OLQM01 (sample SAMEA3136761, study PRJEB25190) | human gut metagenome | reverse complement strand
CCGAGTGCTAGAAACAAAAGTGTTTCTAGCACTTTTCTCACGGCGGAAAGTTTCAATATTTATTGAATAAGCCTAATAGTAACTATTGTTTTTATTTTCAGCATCATTCTAGTTGTTTTATGTAAAATACAATTTTCCATCAATCTGAATAGAGCCTGTTACTCTACTTCTTCTGATACAAATCAAAAACGATCTTGTCATTATAGAGATCAATGGTATTGGCCTTGACATAGATTCCAAAGTCATTGTCAATTTCTGGTAAGACAATGGTGATGGTAGACTGCTTTGGAGAAATCTGAATAAATTCTGGAATATTTTTATTCTTGCTCAAGAGCTGTAAAACCATTCTTTGTGGAATTTGAAAGGTTCCGACTGAAAAATCCTTCACCGTCAAGAGGATGTTCCCGTTTTCCAATTTGGATGGTTGAAAGTAAATGTATAAGGGATAATCCTTCCCCAAGAAACTCAACTGCCCTTCTAATAGGATTTGCTGATTGTCCGCATAGACCTTGTAGTCGGACAGCTTATATTTTTTCAGAAGCGATTTGATGGTGTCATTGAGTTGATCACGAGTTGTCGTCATAGTTCCAACTTTGACATCTTTGGTGCCAACTGTTTGATGAAGCTGACTAACATCTTCTCTTTGCGTCGCTAAGCGTCCTTGCACGACTATAGCAAAGGCTAAGAGAAGGCTGACCAAGCCTAAAAATAACCATTTCCAAATATTAATTTTTTGAAGGAAGGGGACCTTCTCTTTGATGGGATTATTTTTGACTCCAAGTTTTCTTCGTGGCATTGATTTTCTCCAATATTGCTTGTTTCATCTTTTCATAGCCCGTATTGTTGGGGTGGAAACTATCCTCTTCATACAGGGCATCATTGATAACGGTTGTCTTCCCGTCACTGATTTCTGATACACCCATTTCCCCGTCAATTCCTTTATAAAGCAGATCATTGATCGGAACAAAATAGACCTGATCAAATTGCGCAATGGTTTCTTCCGTCGTCTCATTCCAACGATCAACAGCCGTCTGGATACTGGTTAATTCAGGAAAATTCAGGTAAAGAGGATTGTAGATCCCCACTACATAAATAGGAAGTTGGGGATTGTCCTTTCTGGCCTTTGTAATAATTTCTTTGAGGTTCACTGTATAACTCTTGAGCGGTTTTTGGATATCTGATAGGGAAAAGTCACTCAGATGATCGACAACGACTTTGCGCAGATCATTTCCGCCAACTGTTAAGGTCATGACACGCGCCTGTTTGAGATCCTTCTGAAGATCTGTTTGCTTCTTGAGTCGATCTAAGATCTGAGCACTTGTATTCCCAGCTACTCCATAGTTGACAGGCTGGTACTGACCGTCATTTTCATTGGATAGGCTTTGGGCAAGAATGGGCACGAAGCCCCCTTGCTTGGTGCTATCCCCTACTCCTTCGGTCAGTGAATCACCCAGAGCTACATAAGTATAGGTGATTTCTTTCGCAGCCGTTTTGGGCTTGGTCATGCGAGGGGACGCAGTTGGTAGCAGAGCACGAAATAGAAAGACAAAGACAAGAAGGCTGGTTAAAAAGAAAACCAAGCCTTGCATCATTTTTTTAAGATTCATATGAATACGATCGCTTATCCTTGAAAAATCACTTGTCCATCACAGATTGTATAAGCAACTTTCCCTTTTAATGTTTCACCCACAAATGGTGAATTGCCAGCTTTTGAAGCGAAATGATCCGATACCAGACGATCTGCTTCTGGATCAAAGATGGTTAAATCAGCCGGTCCATCCACTGCGATATAGCCAGCATCAAAATCATAGAGACGTGCTGGATTATAGGACATCTTTTCAAGCAATTGCATCAGGCTTAAATGGCCAGCATGCACCAAGTAGGTCAAACCAAGAGAAAGCGAAGTTTCAAGCCCAGTCATGCCAGATGGTGCTTTGGTAATATCAGGAACATTCTTCTCATCTGCATGGTGAGGCGCGTGGTCAGTCGCAATCACGGAGATGACGCCTGACTTCAAGCCTTCAATCACTGCTAGACGGTCAGATTCCAAGCGAAGAGGTGGATTCATCTTAGCATTGCTTCCCTTAGTCAAGAGCAGACTTTCTGTTTTCGAAAAGTGTTGAGGTGCCACTTCTGCCGTCACATGAGCTCCTAATCCTTGGGCAAATTCCACCACCTTGACACTTTCTTCCTTGGAAAGGTGTTGGATATGGAGGTGAGCACCTGTCGCATGGGCAATCATGGCATCACGCGCAGCCATTGAATATTCGGCTACACCCGTCGCCCCACAGACATGGAAGTGTTCCTTAGCAATGTTTTCATTCAAACCTAGAATGCCATTCAACTCAGGGTCTTCTTCATGCAGACTAATAAAGGTCCCTAGACGCTTAGCTTCTTCCAAGGCTTGGCGGACAACCTTAGTGCTTTGAAGGGGAATCCCATCATCTGAAAATCCTACTGCACCAGCCTTAAGCAGGCCTTCAAAATCTGTCAGGTGTTGACCGTCAAAGTTCTTAGTCACCGTCGCAACCGTATGAATGTGAAGATTTTCCTTGGCTGCAGAAGCTAAGACTTCTTCTAAGGTAGCAATATCTGAAATGGTCGGATTGGTATTGGCCATCATGACCACTCGAGTAAAACCACCAGCAGCTGCGGCTAAGGCACCCGTATGGATGTCTTCTTTATGAGTTTGACCGGGTTCACGGAAATGCACGTGTACATCGATCAAACCAGGAGCAACCACCAGACCAGTAGCATCAAGGACTTCTTGTCCATCCGTTGGGAGGTTTTTAGCGATCTCTACAATTTTCTTTCCTTCAATGCGAAGATCACAGACTTGATCCAAGCCAGTTTTGGGATCCATTACGCGACCATTTTTAATGACAACCATTGCATTCTCCTTTATTCATAAAAATCAACATGCGACTCTAACAAGCGGTCGCCGTCATAGCGAAACATTGCTGAAAAGAAGGGTTTATCCTCCAACAACCACTCGACAAAGGTGTGGTCCCCTTCCCAGGTTGGTTTTGAGAGGACTTGATCATAAGGCACCCACTCCAAGGTTCCTTCGTTACACTCGATCAGTTCTCCCTCAAAATCTGTTACCTTGAAGACATAGGTGTACCAGTCTAAATCTGGAGTAAACTCCGGAAAGGTAATAATCCCTTTCAAGACTGGCTTGGCTCTAAGGCCCGTCTCCTCAAAAATCTCACGCGCAGCACACTCCTGAGGGGTTTCCCCGCGTTCTAATTTTCCACCAACTCCGATCCATTTACCTTCATGGACATCATTGGGCTTTTTATTGCGATGCAGCATGAGAAATTCTTTCCCATTGTCAATGTAACAAATCGTTGCTAATTGTGGCATTTCTTTCTCCTATCTTAACCAATCAATCGGCTCGCGTCCCGCCTCTTTCAAAAATTGATTGGTTTTTGAAAAGGGTTGGGAACCAAAGAATCCTCGGTAGGCCGATAAAGGACTTGGGTGAGCTGATTCAAGGACCAAATGTCGATCGTGGGTAATCAGAGGCCTTTTCTTACGGGCATAAGATCCCCAGAGGATAAAGACAACAGGCTCCTCCAACTCATTGACCACCTTGATCACAGCATCTGTGAAAGGCTCCCAAATTAGTCCTGCATGACCATTAGCCTGACCAGCTGGAACCGTCAAACAGGCATTGAGCAAGAGCACCCCTTGCTCCGCCCAAGAGGTCAGATCGTGGGAACGCTTCTCTCCGATATCTGAGCGCAATTCTTTAAGAATATTTTGCAAAGAAGGTGGCGCTGGTACATGATCTGGAACAGAAAAACTTAAGCCCTGCGCCTGATCCGGTCCATGGTAGGGATCTTGACCTAAGATCAAGACCTTGACCTGATCCATCTCTGTCGTCTGCAAGGCCTTAAAGACCTTGTCACGCGGTGGATAAACCACTCCTTTGCTATAGACTTCATTCATAAAGTCATTGATCTGGTGAAAATACCCTTCTGGAAGATGGGATTTGATGGCTTCATGCCAGGGTGAATGCTGCATGGAAACTCTCCGCTATCCAATAAATTCTTACCTTCCATTATACCACATTTGAAGCAGATCCACTGGATAAAAAAGAGGCTGGGACAAAAGTCCTAGCCTCTCAATTATTTTTGGATTGTCGAGCAAGACGCAGTGGTTGAGTGGGCTCTACTACGCTGATTTCATCAGCTTTTACAGCCCTACTCAACTGTGCGGAGGTGGGACGACGAAATCGAATTCTAACGAATTACCGATTTCTGTCCCACTCTCTGTTTCTGCCTGTTAAACAAGCAAGAGCTTTTATGTATTTTCTTTCTTGGTAAATCCTGCTAGACCGATCGAAGCGACTAGCAAAATTTGTGGCAAGAATTGGATGAGGTAGCGGGTCTTCCCACCTTCAAAGATGGTTAAGAAGAGCAAACCACCAAAGACCGCTAAGGAAAGGAAGTTAAAGTCATCTGTATCTCGACGTTTGAGATAAGCTCCAACCAAACCAGCCGATAGGACGATCCAAATCACCTGCTTCACAAATTCATAATACTTGTACTGTGGGCGATCCGTGCTGAGGAAATAGGTCCGCACCCATTTTGCCAGACCATTGTTTTTAGTCAGTGGCGCATAGAGAGGATTGATATATGGCGTCTTCTCACACTCTACATCTCGGTATAGCCAACCTAGTGTCCCTTCTGCTACCGTCAAGGACTGCTTGTAATAGATATGCCCAATCAAACCGAAAGGACCATACTCCTTGAGACGGCGCTTGATTTCTTTGATCACATTTTCTTTTTTAAAGAGGCCATTGTTGTAATCCGAGCGCTTATCCTCATCGATATAGGCTAACAAGCCATCTTTCATATCTTCTTGGTTGTGCCCCATATCCGTCAAGCCCAGATTGATAAACAAGAGCGGTCCTTTAGCCAACCCTTCTTGTTTCAAGATCGGTACAACTCTTTGATGATTGACCGCCGTATTCAATCCTGCAAAGACAAAGCCCGTCGTCATGACCGTCACCGTAGCAATCTTGCCAAAGACCTTCCAATTTCCTCTGAAGAAAAGCACAGCCCAAAAGGCAATCATGACAATAATCGTCGTTGGACGGATCAACATGGATACGCCAGATAAGATCCCCAAGCCAACAATCTTCTTCCAGGAGACTGCTTGATCTTCCTTTAAGAGATCCAAGGCCCACCATAATTGAAGGGCAATCAATGGAAGAGGCGGAATGTCCGTGTACATAGAATAGAAATACGGCGAGTAACAGATCAAGCTCACATAGAAGAGATAGACTAGATCAGCCGTTTTTTGATTGAAATGCTTCTGGGACAGCTTGTACAAGAGGACTGCACCCAGATTGACATAGAGGATATTGAGAGCCTGCATGACCCACAGACCGCTAGAGCCAAATAAGACATAGAAAAACTTCTCGTAAAGAAAGAGCGGAATGTTATTGGGATTGCGACTGAGGTAGTTGGTGATAGAGGATTGCTTAAGAAGATCAAAAGCCCCTTTGAAAACAACTGCAGCATCCCGACGGATAAAGAGCTCCGCACAGACCATGACGATCAACTGAAAGGCAAGGGCTCCAAGCAAGAAGCCTTTTTTATGCCGAGTCAACCAAGCAAAGGCACTCTTTAGCCCATCGCGTTTCAACCAGGCTAGCAGAAATAGCAATCCAGCACCTAAAATGGCTAGCCATGAAATCTCTCTCAGATAGGTCACACTGATCAAGAACCAGTGGACCATCACTAGCAACATGACAACATGAAGCATCCCAAATAGAATACGTTTACTTTTCGATAACATAGGTCCATTATATCAAAAAAACAGCATTTCTGCTGTTTTGGACTGGTCTATTTGTTTCTTAGTTAATCCGTTAATTAAGATTAGCATAAACCTCCATACATACTTAAATTGACTCTACTTATAGTAGCGATTAAATTCTTCCTGATTATTCACGACATGTTCCTTGCCATCAACAGAATATTTTGCTGGTATGATCACATTTGAAAATAGATTTTTTCCTTCTTTAGCAAAAAGTTTAAGAATTGGTAAATATTCTTCTAAATCCGATTCCTTACCTAAAAGGCCAATCATGGATTCTTTCTCAGAAAATATTTCTGCTGCTTTTGGATACATAATCCACATTTTTGCATCTGAAGGAAAATGATAATTAGATTTAGATAGATTTAAAATCTCTCTGTCTGCTATATGATAATGCGAATCAGGGCGTAATAAGCTTAATTGTCTAGAAATTTTAAAAGAGTTTTTCTGCTCTTTATCACTGTCTCGTTTTTCTCCAGCATCAACCAGCTTCCCAGTATCTAAATTTATGGATTTTTGAAGGAGCGGGTCTGAACTTTCTAATTTCTGAATATAAATATCAAGTAAGGTCTCTCCACTACTCGTATATATGACGTTTCCTAATCTAATGGGAACGAAGTTTTTATTATATTCTTTCACCAGTTTAAAAACATTATAATCTTTTGAAGTCAGCTTTTGATTTTGAGTATCATAAACTGTAATCCCCCAATACTCCTGCCCTTGGGGATTAGAACTAACTGGATTTATATATTTAAGCTTTTTATATTCTTGTACAATTTTCTTCTCACCTATGAGACGGGTTCCTTGAAATACCTCTTTGGTTGAAGTAGTTAACCAATGGTCAATTGGATTCTCATAATCCCACTTGACGACAATCGCTTTTCCACCTTCTAAGAATTCATATTTACTTATCTTTTGCTTCAAGTATATTTGAGAATAGGGCTCTATAAAATAAGCAACATAAGCTCTATAAGCGATAAAAGATATACCTATAAGCACATTTAGTGCGACAAGTAACTTCTTTACACGCTTTGGTAGTTTTTCTTTCACAAACTTGATCATAACACCTCCAAATCAGTCTATTCACCTTGTTATTTGAATGAAAATCACTTAAATTTGCGATCTTCCTTAAAATCAAACTCTATTTCCCGAGGCTCTGTAAATTCAAGCCCTCTAAAAAATAAGATTACAATTAAACATAAAATCAAGGCCAAAAACAAGCGCATTTGTACAAAATACGCCAAAAACAGGACGAGAGCACTTAAAAAAATAAGAGCAAACAATTGACGTTTTCTCATTTTTCGCATTCACCACACCTCGGTTCCATTTGCTGTTTTTTGGAGATACTCTGTAGGCTTTATCTGACCGACTAATGCTAGTTCTGCCCCATTTTTTTTAACAAACTGCTTCAACTGCACATATCTGGCAATAGTGACCAACCATAAAGTGATCATAACTGCAAAGAGAAACAAAAGGACATTTATCGCTCCTTCTCTAACATTCAAATCAAGATTTGCTTTCCCAAAGAAAAGGTCCATGGGAAGGATCTTTCTAAATGTCCTTGCTAATAATAAACCTAGTGGAACACCAATCAAAGAAGAAATATTTGCTGGTGCTTTCTTTGAAAAAATTTGATCTTTAAATGAATGGTTGGTCTGGTACACTTTACGGTATCTGTCAAAAGGGATTTTACTATTGCGTTTGATAATAAATTCTTCCCCTTGATCTGTTACCAACAAAAAGTAGCCCCAGAGAGGCCTTTTCCCATTCAAACTGATATTAAAACATGTTCCTTTTGTGAGCATTGAAAATCCTCTCATTCAACCAAGCATATATGAATGTTCTTTATATTTAAGATAGGTATGAACAATTCAACCTAACAAAGCTAGAATACATACTAACCCAAGATAAATCCCAACCGTTAGAATCATTCCGATTTTATAGAAACCGACTAAGCCGGCATATCGTTCGACAAAACCGATCTGTGGGTCGACTGGATTATAAAAGACTGTCATGGGAGACCCGATTGGGAATATCATCCGCAAATCCAGATTTTTGCCGGCTCCAAGAACATAGGTTCTATCGAAAACATTGGCCTGCCTAGATTTGGAAGAAGTCTCTCTGAAATAAGCGTAGGTAAAGTTCTTCTGGTATCTTTCACCCTCGACTTGATACTCCACCACAGGCAGAGAAATAAGCAGTTGATTTTTGGAATCAAAAGCAACTACTTCTCCCATAACTTTTGCGGTTGATTCTGTTTTCACTTTTATTTCACGACGATACAAGGTGTAAAAGATAAGCAGCATGATCATGAAAACAAGGGTCAGAATGCCCAAACTAAGCCAGAATATTGTTACTGTCATTGATTTTTTACCCTTTCACATAAACTAGTTGGTTTCAAATTCCTTGAAAAATTTTTATTCTCCCCTTTTCAACCAATTCTGTTGATGCGCTTTTTCTGCAAGATCTTTTGCTTTGTTTATATCTAGTGAGTTTGAATCTGATGGGGCATTAGATTCGATTTCTTCTTTCAATTCTTGTAAGGTTTGAACATCTTTCGGAGTTAAATTAGAGACTGTGCTAGATCCTTTTTCTGTTGAATTTTCTGGCACAGACTGGATCTCGCGATAGGTTTTGATCACTTCAGTTCCTGCGTCTGTTGTCGGAAGAGGACGATAGAACATGAAGAAACCAATAATGACAATCAGAAGAGCCGTAGCTGATACCAAAAACCCTTTCTGCAGATTCTCCGCAGGAATTTTAGTATCTTTAGTAGACAAGACTTTCCAGTCTGGATGTTCTTCCTCAGCTTCTTTTTTGGCGTTGAAAGCAGGGGTAACCAAGACTTGGTTCTTCAAAGTCAGTGCCCCCAAGGCCATCAATAAAAATGGGATATGACGTGATTTACTAATGACCACTAAAATTCCTCCCGCAATAGCCATCAAACTGATGACGATATTAACGGTAAACCAGACCCGAGCCTGTTTCTTCATTTGCAAATAATGTTCTTTTGTCATCTTATTCTCCCTTAAAAATAGTTTTTCCTTCATCCATAAAAACAATTACTACTATCATACAGGATTTTACTTTGAGAATCAAGTTAACCACCAACTAGTGAAAAGAGTATAAAAAAGAAGCGTTAAAAACGCTTCAATTGTTTTATTTATTTTGCCAAGTTTCTTGGTTTTCCTTGAAACGGTGTAACAACTCTAAACCTTCAGAAGTGATGTAACCTTGTTCTTCCGCCAAATGAATCAATTCTGTATAGTTAGACAAGGTTTCAAGTTGAACCCCAGCTTCCGCAAATTTCTTATCGGCTTTCTCCAATTGGTAGGTGAAGATAGCTACGACACCAAGGACATCTGCTCCTTCACGCTTTGCAGCTGCGACAGCATCCAAGACAGACCCACCGGTAGAAATCAAATCTTCCACTACGACCATCTTTTGACCTTGTGGTACACGGCCTTCAATTTGGTTTCCAGCACCGTGGTCCTTTGGTTTGCTACGAATGTAGGCAAATGGCAAATTCATCTTGTCCGCAATGATAGCACCATGAGGAATCCCCGCAGTTGCAGTTCCTGCAATCACTTCTACTTCAGGGAAAGCTTCCTTGATTTTATCTACAAATCCATTTTCGATCAAGGTACGAGTTTCAGGATAAGCGAGGGTTACACGGTTATCTGTATAAATAGGAGACTTGATCCCAGATGCCCAAGTAAAAGGTTCTTCTGGTTTCAAATAAACGGCTTCAATTTTTAAAAGATGGCTAGCAATATCTTTAGCTAATGACATAACGACTCCTTTATTACGATTTTAATCATATACGAATTAAATCAATCATTGATTTAAAGAACAACATTACAGGTTAGTGAATGCGTTAGGGAAGGCCCTATCGGGCTCCGATTATTCCGACGATCACAGAAGAGAAACGATCATTTTCTCTTCGGTGATCTAGTGAATGCGTTAGGGAAGGTCCCATAGGACTTCCCGTAAAGCTACAAAAGTTACACTTTTAGTAGCTCTTACGCATTCCACTGTCTCTTAATTTCATGGTAAGCGTCCCATGGGTTTTCTGCTTGGATGATTGGACGTCCAACGACAATATAGTCAGAGCCGATTTTATGAGCTTCTTGTGGTGTCATGACCCGTTTTTGGTCGCCGATTTCAGCGCCTGCTGGTCGAATCCCTGGTGTGACACAGACAAAGTCTGATGAAGTGGCATCCTTGATCAAGGCTACTTCATGGGCTGAACAGACAACGCCATCCAAGCCTGCTTCTTGGGCCTTGCGGGCATAATTAACTACAGATTCTTGGACTGTTGTTTGGATGTTTTGGCAATCACGCATGTCTTCTTCACTGGTAGAAGTCAACTGGGTCACGGCTACCAACTTAGCCCCTTCACCAAGAGCTGCCTTTGCTTCACGCATCATCTCTACACCACCGGCTGCGTGGACCGTCACCATATCTACTCCGAAAGTACCTAGTACGGACATGGCTGATTTGACTGTATTTGGGATATCATGCAATTTTAAATCAAGGAAAATACTGTGTCCAAGCCCTTTGAGGTAATGTACAATTTCAGGACCAACTGCATAGAAAAATTCCATTCCGATTTTTACAAATAGTTTTTCATCTTCTGGAAAATGCTCTAAAAAGTGTTTGACATCCTCGAAAGCTGGGAAGTCAAGGGCAATAATAGGACGTTCTTCACGCATGGTTTTCTCCTTTTGATGGGTGACATTTTTTCCACAAAAAAACCTTGCCCGAGGCAAGGTTACACGAAAATTAGGTAGGAAAAACTACCATGATTCACCGTCTAGACCTTAGGAGCCTCTCTGGACTGCTTTAAAGGTTTTCATTTATTGTAGTACGATATTTGGGAAAAGTCAAGGATTTAGAGTAGATTTTCCCGTACATGTTTCCGAAAATTCTCAAGCGTGTCAATGCCATTTCGATCCATGACCTGTGGCAGGTCTTCGATAATAGTTGGACAAGCATAAGGGTCGGTAAAATTGGCCGTCCCGACCCCAATCGCTGAAGCACCAGCAATCATCATTTCAATCGCTGCTTCTGCTGAATCGACACCGCCCATTCCAATGATTGGCAGGTTAGTGGATTGGGCTACTTGGCGGATGAGTTTCAAGGCTACTGGGAAGATAGCTGGTCCTGACATCCCTCCCGTACCATTTGCAATGATCGGTTTGCCAGTCTTGAGGTCAAAGCGCATCCCGACCAAGGTATTGATCATGGTTAAGCCGGCGGCCCCTGCATCTTCTGCTGCTTTTGCGACCTGGGTGATGTCTGCCACACTTGGCGTTAACTTGACATAGACAGGGACGGAGGAAGCTTCCACTGCTGCTTTGACAGCTGCATAGGCTAACTCTGGAACCTGCCCGATTAAGAGGCCGTTGTTCCCATGGTCTACGTTTGGACAAGAGATATTGAGCTCAATCGCTTTGACATTTGGTGCTTGCGAGATTTTTCTAGAAACCGTCGCATACTCTTCGTTAGAGAAGCCAGCTACGTTGGCGATAATCGGTAAATCTGGATAATGCTGAGCCAACCAAGGGAGTTTCTCTGCTAGGACAACGTCTACGCCTGGATTTTGGAGACCAATGGCATTAAGCATGCCTGCAGGAGTCTCAGCAACACGTGGTGTCGGATTTCCAAAGCGAGCCTCAGCTGTCGTCGCCTTGATCATAATGGATCCAAGAAGATCTAAATCATAGTATTTGGCGTATTCTTGGCCAAACCCAAAACAGCCAGAAGCTGGAATAATAGGATTTTTTAAGTCTAAACCGGGTAAAGATACGGCTAGTCGATTTGCTGTCATACTTTCCTCCCTACATCACAATCGTACCGGTTTCAAAGACCGGTCCGTCTTCACACACGCGCTTATTGGCAGCTTGGCTTGCATTTTCCAGATGCACCACGCAGGCATAGCAAGCCCCCATCCCACAAGCCATGCGGGATTCCATGGAAATGTAGGCACGAGGGTGGTCATAGAACTTGCTGTTGACGTATTTGAGCATGCCAGGTGCACCACAAGAATAAACTGCATCGATATCCTCATTGAGTGTCTCCACTACAGTTGACACATTGCCTTGGATTCCATAGGAGCCATCGTCAGTTGTAATAGTGACTTGCCCATACTGCTTCAATTCTTCCTCAAGGATAACTGCTTCTTTAGTAGCAAATCCCAGGACAGAATGGACTTCTACTCCTTGCTCATGTAGTTGTTTAGCCACTTGGACCAAGGGAGGCACTCCAATCCCGCCACCGATGATCAAAGCACGCGCCCCTTGACCAAGATCTTTTAGGTCAAAGCCATTTCCTTGAGGGCCCATGACACTGAGGAAGCTACCGACAGGCAAGTGAGAAAAGATGGCCGTTCCGTCTCCTTCTACCCGATAGATGAGGCGACAGGTCTGGCTGTCTGGATCAATCTCTGAGATAGAAATGGGACGGCGAAGGAGCTTGGAGTCATCCGGTACGCGGATATGGAGAAACTGCCCCGGCAACATCTGTTCCACCATTTCCCCCTTCAAGACCATTGAAAAAATCCGTGGCGCAATCTCTTCTTGAGCGATTAACTCCATGTCTTCCATCATGATTTTTCCAAACCGTTTCTTACAGCTGTCACTGACCATTGGTTTCCTCTTCTTTCTTCCAGCAAAAAAGACCTCGCAAAAGCAAGGTCCTACAAATGATCAGCTAGACTCGGTCCGCTGATCTTTTTTCTGTCTTTCCTTGCAGGCCTCTCTGGACCCCTTAAAGGTTAAATTTTTCTCATTATATCGCGCTACTGGTCGCTTGTCAAGTAAAATCAGTAACTCAGGAAGCTTTCTTAGGATCAAAATCTTCTGGAATTGGCTTGATGTATTGCATGGCGATTCGGTTCTCGGGCTTACGATCTACTAGATAAAGAACCAGTAGAAAAAGCCATTCCAAGGGCTTCATCAGGTAGTAGATCAGGTCCATAGCCCATTTCTTCTTGATATGTTTGGCAAAGGGATAGCCATAACGGTCATAATTGCGACGCAAGAAGCGATGGAATCGTGGCGTCTTTTCTTCTAGCACCTGCTCAAAGGCATTGGCAATACAAAGCTGGCGATTGACAACGACTGGATGACCGTGGCGCACGCCCATCCGCTGGGGCTTGACAACTTTTTCATGACCACCAGCCGCAACCGTACAGAGATAGTGCTCATCAATGATAAGATTCTGAGGAGGGATCTTCTGTGAGAAGGCCCAGTCTGCCGTATTGGTCCAGGCCTTGATCATGGAATCCGGTTGCTGCCCAAAGAGCATGAGAACAAGGACAACAAGGGCAAGGGTTGGAAGAGCGATTAGGACCGCTAGCCATGGCCAGTTACGCGACTTGTTTAAGAGCTGATGGAGCCATTGAAACAGACGATTCTCATAGCTTATCTCTGTTCGATCTTCCTGCCACTCCCTGATGCGAACCCATAAAAGATGGATGGAATAGATCAGTAAGAAAAAGGTGTGAAAACTTGCTACCTGCAGTTGATTATCAAAAACTAAGAGAAGAACCACTCCTCCTAGAATGCCACTGATGCAGAAGACATTTGCTAACGGCGAGAGTGAATTCGCATCCCGGTAGGAATAGATAATCAAGGCTAGTAAAGTAAGAGCTGCCAGTGTGAAGAAGGTCGGATAGGCGCCAGACCAGATCAGGGCATGCTTCTGAGAATTGACCAAACTCTCACTCCAATCGTAAAAAGTCATCTCCTTGACGATGTAAATGAAAATCGCTTCGAGAAAGCAACCAAAGAGACCAAACCAAAGAACAATTGTAGGCTGTTGCTTTTTCTTTTTGACAGGCTTAGGACTAGGTGATTCCTGCTTTTCCTTCATAAGGAATGCGTCATCTTCTCTTGTCCTTTCTCCTTCTTTTGGCCCTCTATCCTCAAACAGTTCTGGATCTTTGAGAGCTTCTTCCTCAGATTCTTTGAACTGGAGGCTAGACCACCGACCAATCCCATAAATGATGACAAAAATATTGGGGACAAAGAGGGCCAGAGTCAAACCGTAAGGAAAGATCTCCATGGTGAAGGCAATGACCTCCCAAACACTAAATTGAATGAATGGATCCTTTATTGCGTAGAGCGACTGACTAATAACCAAATAGATGTAAAAGGCCAATAGCATCAGAGCATTGGTCACAAAATTGATCTGCAACAGACCAGCTGTGAAATGGGTTTCCAATTCCTTATCCTTTTTCTTATACCAGGAAACGAGTTTTTTCATAAGATCTCCTCAATCAATTTTTTACCATTCTATCAATCGGATCTCCATTTCAGCAAGGCAAAACTGTATTTTCCCATCAAAATCAGTCCCCAGATGTAGAATTTGTTCCCAATTTTCTATTTTTTAAATATTTGATCTAGCCTACTTCCTATTACCTCCCTCAGCCTGCATTATAGTCTGATACAGTCCTTGAAAGACCACATTTTACGGGAAAAACGCGCTTTTTTATGTTAAAATAAAAGCATGAGAATACAACAATTACAATACATTATAAAAATCGTCGAAACCGGCTCTATGAATGAGGCCGCAAAACAACTCTTCATCACGCAACCTAGCCTTTCCAATGCCGTTAAGGACTTGGAAAATGAGATGGGGATTGAAATCTTTATCCGGAATCCTAAAGGGATCACTTTGACCCGCGATGGGATGGAGTTCCTCTCTTATGCCCGCCAGGTGGTGGAGCAGATTGACCTCTTGTCCGAGCGCTATAAAAATCCTGTGGGCTCTCGTGAGCTTTTCAGCGTCTCTTCACAGCACTACGCCTTCGTGGTTGAGGCCTTCGTTTCACTATTGAAGAAAAGCGACATGGAAAAATACGAGCTCTTCCTACGGGAGACGCGGACTTGGGAGATCATCGATGACGTCAAGAATTTCCGAAGCGAGGTTGGCGTACTCTTTTTGAATAGCTACAACCGAGATGTCCTCTCTAAGATGCTGGATGATAATCACCTGATTGCCACCCACCTCTTTACAGCGCAACCTCATATCTTTGTCAGCAAGACCAATCCTCTTGCCAAGAAGGAGATCGTTCACTTGTCTGATCTGGAAGATTTCCCATACCTTAGCTATGACCAAGGGACCCACAATTCCTTCTACTTCTCAGAAGAGATCCTCTCTCAAGAGCATCATAAGAAATCCATCGTCGTCAGTGACCGGGCGACCCTCTTTAATCTCTTGATTGGTCTGGATGGCTACACCATTGCGACCGGGATCCTCAACAGCAATCTCAACGGAAACAACATCGTCTCCATTCCCCTTGATATCGAAGACCCAATCGAGCTGGTCTACATCAAACATGAAAAAACAGCCCTCTCAAAAATGGGAGAAAAATTCATCGAGTACTTGCTTGAGGAAGTGAAGTTTGATAAGTAAAAAAATATCTGAGTGATCCATGTTCACTCAGATATTTTTTATTGTCTTAATTGAGAAAATACTTCTCCAATTTTTCCTTCAATGACCAGGTCTGCTTGCTTGTCTTGTGGGATACTGGTCTTATTGATGACAACCAGCTTCTTCCCTTGGAAATACTGGATCAAGCTAGCTGCTGGGTAGACCACAAGAGAGGTTCCACCGATAATCAGGAGATCAGCCTCTTGGATGGCTTGGGCTGCTTGACTAAAGACCTCCATATCAAGAGGCTCCTCGTAGAGTGTCACATCAGGCTTGACCACCTTGCCACAGTCCAGACAGTGTGGAACCGGGCCTTCCAAAGCTAAAAAAGCTTCCAAATCATAAAATCGCTGGCAACCCGTACAGTAATTGCGGTCGGCGCTACCATGGAGCTTCAAGACTTTTTTAGAACCAGCCATTTCATGGAGACTATCAATATTTTGTGTCACTACTGCCTTGAGCTTACCAGTCTCCTCAAGCCGAGCCAGATAACGATGGGCAGCATTGGGTTTGGCATCTGGGTAGAGTAGGTATTTCTTATAGAAGTCGAAAAAGTCCTCTGGATAGCGCTCAAACATGGTATGGGAGACCAATTGCTCAGCTGTCAAATGCCGCCCTACCTGAACACTATAGACACCGTCTGAGCTTCGAAAATCAGGAATATTTGACTCCGTGGAAACTCCTGCCCCTCCGAAAAACACGATCCGTTGACTCTGATCTATCATCTCCTGTAGTTGAGCAATCTTATCCATCTACTTCTCCTTTAGTAGCTTTTCCATGACAGCATTGGCCTGATCAAAATAAAAGTTAGCTTGATCATAATGGATGCCTGTGTAGCTTGCAAGGTCAATCAAATTCTTCATAAAATCCTGAGAAGAGAAACCCGTCGTCCGATGGAGCTCTTCTTCATCAAAGGGCTTGATCAAATGGGCCAGGGGATTGCGAACTGATTTTTCTAACTCCCGCAATTGTTGGGCCTCAACTTTGACGTTATCTGGCAAGTCCAACTGAACAATCAACTCCGTCAAACTGGATGAATTGACCACACTTTCGCTGTGGAATTGCTGCAGGATAGGGTTGTCAGACGCATGCAGGCTCTCAAACTTCCAACGGTCATAACTGGATTCTTTGGAGTTATGGATATAATTGGTAATATCAGGAATTTTCAACTGAATCAATCGCATAAAGATCCGATAGATAGCTGGGCTAACGGCACGAACAAAGTCAATAATCTGCTCATTTCGCAATTTCGCTTCGAGATCATAGAGGTAGTTGGCCAACTGTTCATCTTCTGGATCTTCATGCCAAAAAAGCTGAAAACCAGTCGCTTCTAGCAACTCGGTTCTCAACTTTTGATTCATGACGGGTTGGATATTGAGCTCTCGACGCTCCGCCATTAACTGCAGTAAGCTCACCAACAAATCCGGTACTTCTTCCTGCTGCTTGATAGAGCGCAGAGCCCGGCTGTAGTGATAATTTTGGAGATCGTAGAGCCATTCATCATGAAAGAATTTTGCCATTAGTCTGCAATCAAGGTCTCAAGACCAACTTTCATCATGTCTGTGAAAGTAGTTTGACGTTCTTCAGCAGTTGTGTCCTCATCTGGATTGACCAAGCTATCAGAAATGGTCATAATGGCAAGGGCATCCACATGGTGTTGAGCAGCAAGATAATAGAGAGCCGCTGCTTCCATTTCTACAGCTTTCACACCCCATTTACCAAGCTCGATGTTCTTTTCACCATAGTTTGAATAGAAGACATCAGAAGACAAGACATTACCCACGTGAGTGGTCATGCCAAGATCTTTGGCAATGTGGTAAGCCTTGTCTAAAAGATCAAAGCTAGCGATTTGAGGAAAATCGTATTGAGGCCAGTCGTTGCGGATGATGTTTGAGTTGGTTGCGGCAGCTTGTGCCAAGACCAATTCACGAACATGCACATCCTCGTTCAAAGAACCAGCCGTTCCCACACGGATCAATTTCTTCACGCCATAGTCCACGATCAACTCACGCGCATAGATAGAGATGGATGGCATCCCCATTCCAGTCCCCATGACAGATACACGGTGACCCTTGTAGGTACCGGTGTAACCAAACATGTTACGGACTTCGTTGAAGCAGACAGCGTCTTCAAGGAAATTCTCAGCAATAAATTTCGCACGAAGAGGATCCCCAGGAAGAAGAATTTTATCAGCAATTTCACCTTGCTTAGCAGCAATATGGATAGACATAATATAAGATACCAAGGGCGTTAAAGAGGCAAAGTAAAAATAGAAAATCCGACAAAGATGCATCGCATCTAGGAGGATTTATCTTTTTTACACAGCCTCTAGCCCGGGTTCAGTTTCAAACCCGAACTACCCTTCCTTTCATTTTTTATATACAGAACAGGCGACAGAGAACAAAGTAAAAATAGGAAACTGACGACGCATCGCAGATGCTAGACAGTTTATCTTTTTTACACAGTTCTCCGCCCGTATTCAGTTCAGCGAATACGGTAAACCCATCCTTTCTTTTTTTATTGAGTAATTAGGAGAGCTTTCCGCTCGTGTTCAAATTAGAACACATGCTCTTCCTTTCATTTTTATATTTAATTTGTTAATGAATCCAAAAACGCAAAGAGTTTGGCATTCATTTCTCGATAATCGTAAGCACGAATGGCTTCAGGTTTTTGAACAAAGGTCAGGTTTTGACTTTGTTCTTCCAAAACAGCTTCACCGTCAGCAGCAATCAAGAGATCAACTGCTTCTGGATCAAATTCCAAGTGAGCTTGGAAAGCATAGTGTTTAGGACTGAAGCGAACAATCTGACGTGGACACCCTTGACTGGTTGCAAGAACGACAGCATCTTCTGTCAATCCTGGCATATCACCATGCCAGTGACCAGTTTCAAGAGTTTCTCCAAACTCACCGACATGCGGATCTGTGAGTCCTTCAGGCGTCAAAGTCACAGAATAAACCCCAATCTCGCGTTCCGGACTGTGCTCATACTTCGCTCCATAGGCAACAGACAGGAGCTGGGCACCAAGGCAGACGCCAACAATAAAACGATCTGCCTTCATGGCTTTTTGAATCAGTTCGATCTCTGCCTGAGGATCGTAGTATGGAAAAGCTTCTCGATCTTCATCTGGCGATTGAGGTCCTCCCATCACAATTAAGAAGTCAATCTCATCCACTGACTCTGGTAAGGTTTCATTCTCATAGACTTTGGTCGTGGTCACTTGATGGCCATTCTCCTGTGCCCATTTTAGATAAGCACCCGGTACTTCAAAGGTTTCATGCAGTACAAAATGTACCTTCATCGTTTCTTCTCCCATTTCTTTTGAATCACGTAAGACAAACCAGCCGCAAGTGCAAGCGGGATTGTCAAACTCCAAGTTTGGCCTGTAAATCCAAGGCTCAGGGCAATGGCTGTCAGAGGAGCTTCTAGGGTTGTTCCTAAAAAGACTGTCGCTCCTAGTAACATCCCTAGAGCAGGATCCAGATGAATCCCAAGAACTGTCAAAAGCAAGGTCACTAGATAGCCAGATCCAATCCCTAAGGCAAATGATGGTGTCAAGGTTCCCCCATAAGCACCATTGCGCAAGAGGAGATAAACCAGAAGCCCCTTCACTGCAAGAGTCAGTGGAAGATAAGGAATCGACTGGCTAGACAAGAGGGCTTGCGCTAGTACCTGGCCATTTCCCATAAAGATAGGGAAAAAGGCTACTAGGCTCCCCAGCACTAGAAAGGCTAGAGGAAGAGCCCAAAGAATCGTCCCGTCCTTGCGCCGTTTGTGACTAGCCCGCTTTGCGAGGAAAGCAAAGACCAGAGCCAAGGGAGTGACCAAGAAAGCAATCACAATAGCCTGTAAGAAGCCGCTAGCCGACCATGAGACTGCGGACAGGTGATAAACAGCCTCCTGACCAACGATGGACTGAGCGACCCAGGTTGCCAGATAAGTACTGGTCAAAACCAGTAGAAAGTTCTGCCAACTGAAGGCGAGTCCTAAGGTCTCAAAGACGAACAAGCTACTGGCAAAGGGGACCTGATAGACCGCAGCCAAACCAGCTCCAGCCCCACAGGCGATCAAGACTTTTCGCTCTTTGAGGGCTAGTGAGAATCCCTTCGCCAAGCGACCAGCTAGAAGAGCCCCGACCTCACGTGGGGCTCCTTCTTTTCCGACCGATGCGCCTGCTCCGACAATTGCCACCTGCATCCCTGAATGAAGGAGGTGGGCTAAGGGCGCTGGTTCCCTGTCTCCAGCTAAGTCAATTTGCTGACGAATAGACAGGATCTGATAACGCTTTTGCAGGACATACCAGAAGCCAGCTGCCAAGCATCCTGTCACACATAAGACCAGAAATCTACGGAGACCTCCAGCTTCTTGAAATTGCTGGAGCAAATCGGAACTAGCTTTGCCAAAAGCCAGCTCTTGCACCCCTTCTAGTAGATAATGACAGGCAATTCCGACCAGGCCCGTCCCAATCCCTAATGATAAGGTGGCTAGAAGCAACCTCAGTCCGTAGGGCAGACTTTGGAGTCGTACTTTCATTGGATTAGAGTTCAGCAAGAATCGCTTTCAGCAATCCTTTGAAGTCGCCTTTGACGCGCTCTGTCACTTCTACCACTTCTTCGTGGTTGAGCTCTTCTTGGAAACCAGCCGCAAAGTTGGTAATACATGAAATACCAAGAACCTTCAAACCAGAGTGTGCTGCAATGATGACTTCAGGAACAGTTGACATTCCGACAGCATCTGCGCCAAGTGTCTTAAACGCACGGATTTCAGCTGGAGTTTCATAAGTTGGACCAGTCACACCGATATAAACCC
>OLQM01002128.1_pt1 | contig 20126 bp, 20 predicted proteins | sample 1673161 | NCBI WGS metagenome assembly OLQM01 (sample SAMEA3136761, study PRJEB25190) | human gut metagenome | reverse complement strand
GTAGGTGGACAGTTAAGTCAGTTGTGAAAGTTTGCGGCTCAACCGTAAAATTGCAATCGGGCAGTGAAAGCGTCCGGCGGAGATGCTGCGGGCTATGAGCAGTATCTTGTGGCAAATTGCGAGAACACCAGCAACACCAACTGTTTCTCGCCCAACTCCGTCAGCTATAACCATGCCGGAAGATCGTTCCTCGGCTACTTCAGCTATCTCTATGGAAATGATGCGCCGGACAGTGCGATAACCGCTGTCTTTGCCCAGTTCCAGACATGGCGCACCAAGATGTTCCAGTACAACAACTGGGGACTTGCCTACCCCAATTGGGGCTACTGGTGGGGATCAAACCGCAATGTTGCCCTGAGCACCATGAGCCTTTTGCTTGGAAGCATCATTACAGATGGGGAAGATGCTGTACCTCAGCAGGTGCAGGATTCCATGCAGAACGCCTTTGACTACCTGCTGGGTGTCAATCCCATTTCCTTTAGCTATGTCTCCGGCTACGGCGAAAACAGCGTGTCCAACATCTTCAGCGCCATCTATTCCAAGGATGCCAAGCTGGAACCGTATCGCTGCCCGAACGGCTATTTCACAGAGGGCACCAACCCCAGCAACAACCGGAGTCTCTCCAAGTTCAACGGAAAATGCTACATGGACAGCGATGCTGAGTGGACGACAAACGAGAATACGATTTACGGCAACTCGGCGATGATTTTCCTGACCGCAGCGATCATGAGCAAAAACGACCAGACTGTAGAGGGCGATGTCAATGCAGACGGCGTGTTTGATCTCTCCGATCTGGTGATGCTGCAAAAGTGGCTGCTTGGTGATGGCACTCTGACGAACTGGAACGCAGGGGACTTGCAGAAGGACGGCAGCCTCAACGGCTATGATCTGTGCATCATGCGGAATCGGCTGGCAGAGGAGTGAGATGGAGTACACATTTTCCTATACTTCGCCCCTGGGAGAAATTGTGCTTGCCAGTGATAGTACGGCACTGACAGGGCTTTGGTTTCGGGGACAAAAATACTTTGCATCAACGCTCTCTGCCGAGCACCAGCCGAAATCGCTGCCCATATTCCAGCAGACATCGGCGTGGCTGGACTGCTATTTCAGCGGACAGAATCCGCCGGTTCTGCCGCCGCTCTCCATGAAAACCACACCGTTTCGGAAACGTGTCTGGGAGATTCTCCTGACAATTCCGTATGGAAACACTATGACATACGGGGAGATCGCAGCGCAGCTCTCCGGTGACCCGCACCGTGCCGGCAGATTGGCGCAGGCGGTGGGCGGTGCTGTGGGACACAATGCCATTTCCATTCTGATTCCGTGTCACAGAGTTGTGGGAACAGACGGCAGTCTGACCGGTTACGCCGGCGGTCTGTCTCGTAAGATCAAGCTGCTGACGCTGGAACATGTGGATATGTCGAAATTGTTTCTTCCAAAAGCATGAAAATTTTTGAAAAAGCGTCCTGCTTTGTGAGTTTCGCACAAAGCAGGACGCTTCAGTTTGTGAAAAAAAGAGATTTCTTCGGCAAATTGCTTGTTGCATATTGACAAATATCCTTCTACATGGTAAACTGAATATAGTAAATTTGATATTTGCAGAGATATTGGAATGTTACCTTTCAATTTGAAAAAATCCGATTGGGCATCACCAACTTTTATACACGCAGGCTGGAAACAGAAGAAGAGCGGTATAGGGGTTGGCTTTTTTTATACAATTTTTGAGGTGCTTTATGAAAATTGTGAAAATTATCAACAACAATACTGTTTGTGCTGTGGATGAAAAAGGAAAAGAGCGAATCGTTTCCGGCAAGGGAATCGGGTTCGGGAAAAAGCGTGGAGAGGCTATCGATCCGGCACAGATTCAGAAAATCTACATGATTACAGATTCCGCCCTGCGTAAGCGCATGGTGGAGTGTCTGTCGGAGATTCCGTACGAACACATCCAGCTGACTTCGGAGCTGGTGGACTATATTTCCAGCCAGATTTCCGAGATATTGAATGAATCGCTGATGATCAGTTTATCGGATCACATCAGTTTCGCCATTGAGCGGCAGAAGCAGGGCATTGCATTTGCCAATCCGCTGATGGATTCCATCCACGACTACTTTCCGGAGGAGCTTGCGTTGGGACGGTATTGTGTGGAGGAGATACGGCGGAAGCTGGACGTTGCACTTCATGAGGATGAGGCAGGCTTTATCGCCATGCACATCATCAATGCACGGCTCCACACCAATATGGGACAGGTTCCGGACTTAACAAAGCTGGTGAATGCCTGCGCAGAAATTGCAGATACTTTTTATCGGGGCAAGCTGGACAAGACAACGGTTGCCTATGAGCGGTTTCTGGTGCATTTGAAGTATCTGGCAAAGCGCCTGTTTCATTCGCAGGAGCTGCCAAACGTGCTGAGCCGGGATGAGGAGATTCTTGATTTTGTGCGCCGGAAATTTCAGAAGCACTATCGGTGCGCTAAGTGCATGCAGGATTACATCCTGAAAAACTTTTCCAAGACCATTTCTGAGGACGAGATGCTGACGCTGACGATTCACCTGAAAAAGATCGGCGAATTTCGGTAAAAACGCCTGAAAAACACATTGCAATCGGTACCTAAGCAATTTATTTCAGCGTTTTGATAGAACAGTAATGAAAATCACTTAGGAGGATATTGTGATGAAAGACAAGATTTTTGGCGTATTGCAGCGGGTGGGACGCTCGTTCATGCTTCCCATTGCACTGCTGCCGGTGGCGGGACTTCTGCTAGGTTTGGGAAGTTCCTTTACCAATGCCACGACCATTGAAACCTACCATCTGGGAAACGTCATCTATGAGGGCGGATTGCTCTACACCATCCTGGACATCATGAGCAAGGCGGGGAGCGCCGTCTTTGACAATCTGGCACTGCTGTTCGCCATGGGCGTTGCCATTGGCATGGCGAAAAAGGAAAAGGAAGTTGCTGCGCTCTCCGGTGCGATTGCCTATCTGGTCATGAACACTGCCATGAGTGCGCTGATTGCGGCTAAGGGCGGCGTAGAAGCCATGGCAGCCAACTCCACCACTTCTGTGCTTGGCATTCCCACATTGCAGATGGGCGTGTTCGGCGGTATTCTGGTGGGACTGGGCGTTGCGGCCCTGCACAACCGGTTCTATAAGATCGAACTGCCGCAGGTGCTCTCGTTCTTTGGCGGAACACGGTTCGTGCCCATTATTTCCACTGTAGTCTATCTGATCGTCGGCATCATCATGTTTTACCTGTGGCCTATTGTCCAGCTGGGAATCTCCAATCTGGGAACACTGGTGCTCCACTCCGGTTACGCCGGCACATGGATCTACGGCGTTCTGGAACGTGCTCTGATTCCGTTCGGTCTGCACCACGTATTCTATATGCCGTTCTGGCAGACAGAACTGGGCGGTTCCATGATGATCGACGGACATATGGTTTCCGGTGCACAGAACATCTTCTTTGCAGAACTGGCATCCAAGTCCACCACTGAATTTTCTGTTTCTGCAACTCGCTTTATGTCCGGTAAATTCCCGTTCATGATCTTCGGTCTGCCGGCAGCTGCTTTCGCCATGTATCGTGCAGCCCGTCCGGAAAAGAAAAAGGTTGTGGGAAGCCTGCTGCTGTCCGCAGCCCTGACTTCCATGATTACCGGTATTACTGAACCGCTGGAATTCACCTTCCTGTTTGTCGCTCCGCTGATGTATGCGGTGCACTGCGTGCTGGCTGGTCTGTCCTATATGCTGATGCACATTTTGAATGTGGGCGTGGGCATGACATTCTCCGGCGGTGCCATTGACCTGACGCTGTTCGGCATTCTGCAGGGAAATGCCAAAACTCACTGGATCTGGATCGTGGTTGTTGGTCTGATCTATGCTGTTGTCTACTATTTTGTCTTCTACTTCATGATTACGAAGCTGAACCTCAAGACACCGGGCAGAGAGCCGGATGATATAGAGCCGAAGCTCTACCGCAGAAGCGATGTAAATGCTGCCAAGGCGGAGAAGAAATCCGGCGGAAAGGCAGTGGACATGGTAAGCGCTATGGTGCTGAAAGGTCTGGGCGGAAAGCAGAATCTCTCTGATTTGGACTGCTGTGCCACTCGTCTGCGTGTGACAGTTCTGGATTCGTCGCTGGTGGATGACGGTATGCTGAAAGCAAGCGGTGCATCCGGTGTCATTCATAAGGGCAACGGCGTGCAGGTTATCTATGGTCCCAAGGTTTCCGTCATCAAGTCCAATCTGGAAATGTTTTTGGAAACACCGGAGGCAAAGAATCTGGACAGTCTGTTTGCAGCATCCGAAGCAGAAGCGCCGGCAGAGGAAATCAAACCGGAACCGGAGCAGAAACCTGCTGCATCGGCAAAGGCAGACGCATCTGCGGAAATCATGACGCTGGCTGCACACATGAATGGTACGGCTATCCCGCTGGAAGAGGTGGAGGACGAGGTGTTCTCCCAGAAGATTCTGGGAGAGGGCGTTGCGATTCGTCCCGCTGAGGGCAAGCTGTACGCTCCCTGTGATGGCACTATCGAAACCGTATTCGACACCAAGCATGCTGTAAACATGGTTTCTGCTGACGGTGCAGAGGTGCTGATGCACATTGGCATTGACACCGTGAAGCTGGAGGGCAAGTATTTCGAAGCCCATGTCACAGACGGACAGCAGGTCAAGAAGGGCGACTTGCTGGTAAGCTTTGATATGGATGCGATCACTGCCGCAGGATACAAGCTGACTACACCGCTGCTGGTCTGCAACGCAGACGAGTATACCGCTGTGACACCAGTGGCACAGGGCAGCGTTTCGGCTGGCGATGCAGCAATTCAAATCACCAAATAAGCACATGTTTGTGCAAAAATATCATATTTTTTAGGAGGAGTTATCCATGAAAACATTCACTTACACCATTCAGGACGAAGTAGGCATCCACGCAAGACCGGCAGGACTGCTGGCGAAAAAGGCAAAGGAATTCCAGAGCGCCATCACACTGGAAAAGGACGGCAAGTCCGTGAATCTGACCAAGCTGATGGCAGTCATGGGTATGGGTGTAAAGCACGGCGACACCGTGACGGTTTCCATTGACGGCACAGATGAGGAAACAGCTTTCGCAGAACTGCAAACATTCTTCCAGCAGAACCTCTGAGTTCTCTGGCGAAAATTCATATAGGAGGGACAAACTATGAATATTTGGCATGACATTGACGAAGAACGCATCTATCCCACAGATTTTATGGCTGTTGTGGAAATCTCCATGGGCAGTAATATGAAGTACGAACTGGACAAGAAAACCGGTATGCTTTCGCTGGACAGAGTGCTGTTCACAGCGACACATTACCCCATGAATTATGGTTTTATTCCCAGAACCTACGCAGACGACCACGATCCGCTGGACGTGCTGCTGCTCTGTTCTGAGCCGATCCTGCCCATGACACTGGTGCGCAGCTATCCCATCGGTGTTATGACCATGGAAGACGGCGGTATGGGTGACGAGAAGATCATCGCCATTCCCTATGGTGATCCCACCTATATGAGCTACACCGATGTCAATGAGCTGCCCAAGCATATCTTCGATGAACTGATGCATTTCTTCTCGGTGTACAAGCAGCTGGAACGTGGCAAGCATACGGAAGTCAAAGCCATCGGCGGGCCTATTGAGGCGATTGGCATTATGGAAAAGGCAATGGAAAACTATCGGGAAAAGTTTTGCGGAAAGTCCGCAGAATGACGAGAGAAAAGCGAGGAATGGATGAGAGAATATACAGGAAAAGGCGTATACGGCGCAATTGCCGTGGGCAAGATTTCAATTTTCAAGAAGCAGGATACAGTGATTCAGCGCACCTCTGTGGCGGATACCGAGGCGGAAAAAGCCAGAGTAGAGGCTGCCAAAACCGCAGCGTCAGAGCAGCTTCAGGCAATCTATGAAAAGGCACTGAAAGAGGTGGGCGAAACCAACGCCCAGATCTTTGAGATTCACATGATGATGCTGGAGGATGAGGACTACAACGAGAGCATTCAGAACATCATCGACACCCAGAAAGTCAATGCCGAGTATGCGGTATCCGTGACGGCGGACAACTTCGCCGAGATGTTCTCCGCCATGGACGATGCCTATATGCAGGCTCGTGCGGCTGACGTGCGGGACATCTCCGACCGTATCATTGCCAATCTGATGGGAACGGCTGCTGCACAAAACACATCCTCGGAAAAGGTGATTATCTGCGCCGACGTTAGCTGCTTTATTATTAGTAAATTTATCAACGCTGCTGTTGGATTGGCAGACAATTGAGGGAATAACTTCACGCGATGGCGTACTTGTTCTTTCCGGTAATATTGTTTTATCAGGTGTTATTTTATGTATTTTCTTTTTGAGTTTATTGCTTTACAAAAAGTTAAAGACAATATGTTTTATAAGCGGCTTGTGCTCTCTTAGTATGTTGTTTGCACTTGAATTTTCCAAATTTGAATCATACGGAAGATTTAATAACTCAGCGATAGGTGTCTATTTGGGATTATTGACTATGATAATTACTATTGCAGCATTTATCTTGTTGTTAAGAAAAGAAACATTTCTTGCTGATAAATAAAATAGGGAGGGTGTCAATATTAACACCCTCTTCCTATACTCTGTTTTTAAGCCCGCTCTCTGTGTCAGCGCAATATATGCGGTGGCGATGGGTTATACAAGGCTTGCCGCCGGAGCGCATTATCTCACGGACGTGGCAGCCGCCGCGATAATCGGATACACGGCGTTTGTGACAGTCAGATTTATTTATATAAAAGTTTCGGCGAAGATATAAAATAACACGGTACGGATTTCCGTACCGTGTTATTTATACAATAGTTATCTCTCGATCGGAGAAATTACAGGCTTTCCGTCTCTGTCAAGCAGAGGCATCATGCCGCCTGCATAGCCGTCGGCACGGAACAGATAATTCACTCCGGTCTCTTTATCGGCTCAGATTTCCATCGTTGATAATCCGCCCTGCGAATAGACATTTTCGAATCTTTCGTTTTTGGCTTTAGACATTAGATTACCTCCGAATTTATCATTTTATCAGCACTGAGTATGCTGACGAGCACATTTTTGTTTGAGAGCGCGGCGGCGAGATCATCTGCGTCACTCACACTCTCTTATTCTGCATTCCATGTATTAGGCTCCTGTTCTTCGGGCTCGGGCTCTGCATGCTTGGGAGCGGCGGGCTGAGATGCCGCAGGAGCGCTTATGCTTCTGACATACTGCTCAAGATCCGCGCCGTAACGCAGGACAAACGACAGGACTATCAGCACAATGCCGATAATTATACCCGTGTTTTCCGTCTCATACGAAGACGATTCAAATCCGTAATATGTATAAACCGCGGCGGAAAGTATGGACGCAACTACGGGCATAACAATGCAGATTATGCCGAGACTTCTCATTTTATCGGCACCCTTGGCGGTAAACGGAGTTTTCTCGCGGAGTTCAAAGACCAGATAACTGCGGGCTATGACGAGAAGAATCGCATCTGCCAAAGCTTCAAAGAACATCGAGAGAATGCCCGCAAGCGTCTCTTCTCTTGACACATCCGGCAGCTCTTCGGCTACCATTTGGAATATAGCATTGCTGTTGAATGCGTACATTGAAACGAAGGCTGAGATTGTTGCGGCAGCCGCGATAAAGCAAACCACCATAGCGATCGTGACAAGCACTTTGAACACGCGGCAGGCTTTCTGAACTTTCATCAAATTTTGCATTTTGTTTTCCTCTTTTCCTTTTATTTATATATTCCGGCAAAGCCAGTTTTCAACTATCAGGGCATCGGACTGAGCCATAAACGGATGCTCGCTGTTTTCGGAAACTGTCAGCGAACAGCCGAACTTTTCCGCAAAGGCGCGGACGGATTCTTCGGGCTGAAGATTGTCCTTTCCGCCGTAGAGTATGGCGGTCGGGATGTTCCACTGCGTTATCGGATGGGAGATTATATATTGATAGTAGTCCCAGCGCAGAGTATCAACGGGCGAGGAAATCTCCTTTTTGCTTTCGAGTTCGGCTTCCGTAACGCCCGACCAGAGCATCATATTTTTAACGAGCCGCTTCATATCTACTATCGGCGACTGAAACAGCGCCTTTTCAAACGGCATTGCGTTATAAGCGTTGAGCGAAAAATATGCGCCGATACTGCACGCATATAGGCTGACCCGCTCCCAATTTGCGAATGCGTAATCGGATATGGCCTTGAGATCGGATACGCCGCTCCATACATCGCATCTCTCCGAATCCGTGCGCTCGCCGTGCTCGGGCAGGTCAAAGCTCAGCGTCTGATAACCCTTTGTTTCGGCTATTGCGGCGAAGCTTTCGGCATATTCCTTGCGGCTCATCTTGCCGTGGACATGGACATATACTTTATTTGAATCCTCGCCCCAAAGTATAGACGGAATATCGTCGAGCATGAATTTTTGCGTTTTCATTTTATCTCCTTATATTTGCCCGTCTTGCATGAGAAGCTGCGCAGGCTTGTTCTTTTTATGCCGAGCAGGCTGTCCATCTCATCGGCGGCGTTTTCGTATCTTCCGTTGGTGTGGTGAACCAATATGTAATCTACTTCTTTTATCTTTCCGCTTGCCGCATGGCAGAACGCCCGGACGGGAGCGGCGAGATTGAACACCCATATCGGCGAGCAGACGGTCACATGGTCAAACGCCGATAGGTCAACATCAACGGGCTTTATCGGCATCTCCCAGCGGTGCATTCCGAATCTGCCGCACCACCAGAAGCCGAGAGTACCCTCGGTCAGCTCGGTCGATTTTATTTCATAGACTGCGGCTCCCGTGCGATTGGCTTCTTCAAGCGCCTTTTTTCTGACATAGCCCATGCGGGAGAAGAACACGACGAGACGGGTCGGGTCGGAGCCGATATTTTTATAGCTTTCTTCGTTTATTTCAAAATGCTCCTGCTTATAGAATATTACTGCGGCATATCCCGTTGCCGCCTGCAGGAAACCAAAGATAAAAAACGAGGTGGACATGAAATTGAACGGGAACATATAAAACTGAATACATATCCAAAGCATCAGAGTTATTCCGAATATCATTGAACAAGCTGCGCCGGATTTTTTCTTCGCGAACAGCAGAGTCGCGGCTATAAGATTGGTGATGCCGTTGACTATGAGCAAAGCTATTCCCGAGAATACAAAATCGGTGAAAAGCACATCCGCAAACGGCAGCTTCTTGAAATAGGGCAGCATTGCGTCCATTCCCATAAGCCCGCCGCTCGGGTCAATGAGCATCGTGACAGCTCCGCCGACGGCGCCGATGCCGATAAAGAGCGTCCAGAATATTGATATCTTCCGCGCCGTGTTGAATCTCGAATGTGGCGCGACCTTCTTATTTTTCATTATAAAAGATCTTCTTCCCGGCTGTCAGCGCACAAATTCTCTGATAAGACCTATTACCAAAAGGTGAAGAGGATAATATGCATAGAACAGCCATTTCATGAATCTGTTGATTTTGGGGTTTCGTCCGCGCTTTCCGTTATATAAAAACAGCAGCGGTATCGCGAGCGCAACACAGAGCTGTATCAGCCCGTATATTTTGTCGATAGCGAAGAAATATACAACGGCATATACCGCAGCCCAGAGCATAGACCAGGCTATCTGCTTTTTCGGCTCTCCCCTGTTTGTGCCTATGGACAGCACGCTCAGCGACGCTATACAGCTCCAATCGGCGGGCAGCGCGACGGCGCAGATAAGCAGAGTCAAAATCACCTTTGCCGGCATTTTGATTCTGTTGTTGTCCGCTATACGCAGCAGGACGAGTCCCCACGCGAGCGACCATATAACGCTCGTCTGATTGAGGATGTTCCCATAATAAAACGGAATAAACGAGTGCCAGTCTGCAAAATCGTTTGAAGCGAATATATAAGCAAAATGCGATATCACCGCAAACACAAACAGGCGCGCCGTATATTTCTTAATATCGCGCGTATAGTGATAGCCCTCGGCGATGAAAAAGCACATTATCGGGCAGGTAAGCCTGCCTATGATATGCAAAATTATCGGCAGAGGGTCTGTCGGATAGCCCGGGAACAGAAGCCACGCGATATGATCCGCCGTCATGGCGGCTATCGCGATAAGCTTGAGCATATTTGAATCGAGTCCGCTGCGGGTCAAAGTTTTCTGCATAAATTCACCTCATCGGTCGCCGCGATATATTTCGTCCATCTCGCTTTCGGAGAGATCGGGATTTTTGCTCTTATTTTCAATTCCGCTCTGCGAGTCCTTTTGAGCGGGGTTGACGGCAGTAGTTTTTCCGAGATTGCTTTTGAGAACATAGATCATGCCGGCAAAAATCTCGCCGAGTCTTTTAGTTATCTCGTCCTCGGTGAAGTTGCACACCTTGCGTGCGCAGAGCACGCAGAGTCCGTAGGTATATGTCCACATCTGGCTGAAAAGATGCTCCGCCTGCTCGGGTGTTGCGTTATAGTCGCGGGTTATAATGGCAATATCATTCTCCTTGCCGAACGGCATTATCTCAACGGCGGAGGTAAAATCAGTCTCGGTCTCGCTGCCGCTCATGAATAGCAGCTGAAAAAGCATCGGGTTTTCGCGGGCGAATTTCACCCACTGCATTCCGCGCTTTTTATATGCGGGCGAGAAGTCCTCCGCCACAGCCATGTATTCGTCGAACACCTTTCTCGCCTTGTCGCACACAGCTGCGCGCAGTTCGCTCATATCATTGAACGCGGTAAAAATCGGCGTTGACGAAGTGCCGAGATATTTTCCGACCTCGCGCGCGGTCATGGCATCGGTACCGCTCTTCTGCACTATATCAAACGCGGCGTTTATTATATCTTCTCTTGAAAATTTCGGCTTTGGCGGCATAACAGTATCCCCTTTTTGCTTCAATATGTTATATAACATAAGTTACATAACATCTGATTTCAGTATAATACTTTTACATATCAATGTCAAGCAAATATGTGGCTCGAAGCGCAACAGTTTTTTGATAAACTGTGGTTCAAAAATGCACAAAAATATACTGTTTTCGTCCTGCGTTTTTCTACTTGACAATCCGTGATTTCGGGACTAAAATACGAAGCATAAACGCGATGACACGGAATAGTAAGCGTTGATACCCTTTCAGAGAAGTGCCGGGAGCTGCGAGGCATCAAGGAGATTCAGCGACGAACTCACCGTTGAGCGGCTGCGCTGAAAAGCCTTTCGGAAAATAGGTGCGGACGGGATGCTGCCGTTAAAAAGCAGGGATATGTCAGTATCCCCTAAGTGCATTCCCCGGAGGAATGAATAAGAGTGGTACCGCGGAAGGTTTTACCCTTTCGTCTCTTATGTGGCAAGCATAGGAGACGAAAGGGCTTTTTGCTTGCCTGAAAATCTCACTCACGAAAGGTGATGCAAAAAATGAAAGAAAAAACATCCGCAAAGAACATCGCAGCGAAGGGCTCGTTCGCCCTTGCATTCTCCGCCGGTTCGGTTCTGTTTTCGGCGCACGCCGGCGGTGGCTTCGCAACCGGTAACCAGGCAAACACATACTATGTCGGGCTCGGCTGGCTCGGTCCGATATCGGCAGTGATAGCAATGCTTCTGCTGACGCTCACAATGCGCGAGGCGATGATCATGTACAACTCGCGCGGACTCAAGAGCCACAAAGAGCTTTTCGAAACGCTCTATCACCCGCTCGACAAATGCTACGTTCTGTTTGAAGTTTTCTTTTATATAATGGTGCTCATGGCAGTCGCCGCCGCTATATCCGGCGCGGCATCCGCACTTAATCAGTATTTCGGGCTCAACTACTATATCGGCATTGTTATTGTCGGCGCGCTCGTTCTGCTGCTGACGATATTCGGCGCAGACCTTGTCAGAAAAGTTTCAACCTATATGGGCATAGCTATTCTTGTGACTGCGATAACTATTTACACCATCGGCATTTTCAAGAGCAAGACACTGTTCACGGTCATGAGCGCAGATTTCAGCGCGGTCGGATTCAAGAATATCCCCAAAGCCATTCTCAATGCTTTCACATATGCCGGATTCCAGTGCGTCACCCTGCCGACGATGATAGCCTGCGGCACTCCGCTCAAGGGCAAAAAGAACTGCTCGAAGTCGATGTGGATCTCATTCGTCATGAACTCCGTTGCGCTCGTTCTCTCGGTATTCATGCTGATGTCGTGGAAAGGCTACTACAGCTCGGTTGAAGGCGGCTCGACAATCCCGACGCTGACCGTATGCACCGAGATGGGCATGAAGTGGCTGACGGTTATCTACGGTATCTGCCTGCTCCTGTGCCTCATTTCGACAGGCGTCACAACAACTTTCGGCTTCGTCGCCCGCTTTGAGAACCACAAAGTATTCAAGAAGATCAAGTCGCAGAGAGTGCGCAGCGCAGTTGTTTCGGCGTTCATTATTATACTGTCGATGACCATTTCGCTCGTCGGTCTTACAAATATTATCAAATACGGCTACGGCTACTGCGGATATCTCGCCATCGCCATAGTTGTTGTACCGTTCCTGACGGTCGGTGTATACAAGAACAGAAAATACATCAAAGAGCACCCCGAGTGCAAATAACAGGACTTCACTTTTTCGGAAAGGATGATATAATATGAAGAGAACACTTTTTCCCGGATATTCGGTAGGCACGGACGCATATGAGGATATAAAAGGAATCTGCCCGGCATACGGCAAAAAGGCGGCGATAATCGGCGGCAAGCACGCACTCGCCGCGGCGCAGGATAAAATAATCGCAGCGGCTAAAGAAGCCGGAATCGAAATCATCGGTCCGTTCTGGTACGGCGGCGAAGCATCGGTCGAGAATATTGAGATGCTCAAGCCCAAAGTTGAGGACGCGGACATGATTTTCGCTGTCGGAGGAGGCAAGGCCATAGACACCTGCAAGGTGCTCTCCCACTCGACCGACAGACCGTTTTTCACCTTCCCGACCATTGCCTCGACCTGCGCATCCTGCACGAGCCTCGGCATACTCTATCATCCCGACGGAAGCCTGCGCGAATATTCGTTCTCGAAGATCCCGCCCAAGCACATCTTTATAGACACTCAGATAATCGCCGACGCGCCGGACAAATATCTCTGGGCAGGCATCGGCGACACGATGGCGAAGCACTATGAATGCACGGTATCTTCGCGCGGCGACACACCGGCTCACTCGGACGCCATGGGTATTGCGCTGAGTTCAATGTGCGCAGTGCCGATGCTCCGCTGGGGCGAAAAGGCTCTTGCTGACTGCCGCGCTCACAAAGTAACGGACGAGCTGACCGAAGTTATCCTCGGAATAATCGTCTCAACAGGACTTGTCTCGAACTTTGTTCAGGTCGATTACACGACCGGTCTTGCTCACGCGGTCTACAACGGCTTCACCGTTCTCAAGAGCACCGAAGAGAACCATCATCTGCACGGCGAGGTCGTCTCCTACGGAATACTTGTTCTGCTGACGGTTGACAAGCAGTACGAAGAGCGAGAAAAAGTATTCAATTTCAACCGCTCCATGGGTCTGCCGACAAAGCTCAGCGACATTCACGCAACTCCCGACGATGTCAGAACCGTTGCCGAGAAAGCGCTCAAGGGCATCGATGTTCGCAAATATCCCTATGAAGTAACTGAGGACATGATTGTTGACGCCATAACAGAGCTTGAAAAATATAACGCGGAAAACTGAAAAAGGATAGTGATAAAAATGTCTGACTACAACATCAACTACAGCCTATACCTGCCGAGCTATTCGATAGGTCCCGACTGCTACAAAGAAATACCGCATGTCACGCGGTTCTTCGGCAAGACCGCCGCAGTCATCGGCGGAAAGACCGCAATGGCTAAGGCTAAAAAAGCCATGATCGACGGCGTTGCCGGGAGCGATGTAAAGCTGCTCGATTTTATCGAATACGGCGGTGATTCGACATACGAAAACGGCGACGCGCTGATAGCGAATCCGACTGTCAGAGACGCCGACATGATATTCGCAGTCGGCGGCGGGCGCGCATGCGACACGGGCAAATATGTTGCAGACAAGCTTGACAAGCCGCTGTTCACATTCCCGACCGTCGCTTCAAACTGCGCGTCGGTGACTGCCATCTCGGTCATATACAACCCCGACGGCTCGTTCAGGGAATACTACTATCCGAAGCTTGCAAACCACTGCTTTATAAACTCCGCCGTTATCGCGGATTCGCCGGAGCAGCTGCTGTGGGCGGGCATCGGCGACGCGCTGAGCAAGGAATACGAAGCTGTGTTCTCCTCAAAGGACGACACGCTCTCGCACACGCCGCTCATGGGCAAGCAGATAAGCAGGATATGCACCGACCCGCTGATAGAATACGGCGCAGAGGCTCTGGAATCCATAAGAAAAAAGAAAGCGTCGTTTGCGCTCGACCAGGTGACGCTCGACATTATCATATCGACTGGCATCGTCTCGAACATGATGAGCACGGTTGACAGCTACTACTACAACTCCACCCTCGCCCACTGCGTCTACTACGGCTCGACCGTAACCGAGCACGGGCATCACCATCTACACGGTGAAGTCGTTTCGCTCGGCGTGCTCTGCCTGCTCGAGTTCGAGAAGGACGACAGCGAGGTCGAGCGCATAATGGAGTTCAACAGCTCGATAGGTCTCCCCGTCTGCTTCGACGATGTTGAGATAGACGAGAGCGAATTCGAAAAGATGGCGGACAAATTCGTTCAGACAACAGAATGGGCGCACATGCCCTCAGGCGTGACCCGCGAGGGCTTCATCGAAGCGATGAAATCGCTCAACGCCAAAGGCCGCCGATTCAAAGCGAAAAAATAAAATATTTTAAATAAAAGCACGGTCTGATATTTTCAGGCCGTGTTTTTATATCATGTACAAAATAATAAATATATTTATAAACTTTTCAGCAATTCTGCATATAGTTTTATTGACTTTTGGGCGGTGCAAGTTTAATATAAAACTGACAGAAATCTTTTGAGGCGGTGAAAGATAATGAAAAGCAAAAACGGACTTTCAAACGCAAGGTTCTGGATTCTCGTATGGGGTCTCGGAATTGCCGGACAGATATGCTGGAACATGGAAAACCAGTGGTTCAACACATTTGTCTACGCGAAGATTGCAAAAGATCCGACGATAATCTCATGGATGGTCGGCGTTTCGGCAACGGCAACGACCATATCCACCTTCCTCTTTGGCTGTATCTCCGACAGGATAGGCAAGCGCAAGGTGATGGCTTCGGTCGGCTATATCCTCTGGGGCATATTCACCATTGTTTTCGGGCTGACGCAGTATCTCGTGCGCGGCAGCACGGAGACTTCGTCCGTGCTCATGGCAGTCGGCGTTGCGGTCGTCGCGGCGGACGCGATAATGAGTTTCTTCGGCTCGATGGGAAATGATATCGGCTTCAACGCATGGGTCAACGACCACATGAACGACAAAAATAAAGGTCAGATCGGCGCGGCGCTTGCCACTCAGCCGGTCATAGGCACGATAGTCGGCACTGTCGCAGGCGGAATGCTCGTCGGCAGCAACGACAACTACATGCGCCTGTTCTTAGTCATGGGCGTTGCGGTTATACTCTTCGGCATATACTGCCTGTTCGCGATGAAGGACAGCCCGGAATTAAAGCCCAGCAAGCGCGGTACATTCGCCCAGCAGTTCTTCAGCATACTCAACTTCAAGAACTACATAAAGAACAAGGAGCTCGCCTGGGTCAATCTCTCGCTCTCCGTCTATTTCATAGCGTTCAACATGTATTTCGCCCATATCGGCAACTACATGATATATTATCTCGGCTTCTCCGCCGACATGATGGGATATATCGAGGGCGTTGCGCTCGTGCTCGCGATGCTGTTCACTATCCCCTGCACGAAGCTGCTCAACAACAATAAAGCCCCTCTGCTCTGCTTCATTTCAACTGTTCTCAACAGCATCGGAGTCGGTCTGCTCGGACTGTTTGTAAGACCCGAGAATGTCAACACAAACTCGATTTGGAACCCGATGCTTCTCATCGGCGTTCTCCTGCTCGGCATGGGATATGTGCTGTTCCTGCAGAGCAGCACGGTCTGGGGCAAGCAGCTCTATCCCGAGGACGCGAGAGGTCAGTTTGAGGGAATCCGTATTCTCTTCTTCGTGCTCATCCCGATGGTCGTAGCTCCGCTGATTGCAAACCCGATAATCAAAAAGAGCGGCGAGTTCGTTGACGAAAACGGGCTGACAGCATATCTGCCGACCTACACGCTTCTGCTCGTCGGCGCGGCTCTCGTGCTGCTGACGATAATCCCGCTCATCCCCGCGAAGAAATACCACGACAAGCGCATAAGCGAAAAGACAGCGGAGGGCAAAGAATGAGAAGCGATCTTCCGGTAACAAAGCTCGCCGAAAATGTTTATCTGCTCAACGAGTTTGACGGCACGAACTGTTATCTTGTCGTCGGCAGCGAAAAGGCTCTGCTGATAGACTGCGGCACCGGCTTTTGCGACATAAGAGGCGCGGCGGAAAAGCTCACAGATCTGCCGATAATTCTCGCGGCGACGCACGGACACGGCGACCACATCGGCGGCGCGGGTCAGTTTGAGGAGATATACATTCACCGCGCTGACTGCGAACGGCTCAACAAAGCGCAGATGTCCCTGCTGTTTCGCAAAGTATTCCTCGCAGCAAACGCGCCCGTAAAATCGCACGGGTTCAAAATGGGCGACGTAAAGCCCGGCAAGTATAAAACAAAAATCATTCCCATGGACGACGGGCATATTTTTGACCTCGGAGGGAAATCCGTGCGAGTAAAGCACACACCCGGGCACTCGCGCGGCAGCGTTGCATTTATCGACGAGCAGGACAAAATCATATTCAGCGGCGACAATGTCTGCGACGCGCTGTGGATGCAGCTGCCCGGAGTTACGAGCATTGAAGAGTGGCTCCCAAGCGCGCAGTGGCTATATGACATGAGCGCCGACTACAGGATATTCTGGGGTCACAGAGTTCCGCAGCTGGAGCGCGAATATATAGCTCAGGTCATAACCTGGGGCAAGGAAATCATGGCAAAAAGTCGAGGAAACACAAAGCTGCCGAAGATAACACAATATCCGAACAGACCGGACGGAATAATCTACCGCACCGACAAAGTATTCAGGAAATGAGGGTAAAAATATGAAAAAGAACATCGCAGGCACCGAGGAAAGAGTCTCCGCATCAAGCAAATTCTGGCTTTGCTCGGCGGACTGCCTTTGCACAACGATAAACAGCCTGCTGACAGGCGGAGGAATGACATATTTCTTCACGAAATTCCTCGGTCTTTCCGAGGGACGCGCGAGCACGGTATGGATGATATTCGCCATATGGAACGCATTGAACGACCCGCTGTTCGGCTATATCTCCGACCACACGAAGTCGAAGCTCGGGCGCAGAATACCATATATCAGATACGGCGCGTTCTTCTATTCGCTGATTTTCGTGCTGACATGGGTCAGATGGCCGCTCGGCAGCTCGCAGACGGCTCTGTTCATTCAGATGCTCGCAACGCTGTTCCTGTTTGACACGCTCTACACGGCAATCGCGACATCCATCTACGTCATGCCCTACACCATGGCGGTATCGAACAAGGCGCGCAGCGGCATCTTCCTGTGGAAGATATTCTTCACGCTCATCGCGATGGCGGTTCCGCTCGTTGTTTTCCCGCTGATAAAACCGGAGGTCGGAAGCGACCCGACAAAGTTTCAGCTGATAATGGCGGGCATAGGAATCCTCGCGTTCGTTATCATATTCACATCTACTTTCTTCTACAAAGAGAAAGTCACGACCGAGAGCGACAAGAACGAAAACATTTTCAAGGCAGTCATAGACTGCTTCAAGAACCGCTCGTTCGTCGTTTTCGAGGTGCTCTCGTTTACTGTAGTATTCATTCAGACGATACTCATGCAGGGCGTCATATACTACTTTGACGAATTCGATCTGCCGATGCCGGTAGCCTACGGAGCATTGGGGCTCGGCGCGGTGCTCGGGGTCATACTATGGGCGACTAAAGTCAGGACATGGGGCGTCAAAAAATGCGTATTCATCATGTGCGTGATATTCGCCTGCGGCTCTGCGGCGATGGCAATATTCGGCAAGATAAGCGTCATTGCCATCCTCGGATTCTTCACCGCAGGCATGGGATTTGCGGGCGGAATGTACCTTGTTCCGCTGATGAACGGCGATGTTATCGACTACGATGAAAGCATCACCGGGCTGCGCCGCGAGGGCATGTACGCGGGAGTCAACAGCCTGATAACAAAGCCTGCAATAAGCTTCGCGAACTCCGCGTTTCTGCTCATCGCCAAGGCGTTCGGCTACGACACGACGCTTGCCTCCGGAATGCAGAGCGAATGGGCAAAGCAGGGCGTGCTCGTCGCATGGATGGCTGTACCCGCTGCGCTGCTTATAATCTGCGCGGTAAGCCTGAAGTTCTATCCCCTCGCCGGAGAGAAATGGGACGAAACCAAAAGAGCGCTCGAAGAAAAACACAGAGACTGATAATAAAAGGGAGCCGGCAATCCGGCTCCCCTGCTTCGCAGGCGCAGAATAAATTTGCGCAGCACATGAATTTATTTAAAAAAGCTCTTGCAATTTTCGCGACAATAGTATATAATTCTTAAAGCACTTCGGGGTGTGGCGAAGTTTGGTATCGCGCTTGGTTCGGGTCCAAGAGGCCTGGGGTTCGAATCCCCACACTCCGACCAAAGATGAGCCCTTATCGGGCTCATCTTTTTGTTTTTCTGAAACAATCAGATTTGCTGGCTAAGTCTGCAAGAATCGTTACTCTAAAACAAGCGAGTTGGTCCGTGGACCAACTCGCTTGCAATTCTGTGTATACAAAAGCCTGTTTCGCTTTTCTGTCCCATGATGACGCCTAACCGCAAAAAGAGCAGGCAGGACATAGGTCCTTTCTCATATAAATGAGACTGTCCAAGGGACTGTTGTTGTAGCTGGGGATCTCATAGAACCCCAAGGTCCGGTAAAGGCGGATCGCCCCGGAGAGGAAGGGAAAAGTGTCCAGCAGCATAGCCTGGTAGCCCTCGGAACGGGCGTCGGTGAGCAGACGCTCCACCAGCCGCCGGGCCAGGCCCTGGCCGCGGAACGCGGGGCGGATATACAGCCGCTTCAACTCACACCGCTGGGCATCCAGCTTTTTCATCGCCACGCAGCCGGCGGGCGCCCCATCTGCCCGGACCAGATACAGCCGCCCCTCTGGCACCCCATACTTTTCCTGCAGGTTGTCCAGCTCTGCCGCGAAGTTTTGCTGCTTCAGGTAGCCGGCAAAGGCGGGATTTTGCTCCAGCAGCATGCCGGTGTATTCCACAAGCAGTTCTCGAATGGCCTCCGGTTCCTGGTAGGCCGGTTGGATGGTGATCTCCACTGGGGTCCTTTCTCCTCCCTGGAATGAAAATACCGCCGCCCCCCGCCTTTTGGGACGGAGGGCGGGCTGTCTGTGTGCAAGGAATCACTCTGCCGTAGAGGGCTTTTCTTCCGTCTCCGCCGGGGCCGCGTCCACAAAGTCGCTCTCGGCGGGCTCGTTTTCCGCCGCGGGTGCCTCCTCGCCCCCCTCAGGGGCGGGATTTACCGTGTGAACAACGGTGTCCTGGTCCGTAAAAAACTCGCTGCTCTCCTCCCAGGCGTCCATCTGGTCCGCGATCTCCTGGAGCGTCCGCTCGATTTCCTTCCGGTGCTTATACGCCGCGATGCCGCCCAGGGCGGCCGTGATGGCGCCAAAGGCCAGCACCCGGCCCCATTTCCGTTTCTTTGCCATGGTAGTCCCTCCTGTCCGATTGGATATCGGAATGTACTGCCTATACGATACCACGTTTTTTTCATTTGTCAATCATGTGTCATCACCTTCTGGTAATGCACCGGGTCGGTGTCCCCCTCCGTGCTGATCAACAGGACCACAGACTGCCGGTTCAGCCCCATGTCCCTGCGGAGAGGTGCCAAATCCGGCGCCGTCATCAGCAGGTCCAGCAGCCCCATGGTCACGCCGCCGCTCTCGCCGGAGATCACCGCCGGGTCCCCCGCCGCAGGGCGCCCCAGACGTCGCATACCCCGCTCCGCCACTTGGTCCGGGCAGGCGATGTACCAACTGGCCAGGTCCCGCAGCACCGGCCAGGTCAGGGTACAGG
>OLQM01002117.1_pt1 | contig 20221 bp, 14 predicted proteins | sample 1673161 | NCBI WGS metagenome assembly OLQM01 (sample SAMEA3136761, study PRJEB25190) | human gut metagenome | reverse complement strand
GGAATTTTGAGGGAATGATTTCTACTCTTATCACGGCCGAAACACGGAAAGACCGGTGATAAGAGACGAAATAAACAGTTTCATTTATTCACAATATTTTTTAGGAGAGGAGATTTGTATGAAGAAAAAAGTGTATGCCCTGTCGGCAGTATTGGCATTGACAGGTTTTTTAGGAGGGGTGCCGGCAGAAGCGGTTTATGATTTAGATGAAGTCCAGGTATATGGAAACAGAAACAAAGATGTATTTGGAAATGAAATTACTGAACAATCTTATTACCGTACAGGTGGAGATGTACAGGTTATTGATGCAGAAACTATAGAAAAACGGCATTATGCTCAGGTTGGAGATGCCTTGAAACATTTACCCGGCGTACAGGTACAGACACCGGGAGGTTATCGCGGGGGCGAATATGGGTATACACAAACGCATTCTATAGTAACTATTAATGGAGATGCCCGTGTTGTAGTTCTTGTTGACGGCCGCAGAATGGATAATTCAGCAGGAAGTCCAGTGGCAGGGAATTCGGGCTCCGGCTCTAAGGCAATGGTAGATATAAACCAAATAATGGGAATGGATAACATCGAAAAGATTGAAATTATAAAAGGACCGGGAGCATCAGCTTACGGAGCCGATGCTACAGGCGGTGTTATTAACATTATTACAAAAAAAGGTGCTATGAAACCGGTAGGAACACTTGATTTTTCCATGGGGTCTTGGGGGCGCTTTAACTATGGTATTACCTATTCAGGGAGTAATAGTGATGGAAAGTTGAAGTACTTCTTGTCAGGGCGGAGAGAACTCAGTGGAGAATCGCACTATAAAGATGGAATTACAGGAAAAAATTATAAATGGCATCAGACCGGATATAGGGATAATACAGCCAGTGCAAAGGTTGAGTATACATTTGACAACGAACATATTTTATCACTGAACTATAATTATATGAACGGCAAAGATGACTATCCTCTAACGGCACCAAATTATACCTATTTAACGGAAAGTGAATGGCAAAGAATTAAAAATAATTATGCAAATAATATATACGGTGATCCTAAAAATCCGGGATACAGAAATCTTTGGATTATGTGGTTAGGTGCATACAATGATTATAAGAAACATAATTTAGATCTTACTTACAGCTTTGCTAAAGACCATGACATGGAAAGCTTTATACGTTTCTATACACAAAATGAAAAGCATTGGGGTTCTTTTGGTGGCGGTGACGGAGATAAAAACTGTCCACTTCCGTTTACACCTGCTTGGGATGAATGGGCAAAAACCCATCATAAAGGGAGAGAGCATAAGTCATGGAGTCATAAATTAGATAACTCGGGAGTACAAATCCAAGTTGGTAAATCCTTCAAGCAACATGATTTGCTGACGTCTTGGACTTTTGATAAATCAAACTATGAAAATTACAGACTAAAGACAAAAACACAAAGGTCAGTCAGCCGGAAATCTGTCTTAGGTTATGTGCAAGATAAAATTCATGTCAATGAACAGTTTGAGATTACACCTTCTTTAAGGTATTCATATTACAGTGATTTCTCAAAGGTCTCAGAAGATGGGAAAAAATCTGATTCCGGGAATTCATCATCTACTGTTACACCATCTTTGAATATGCAATATCTCTTAGGGGATAAGAGCAGTATTTATATGGGGTACAGTAGAATATACCGTCCTCTGCGTGTTGGAGATTATGAAAGAACGAACGGATCCCAAAATGCAGCACTGCAAGATGAAAAAGGAAATGTTTATACCATTGGCTTCAGAACAAACTTTGATGATAAGACATCAGCCTCCGTGCATTATGACTACACAGATATGAGTAATGCCGTAGCTCGGTATAGTGTATGGAATAAAGAAGTACAAGATTTTAAGTTGAAATATGTCAATGCGAAAGAAACAAAGAAGTCATTTAATGTAACACTTAACCATAGATTCGATAAGCATTGGAATTTTACACTTAATTATTCTCATGCCAACGACAAGTGGGCTGCCAAAGACGGTATGATTTTTGACCCGGAACTGAAATGGACGGATGGAAATGTTAACTCAGCGATTAATAAATTGCGGCCTCAAAACATATTTACCGGGGTTTTGAATTACGAAAACAATAAATTTAATGCATCCCTTTTAGCCAATTACTACACAGGATTAAGCCGTCTTGCTTATACCAGCAACCGCTTCTTCATCTTGGATTTATCGGCAAATTATGAAGTTAATGAAGATGTGTCTGTCTATGGAAATGTTACAAACTTAACCAATGAAGCATGGGAAAATACCTATACCCCTTACTTGGGGATGGCTGCATGGCCTCAGCCCGGACGGGCATTAATGGTAGGTGCTAAGTATAAGTTCTGATAAGTTTGTATATGAATGGCATGGAAAAAAGGTGGTAAAATTTATTACCACCTTTATTTCTGTTAATGGAGCATAAAATGAAAAAATTCGTTGTAATATTTACAATTTTTCTATTTTTTCTATTCACAGGATACATATATAAGGAATATACAGGGGATTTTATCGTTCATAGAAAAGATGCAAGCGTGGCAAGCTCCCATTATCCCGTTACCATTGAAACCTATAGTTCGTCAGGGGAAAAAATAAAGCAAGTTTTCATAAAAAAACCAAACCGGGTAGTTACCCATGAATTAAATACTTTTGAAACGTTGGTTGCATTGGGACAGGCTGATACTGTAGTTGCTACATCAGTTGACCAAAATGGAATGGCATGGAAACGGATGATGGAGAGATATCCGCAGGAATTAAAAAAAGTACAAGTCATTGATAATTACGAGCCGAATGCAGAGGGAGTACTGGCGGCCAATCCGGATCTTATCATCGGTTGGAAGTCTACATTTACTTCTGTTTTGAAGAAATCAACAGAATGGTGGAATAGTCGTGGCGTGCGTACATATATTGTTTCTACCAGCAATCATATAACTAATAAAGGTACAATTGCTGATGAATGTAAATACTTGCAAGATATGGGGAAAATATTTGATGTAGAAGAAAAAACAAATCAGATGGTATTGGACATTAAAGAAGAGATTGATAACACCCGTAGGCAAATTAAAGACAGACAGCCACAGAAAACGATGGTTATAGAAATGAGCGGAAAGGCGTTCATGAATTATGATAACGGATGGGTTGTAGGAGATATGGTGGAGCAATTAGGCGGCTACATGCCGGTAAAAAGTAAAAGAATTGGGTATGAAGATCTTATTGCTGAAGATCCGGATGTCATATTTCTTGTTTACTTTAATGAAGAGGGCAGATTGCGAATTATAGATTTATTTAAAGAGGCAGGGTTTAGCTCTCTTCGGGCGGTAAAAGAGGCAAGAGTTTACCCTATTCCTTTTGACCATATGTATACACCGGCAACAAAAACGATAGAAGGGTTGCGGATGATAAAAAAAGGTCTGTATCCCGATTTGAATTGAAGCGTAAGTGAAAAAGAAAGATCATGGAAAAATCCATGGTCTTTTTTTTATGAGTAAAGATAAAAAAGAAATTACAAAAGATATTTAAAAATTAAAACAGATAACTATAATAATTGTAAAATCTGATTAAAAAGTGATATAATCATGAATGATTAAATTAAAATAAAAGTTTGATTATATTTAATATTAATTATATTCGGGAGATATTCATGGCGGAAAAGATAGTGATGCTCACTTGTCCTCTTGCAGAAACCATCTGCACGGGAGCAAGTTGCTTCAATGCATTTTACAGGCGTACCCATTCTTTCCGGCGGTATGGAAAAGAAGAATTGGAAATAGGGGCATTCATGAAATGCAGCGGCTGCGGACATTATCCCGGAGAAGATAAAGGACTGGATGAAAAAATCGAAAGAATTATCAATATGAAACCGAAGGCGGTACATCTGGGAATATGCTGTTGCAAGAATGCAACGAGTGAAAAAATTTGTGATGAAATTAAAGCAATTACCGACATATTTGAAAAAGAGGGAATCAAAATTATAAGAGGAACGCATTCGGAATTTTGAGGGAATGATTTCTACTCTTATCACGGCCGAAACACGGAAAGACCGATGAAAAGAGATGAAATAAACAGTTTCATGTATTCACAATATTTTTTAGGAGAGGAGATTTATATGAAGAAAAAAGTGTATGCCCTGTCAGCAGCACTGGCATTGACAGGTTTTTTAGGGGGGGTGCATCCTGCTGAGGCAGCATATGATGAAAATTTAAATATGTATACTTTAGATGCTGTTTATGTAGAAGCAGACCGGACAAAGAATAAGTTCGGGGATACGATTACCGAACAGTCTTACTATCGTACCGGTGGGGATACAAAGGTCATTACCCGCGAAGAAATAGACAAACGGCATTATACAGATGTTACGGAAGCCATTAAGCGTATTCCCGGTATCACTTTTCAAAATCCCGGATACCGTGGGGGAGAGTATGGATATGAATTCTATAATAATGGAGTGTCGATTAATGGGGATTCCCGAGTAGTTATTTTGGTAGATGGACGACGTGTTGATAACAGTGCCAGCACCAGAATCAGTAAAAGCAGTAAGAGCGGAAGTAAGTCTACCGGTGTTAATTTAGATCAAGTCACCAATATTGAAAATATTGATAAAATTGAAGTTATAAAGGGGCCGGGTGCATCAGTTTACGGAGCAGATGCAACAGGCGGAGTAATTAATATTATCACAAGAAAAGGGGGAGAAAAGAACAAAGGAACTTTAGATTTATCCACAGGCTCTTGGGATAAGCATAATTACGCTTTTTCATATTCCGGATCAACAGGATCAGACAATTCATGGCGATACTTTATTTCGGCAAATCGGAATATGTCGGGAAATACAAAATTTAAAGATGGTACGATTGGAAAAGTGGCAACACTTCCCATTTCTGCATGGAAAGAAGACGGTGTCAATTTCCGCGTCGATAAAGATTTTGATGACCAGCATAGTTTAAAAATCTGGTATAACCATAAAAATGGGGTGGATGGGTATCCCGTAGCTACACCGCGACTTCAATTTTGGAATGAAAAAGATTGGTATCGAATTTTATTTGAAGTAATTGTTGGCAGATATGATTCCAATAATAAACTGACTGAAAAGGGTCGTGCTTGGACAGATTCAAAACAACCAGGGTATCATAATATTTATTTAACAAGAGCAATCAATGATGTAAAAAGTGAATTTAATAATAATGACTTAGATATTTCATATACTTTTAAGAAAAAGAATGGAATGGACAGTTTTGTTCGTTTGTATAATCAGCAACATACTTACCGTACGAGAAGTAAATTTGCTTTTAATAACTTTAATGGCAAGTACTTCAATGGAGTCGGTGCAGGATATGATATTTATAATCAAGAATATCCGAATGGAGCAACAGACGAACAATTGTATGCGTGGATGAAAAAACATTTGGCACCTTGGCCCGGAAGTAGCGATAAAGCTGCTATTGAGGCTTGGAGAAAAGGTGTAGGAGGAAATTCTCCGGTTACTGATTGGCATCAGGAAAAAAACAGAGGAATAGAGCTTCAATATGCTGATTCAATAGGTAATCATGATGTCATAGCAGGCGTAAATTTTGATAAGTCGAAACAGTATACCCGAAAAACGAACAGAAAAACGGATAAACTGGAAACTACGATACTGAAAAGAGATTCTGTACGTGCCTTTATTCAGGATAAAATTCACATTACAGATAAGTGGGATTTAACACCTTCTCTCAGATATTCACACTATAGCTCCTATGAAGACAGCGATGTAAATAATAAAAGTAACGGGAAAGGAAGTACAAATACTTTTACTTATTCTTTAAATACGCAGTATCTGCTTAATGATAGTACAAGCATGTATTTTGGATGGTCGAAAATCTTCAGACCTCTTCGTGTAGGAGATTATTCCACTAGTACGGGAATCTACAAAACACCGTTATGTGATGAAAAAGGTAATGTTTGGACTGTTGGTATAAGGAAGGAATTGTCAGATAAAAGCTCAATTGCGGTACATTATGATTTAACAAAAATGAGCAGTGCTGTAGCAACCTTACCGATTTGGGATGATGCATCATCTGATTTTGTTAGAACGGCATTAAATGCAAAAGAAGATAAAAAATCATTTAACGTTACGTTTGACCATCAATTTAATAAACATGTGATGATGAGTGCATCTTATTCCCACATGGAAGATAAATGGAAAGCAAAAGATGGCTGGATATTAGATCCTAATTGGGGATATAGCAATACCAGTGATATCAATACGGCAATTAACAGCCTCAGACCGCAAAATCACTATGCACTGAACCTTTCTTATGAAAACGGAAAGCTTTATACAGGGCTATTGACGAACTGGTATACAGGGAACAACACAGAAGCATTTTCTGCAAGACGTTTTCTTGTAATGGATTGGAATGTGAATTATCAACTCAGAGAAGATTTAAATATCTATTTACTGGTTAGCAATTTAACAAATCAAGCCTATGAAACGTCCTATAACTCAAGAAACGGCATTGCTGCGGCAGCAATGCCTGCAAGAAGTTTCTTAGTTGGCGCAAAATATACGTTCTAATTTGAAATAAAGTAAAAAAAGAATGCAAACAGGCTTGTTTTTGAGTTTGTTTGCATTCTTTATATACTTAATAGTACTGGGTTAAGGAAATGAAGAAATTAATAATAGGATTATTCTTTATTACTCTGATAATGGGACTTATGCTGATTTGGCAAGATAGAACCCATATATATGGAATAGAAATAAAAAAAGGTTTATACAATAGTCATTATCCTGTTACTATTTCCACATTTGATTCGTCCGGAAATCCTGTAGAAGTGGTTTTTGAAGAATCTCCCAAACGTGTTGTTGCTGATAGAACAAATAATGTAGAGTCGTTATTAGCACTGGGGTTAGAAGATAAAATGATTTATGCTTCAATGCGCCAAGGCAATATTTCTTATGATGATATGGTCAGAAAATATAGAGAAAAATTAACAAGTCTAAATGGTATAAATGATATAGAAACAAGCTTAGAATATATTGTGGCGTTACAACCGGACTGCATATTGGGCTGGAAATCCACATTTTCTCCTAAAAGATGGGGGACAACAGAGTGGTGGAAGCAAAGGGGCGTAAAAACATATATAACCGGAAATTCAAATCACATATTAGAGGAAGGGCAGATAGAAGATGAATGTAAATATTTATCGGATATAGGTAAAATATTCAATGTGGAATATAAAACAGATAAAATGATTGAGGAAATCGAACAAGAATTATCAAGGGTACAAGAAAAAACAAAAGATAAAACAGTACAAAAAACTATGGTTATTGAGTTGAGCGGACGGAATATCATTAATTATGACCAAGGCTGGCTCGTAGGGGATATGATAAAAAAGTTAGGTGCTGAAATTCCTGTAAAGTCAAGAACTATAGGTATAGAGGATATGATTCATTATAATCCTGATGTAGTTTTTATCATTTATTTACAAGATAACCAAAAATCAATAATAGAAGAGTTTAGTAATAAAACGGAACTGCAAAACGTAAAAGCGTTTAAAAATAAACGTATTTATTTACTTCCGCTTGATTATGTGTATGCTTCTGGTGTAAAAACGATAGAAGGGTTGCGGATGATAAAAAAAGGTCTGTATCCTGATATGAACTGAGGAGTTACTTATGAAAAAATGGATTCGTCATTTAGAGTTTACGGCAGTGCTTATTTTACTTGCCCTGATTTTAGTCATTTCTCTCTTTTGGGGGCTCGGAATCGGTACGGTGAAAATACCGTTGGAGCAGATTTATCAGGCAGTGGCGGAACAACTGACAGGGGACCTGCCTATCGAAGCTGTCGGACGGGGACCTGTTCATGATATCGTCTGGCTTCTCCGTTTTCCCCGTCTGATTCTGGCCGCTCTTGTCGGTTCGGGACTTGCGGTGTGCGGCGTTATCATGCAGGCTATCGTAAAAAACCCGTTGGCAGACCCGTACATACTCGGGATTTCCTCCGGCGCTTCTTTGGGCGCTACGTCAGCCATTCTTTTGGGAGTCGGCGTTTCTCTGGGCTCTAATTTTGTGGGAATCAGTGCATTTATCGGGGCGTTTGCCTTATCTCTTGCCGTCCTTTTCATTTCCAATCTGGGAGGCCGCTCCAATTCCATTAAATTGCTTTTGGCAGGCATGGCGTTATCGGCAGTGTGCAGTGCATTTTCCAGCTTTATTGTCTATTTTGCCAATAATAAAGAAGGAATGCAGAGTGTAGCATACTGGATGATGGGAAGCCTTGCCGGGGCGAAATGGAATGAAATCATGGTGATAGCACCGGTGGTTATTATTTCCATTTTATTCTTTTGGACGCAGAGCCGTGTCCTGAATCTTATGCTTATGGGAGACGAAACGGCGATAACGATGGGAACGGATCTCCATGTATACCGCCAATGGTATCTTTTAATCAGCTCCCTCATTGTCGGATTTGCCGTTTATGCCTCAGGTATGATCGGCTTTGTGGGACTTATCATTCCCCACGTGATGCGTATGTTTATCGGGCCGGATCATAAACGGCTTATTCCTACCAGTGCCCTTGTGGGAGCCATATTTCTTGTTGTCTGCGACGGATTTTGCCGGATCATTATTCCTCACACGGAATTGCCGATCGGTATCCTGATTTCTATGATTGGTGCGCCCTGCTTTATTTATCTCATGATTAAGCGGACTTACGGATTTGGAGGAAATGACTGATGGAAATATTAGCGGAAGCGGTAAAATTCTTCGTCGGCAAAAAACAGATTTTGAAAGGAGTGGATCTCCATTTATATCCGAAAGAATTTTTAGGAATCATCGGGCCGAACGGGAGCGGTAAGAGTACATTTTTGAAATGTGTGTACCGTGTACAGAAACCGACGGAAGGAAAGTTGTTGCTTGACGGAAAACTTTTGGATGAAATGTCCTACCGCGAATCGGCACTTAAGCTGGCCGTTGTGGCACAGCATAATTTTTACAATTTTGATTTCACCGTTCTCGATGTGGTGCTCATGGGACGTTCTCCCCATAAAAAGATGATGGAGCGGGATAACCTGAAGGATTACACGCTGGCAAGAGATGCCATAAAGTTGGTGGGGCTGGAAGGATTTGAAGAAAGAAATTTTTCCACCTTATCTGGTGGCGAGCAGCAACGTGTCATTCTCGCCAGAGCTTTGACGCAGGAAACGGAGTGCCTTGTCTTGGACGAGCCGACAAATCATCTGGATATAAGGTACCAGCTGGAAATTATGGATATCGTAAAAAGTTTGGATTTGACCGTGGCGGCGGCTATTCATGATTTAAATATTGCAGCCATGTACTGTGATCGTCTGATAGCCATCCGTGACGGACAAGTGGCAGGTGTGGGTACTCCGGCCGAACTTTTGACGGAAGAGTTCATCCATGATTTATACCAGGTGGACAGTAAAGTAGAAATCGATGAAACGGGAAGGATGCACATCATATATCTGCCGAAGCACTGGAAACAAGAGGGGGCGCTGCAAGGCTGATTTTTTGAAATTGTGAGAATTAAATAAAAAGAACCGGAAGACGTAAATGTCATAAACAGGTTCTTTTTATTTGCTCCGGGTATTTCTTTTTTATACAATAGAACTAAGGAGGGATACTATGATATTTGATGAAACATTATCTTTGCATAACGGAAAAAAGATTCCCAAGCTGGGACTGGGAACCTGGTTTATTAAAGACGGCGAGGCTGCTGAGGCGGTGCGGGCGGCGGTGAAAATCGGGTACCGCCATATCGATACCGCCCAGACGTACAGAAATGAGCGGGGTGTCGGGGAAGGTCTTCTTTCCTGCGGTCTCGGACGGGAGGAAATTTTTGTTACTTCGAAAGTGGCGGCAGAGCATAAAAGCTATGAAGCGGCCAAGGAGTCTATTGACGGAACGCTGGAAAAAATGGGGCTTTCTTATCTGGATTTGATGATTATCCATTCGCCCCAGCCGTGGACGGAAGTGAATCAATCGGAATACCGTTATGAAAAGGAAAACAGGGAAGTCTGGCGGGCGTTGGAAGAGGCGTACGAGAGCGGAAAAGTGAAAGCCATCGGTGTCTCCAATTTCCTGGAGAAGGATTTGGAAAATATTTTGGAAACTGCCCGTATCAAGCCGATGGTGAATCAGATTCTCTGTCATGCGGGAAATACACCGCTCGCACTCATTGATTTTTGCAAGAAACAAGATATTGTGGTGGAAGCATATTCGCCGATTGCCCACGGAGAGGCGCTGAAGAACAAGGTGCTTTGCGAAATGGCGGAAAAGTATAAAGTGACGGTGGCACAGCTCTGTATCCGTTACGACTGGCAGCTGGATACGGTGGTTCTTCCGAAAACGACATCGCCTTTGCGGATGAAAGAAAATGCAGAAATTGATTTCACGATTTCAAAAGAGGATATGGACCTTCTGGTGCATCTGGAAAAAATGAAGGACTACGGTGAGTTCGGACGTTTCCCCGTTTACGGCGGAAAGTTGGAAAAGAAATAAAAATAAAGAAAACCCTTATGGCGGTGGTTGCGGTCATAAGGGTTTTTGATTGTTCTGATGAAATTATACTTCCATGATGCGCATGATGTTTGTGGCGGCGGATTTTCTTTTTTTCAGATTTCCCGAGAAAATACCGGCGGTGATGACACAAAGATCATTTTTCTTGATACAGCCTTCTTTTTGCAGTTTTTCTATGGATTTTTCAAATATGATGTCTGTCGATTCGTAACGGGGTGCCAAAAGCGGGCGGACACCCCAGAAGAGCATCATCTGGCGGACCGTGATTTCATCGGGTGACAGAGCAAAAATATCTACATCGGGGCGGTACTTCGAGAGGAGAAGAGCCGTATTTCCCGAAATGGTGGGAGCGATGATCGCCGCCGCTTTGAGCTCGTGGGCCGCCGTGACGGTGGCACGACAGGTGGTATTGGAAATACTGTCGTAAAGGGTCGCTTCCATTTCTCTGTAGCGGAAAAGGTCATATTCATGGAATTGTTCGGTAAATTCGGCAATGGAAACCATCATTTGCAGAGCTTCGACGGGATATTTCCCGCTTGCCGTTTCGCCGGAGAGCATGATGGCATCGGTCCCGTCGTCGATGGCATTGGCCACATCGGTGACTTCGGCCCGGGTCGGGCGGGGATTTCTGATCATCGAGTCAAGCATCTGTGTGGCGGTGATGACAAGCTTTCCCTCATAATTACATTTCTTAATCATGTCTTTCTGGAGACGGGGGAGCATTTTCGGATTCACTTCGACCCCCAAATCTCCGCGGGCAATCATGATACCGTCAGCGGCAACGACGATTTCATGGAAATTTTTTACCCCTTCTTGGGATTCGATTTTGGCAATGATTTTGATTTTTGAGTTTTTTTCCGAAAGAATCCGGCGGATTTCTTCAATGCAGGAAGCATCGCGGACGAAAGAGGCGGCGATAAAGTCGAAATCATTTTCTATGGCAAAAAGAATATCCTCTTTGTCTTTTTCTGTCAGTGCCGGAAGACGGACGGGAATATCCGGTATGTTCACGCCTTTTTGCTCGCCCAGCTCGCCGCCGTTGATGACTTCGCACAAAATATCACAGCCGTTCAAGTCTTTCACGACAAGGTCAATCAATCCGTCATCGATGAGGATATGATGTCCCGGGCGGATATCTTTGATGATATCAGGATAGTTGATAAAAACTTTGTCCGCCGCATTTTCCGCATCGGCAGTGAGTACGAGGGAGCCGCCTTTTTGAAGAAGCAGGGGACGGTGGTCCTTCAGCAAACCGGTCCGTATCTCCGGCCCTTTCGTATCCAGCATGGCGGCGATGGGACGACCTGCTTCAAGAGCTGCTTTCCGGAGCATGACAAGCTTTTCCTTGTGGCTCTCCCGGGTGCCGTGGGAAAAATTAAAACGGGCGACGTCCATCTGAAGAGCCATTTCTTTCATGATTTCATAATCGTCCTGGCGGGGACCGATGGTGCAGATAATTTTAGTTTTTCTCATACAATCTCCTTGAAAAATAAAAATATCCCTCTATGTATCTGTTTACTATATAGTACTACAGGCAAGGGAAATAATATACCGGGAAAGAAATAGCGGTTTTATATGAGCAAAAACCCAAATAATAAAATGACGTACACAAAAATCGTCTCTGTCGGCTGAAGGAAATAAAGGAAAGAATGCAAGTCTTAAGCCGTCCCCGAACACGGGGAAGGTGGCGGCGTCAGCCGTCGGAAGGGGCAAGCGTGAGTAGAAAGGTAAAAGAGTTTTTTTATAAAACGATAGTAAATATTTGCCTGTCATTCTTGAACGGTCGTAAAAAGCGGTCGGGAATAGAGAAATAAAAAAGTATGGGGTAGAGTGAAGAATCCGGGCAGAGGAAACAAGATTTAAATGTTTTAACCTGTGTACGCAAGCTTGCCCCTATCGCCTCGCGGGCTCGGCACTTCCCTCCGTGTTCGGGGGAAGCGAACGACTAAGGAAAAAAGAATTTATGTTTTTTATATAAGAAAAAGCAAAAACAATTAAATGATTCACATTAAAAAGCCGTCCCCGCTTGTCGGGGAAGGTGTCAGCGGAGCTGACAGAAGGGGCAAGGGTGAGCAGACATGTAAAAGAGTTTCTTACAGAACAGTAGTAAATATCTGCCTGTCATTCTCGAACGATAGTAAAAATCGGAATGAAGATAGGAGAAAAACATGATGTGACACTTAGTGAAGAATCCGGCAAAGAATACAAGATTTAAATACTCTGACCTGTGTACATTTGCTTTTTCAGGAACAATTGACACTAAGAAAAAATTTATATTTCCTTTGCTACCCGTTGTAAAAGTGCATACAAAAACGCCGCCCTTTTTTGAGAGCGGCGTGATTTTTTATGCCATATCCAGATTTTTCAGAATTTTGTTCAACACACCTTGGAATATTTTCATGTCCGTGTCGGAAACACCGGCGTAGAAACGCTGATCCAAGGCAACGGCTTCTTTGTGACTGACTTCTTCCACTTCTCTTGCCCTGTCGGTGAGGAAGAGCCGGTACTTTCTTGCATCTTCAGGAAGACGCTCTTTTCTGATCAGCCCTTTTTTAATCATGGTTTTAATCATGACCGTAATGGTCGGATTTGTCAGATGAAGATGATCCTCCAGCACTTTCTGGGTGACCACTTCTTTTTTATGAGTCGATAAATAAGCAATAATCAGTGCCTGTCTGGCAGTAAGACCGTACTTTTTCATAATGTTCGTTTGCTTCAGAAGCATCCGCTTGTGTGCCCGGCCCAGGTTGTAGGTCAGACCCATCTGGTCGCTTTTTTCAAGGTCCTTCGGGTGTAAATGGATTTGTTTTTTCATGAATATCACCTGGCTGTAAAACGTAAAACATGGAAATTCGCAGTCACCGGCATTATGCACAGAAACAGACCGATCGGCCGATTACCGTCGGTTATCCGCTAAAGACGGCTCTGAAAGAGGAAGCGGCACTTTTTCACTCTGTTTCCTTGATTTTTCCTTAATATCCCAGCGGTCATTCTTATCAATTTCACCGTAGAGAATATGCTCACCGGCGGTAATTTCAAAGGTGATATGCCCGAGGATGTCATGGCGTTGTACGGAAAAATAAGGAGATTTTACGGAATAGGTACCCTTCCATAAAACATTCATATTCCGACGGATTGTGATGGTCATCTGTCCGTCATGATGCTCCATTTCAAAAATGGTCAGTCTTTCGAATCCGTCATTGAAAAATAAAGTGGAAGATTGGGAATACCCCGGTTCTCCATAAGCAGATAAAGAAGAATAATGAAATTCTTCCTCCCGGTTTCCTACAGAAGATGTCATGCCGGCCGTTCTTTCCGGTGTCCCGGCAAGCCCTGTGACAGGCAGACATAAAGCGAGAGCGAGGATCGCTCCCAGCGGTTTAACGAAAAACATGAAACCCCTTTCTGTATTTGAATACGCAAAGAAGAGAGGAAGATATCTCTTTAACTTTTGATTCTACGCACAGGTACAATCAAAGAATTAAGAAACATCTATTCTTCTCGATAACTATTTTATCACTAATCACTGCCAAATGAAAATGGTTAGGAGTGAAAAAAATTTTTATAAAATGGTAAATAATAAATTTAGAATAAAATGAACCTATATTATGATACATGACTACAGGTCAAAATGCAATTCTGCTATACTGGAGGCAGGTAAGGGAGGAGTATATGAAAATCATAGTGAGTGCCTGTCTGCTGGGCAAGCGGTGTAAATATAACGGCGGCGATAATTACCGGCAGGAAGTTGTCGATTTTTGCTGCGGAAAAGAAGTGATTCCCGTCTGTCCGGAAATAGAGGCAGGTATGCCCTGCCCGCGTCCGCCTGTAGAAATTGTCGACGGAAAAGTCACGGACTGTCACGGAAAAGATGTGGACAAAAAATACAGAAAAGGCGTGGAAAAGGTATTGGAAGAAGTCGGGGATACGCCGGTGGCGCTGGCTATACTGAAGTCACGGAGTCCGACCTGCGGCGTGCATGAAATCTATGACGGCACGTTCACGGGACGAAAAGTCAAAGGAAGCGGAATCTTGGCGGAAGCCTTACGAAATAAAGGAATTCCCGTAATTGACGAAGAAGATCCGATATTTAACAAAAAATAAGAGCAACAAAAAAGCAGGGAGCAGAAAAAGGTTCCGTGCTTTTTATTTTATGAGTGAAAACAAAAAAATATTGAAGTAACTCATATAAAAAGCCTTCGGAAGGGGCAAGGGTGAGCAAAACGCTAAAAAAACGATTCTGACCTGTGTACACAAGCATGCCCCTATCGCCTCGCAAGGCTCGGCACTTCCCTCCGCGTTCGGGGGAAGCTGACACTAAGGAAAAAAGAATTTATATTTTTTATTATTTTAAACGCGTTTGACGATATTCTCTGCCAGATTCTTCGCTATACATAACAATCTGTTTTTATATTTAATTTCTTCATGTAAGCTTACCACCGCTCAAGAATGACGGCAGAGGTGAATTGCGTTTCGGTATAACAGTAAATGACTTTTTGCTTAAGAAGAAAAAATACGAAATGAAAGCCGTCCCCGCTTGTCGGGGAAGGTGTCAGCGGAGCTGACAGAAGGGGCAAGTGTGAGCAGAAACGAAAAAATAGTTTCTTACAGAACAGTATAAATACTTGCCTGTCATTCTTGAACGAAGTGAAGAATCTAGGCAAAGGATACAAGATTTAAATACTCTGACCTGTGTACGCAAGCATGCCCCTATCGCCTCGCATAGCTCGGCACTTCCCTCCGAGTTCGGGGGAAGCAACGACTAAGGAAGAAAGAACTATATTTTTTATTATTTAAATACGCTTTTGCCGATAACCTATGCCGGATTCTTCGCTCCCATTCATGCTTTGTTCTTAGGTTTCAGTTCTTTACGTATGCTTGCTACCGCTCAAGAATGACGGCAGGGGTGAAATGCGTTTTCGAGAAGCAGTAAATAACTTTTTGCCGAAAAAGGAAGGTATAAGAAAATGCAAGCCGTCCCCGGACACGGGGAAGGTGGCGGCGTTAGCCGTCGGAAGGGGCAAGTGTGAGCAGAAACAAAAAGTAAGAAAATGGTTCCCTTAAAAAATCCGCACCTCTTTGGTATTTATTTTTATTGGCAACCTTTAGTTGTGAAATACCGGATAAAATAAAAACAAAAAAATGAACCCGCCAACAACCTTATAAAAACAAAAAAATAAATTTTAAACAAAAGAAAAATAAAAGAAAAGTTTTAATAAAATTAGAGAGAATAAAAATAAAGAGAAAAACGTGAAAGAAAGTGGTATAATTTTATAAGAAGAATCAGTAAATAATTGTTAACTAAGAGGAAGTGTATTTAGTCACAATTTTCAGGTGAACGCAAGATTTTATGAAAGGAAGTGCTTGACTACAGACAAGAAAGTACGCAAGAAAAGCATATCGGGAAGTCCCCTGGGAAGTTCATTTTCTATCGGACAGAATAGCCGTTTATAAACTATTTAGAAAAAGTATAGGAGGATATCATGAACAAAATCTACAAACTTGTTTGGAGCAAGGTAAGAAACACCTGGGTGGTGGCTTCTGAAATTGCCAAGGGACACGGGAAGCATGCTTCTGCCACGAGAGAACGGAAACTCCTGAAAACAGCGGTAATTACTGCTATCATGGGTGGGTGCCTTATGACAGGCGGCTTGGCGTCTGCGGAACTGACCCCGGAACAGAAGGTTGTTTATGATGCTGTCATGGCAGAGCTTGAGAAGGGTGGCGGCGTTCATTATTTTTCTGTGAAGTCTAAGGACCAGATGCCCAATTATAATAAAGACGGTGCAAAAGGGGAAACGTCCGTAGCTATAGGACCGGGGTCGACAACGAAATTCCGGAACGGCTTATCGGTCGGTACGAATAATCTAAATGAGGGGTATGAGACTACAGTTGTAGGAAGTCTGAACAAAGCGTACGGATTGGGCCGTGGTTATGAATATGCATCTGGAGCAACGATTGTAGGCACCGGGAATACTATCATGAGTTATAAAGGAACCATAGCTATGGGTTCGGACAATATCGTACATGAAGGTATCGCAATCGGGTCAGGAAACAAGGCTATGGGAGAAAATGCTGTTGCTATGGGTAAATACAGTTCTGCCATGTACACCGACACCATCGGAATCGGTTTCGGTACTCATGGTGAGGCAGATGGTGTCGTTGCTATAGGACGTGCAGCAACAGGAGATGCTTTGGCCGGTGTCGCTATCGGCAGATATGCAGAAGTACATGCAAGTACAGGCGTGGCCCTTGGCGACAGCAGTGTTTCCTCACGTGGAGCAGGTGTTGTCGGATATATGCCGGGAGCCGTAGGACAGACGGCAGAAGAAGTGGCAGCGTACCTGGGGAAAGCGGAAGAATACAAGAGCTGGAAAGAAGACCGGGAAGCTAATCAAGGGGCTTATGATAGAGCCAAAGCATGGCATGCTGCTGTAGACGCGGAGCGGAAGGCATATAACGAAGTCAATGAAGCTCGCATTGCGTATGCCGAAAAATCGACCGAGGAAAATAAAAAAGCCATTACAGAAAAATACGATGCATGGAAAAAAGCAAGGGATCATCGTCAAGAGACAGATGTGGCAATGAGACCGGACTTTAAGACGATTGATGATCTGAATGCCCGGTACGGACAGATTTTCGGCAAACTTATGTCCACCGGAGGTGCCGTATCCGTCGGCAATGAAAAAGAGGGCATTACCCGCCAGATTGTCAATGTAGCGGCAGGGACAAAAGATACGGATGCGGTGAATGTCTACCAGCTGAAAGCGGTAGAAAGCAAAATTACCCAAACGAGTGGGGAAGCGCAAAAACATACCTCTGTTACAGCAGGAAAAAATATTTCTGTCGCACAAAACGATAATAATGCGGAAGGCGGTAAAAACTATGAAGTAAGTCTTGCCAAGGATATCGATTTGGGCCAAGATGGAAGTATTAAAGCCGGAAACACAATTATCAATAAAGATGGCGTAACGACAAATACCGTCAAGGCAGGAGATACAACGATCAATAACGACGGATTAACCATCAAAGACGGTCCGGTTATCACAAAGACGAACGTGGATGTAAATAACCAACAGATTCACCACGTAAAAGACGGAACGGCCGTTGATGATGCCGCAACGGTAGGACAGGTCAATAAGAAGATTGATGAAATAACAAAGACCGTGGCAGGTTCTTCCGTGACCGGCGGAACGATCGGAGAAGACGGGAAGATTTCTCTTACCAAAGGAGATAAAACAACCGTTGAATTACAGGGGCAGCTGAAAGATATTTCCGCCCGGGCCGGAGACTATGAAATCAAAGATAACAAAGTTACAATCGGGCTGGAAGATAACTACAGTAAGAATGCGGCAGGAAATATTGTGATCAAAGACGTAGCGAAAGCCTCTCTCCTGGCTAAGGAAGTGGATGACAGGGAAAAAGCGGATATAGTCATTACAGAGACAATCGGAGCAGTGAATAAAGATGAACTGAAAACCTCATATCAGGACACGACGTACATCAAAAACAGTACGACTCTCGTAGAAGCGGACAAAGCCCTGGATAAAGCCATTGGCAAGAATGCGGGAGATATCAAGAAGAATACAGAAACAATCAATATTTTAGGCAAACAGGTAGGAAATCTGGACACAAGAGTAAACAAAGTCGGCGCAGGCGCTGCTGCACTTGCCGCTCTCCATCCGCTTGATTTCGATCCGGATGATAAATGGGACTTTGCCGCAGGCTACGGCAACTACAAAGGTGCCAATGCAGCTGCTATCGGCGCATACTACCGCCCGAATGAAGATACCATGTTCAGTGTCGGCGGTTCTTTCGGCGGCGGCGAAAACATGGTGAACGCAGGCGTTTCCGTCAAGCTCGGACAGGGCAACCATGTATCGACATCCAAAGTTGCTATGGCGAAAGATATGCTGGCTATGCAGAAGCGCATGGCTGAAATGGAAGCACAGATGGCAAAAATGCAAGGCTTCATCGGAGCACTGACAGGCGTGGATACACAAACTGCTATGTTCCCCGATGTACCGGAAAACCACTGGGCTTATGAATACGTCAAAGGACTTTGTGAAAAAGGAATTATCGAAGGATATCCGGACGGCAACTTTAACGGAAACCGCAGCATGACACGCTACGAATTTGCCGCTATGCTCTACAGAGCACTGGCCAAAGGTGTAAATCTCGATGCCCGGGCAGTCAAAGAATTTGCGCCCGAGCTGGGACGAATCCGTGTAGATGTGATTTCCCAAAATAAAGAGGGACAGCCGGTTATCGAAAGAGTCCGTGTCAATGAAGAAAAGAAAGAAAAATAAAGTTTTATAAAAACGATACAACGGACTACAGAAAAAACCTCAAGGATCAAACCTTGGGGTTTTTCTATGGAAAAAATGACAAATGGGGAGGGGTTTATTACAGAACGGAGTAAATACTTGCCTGTCATTCTTGAACAGTCGTAAAAAGTTAATTTGACTGTAATGGGATAAATAGAGTTGACGCTGAGTGATGGCAAGTGAACCATTTTTCGAGGAGCGGAGCGACGCTGTAAAAATGAGTGAAACGCCATACCCGACCAACGGGAGCGGTAAGAATCTGGCATAGGTTACAGGTATTAAATGCTAATGTGAATCAGACCAATTTTCAGATAAATCATTCCATGCAGGATTTACGCTGTTAATCAGTTCTAGCTTTTTATAATGACACCAGCCCTTTAATACCTTTTCTCGGTGAATGGCATACTTTACGTCACTAAATCTTTCAAAATAAACCAATAGGCAAAAATGATATCTTTTTGTAAAGCCGGGGTGTATACCATTCTTATGTTCATATAATCGTCTTTTTAAATTATTAGTCACTCCGACATATAAAGCATGCTTCCTTTTTGTTGTGAGAATATATACATAATATTCCACTCTATTTCTCCCCATATAAAAGCTCTCGTGAAATCAGAATAATTATATCATTTAATAAGAATTTCTTATAGAACGGTATTATATTCTTGCCTGTCATTCTTGAACGGTCGTAAAAAGCGGTCGGGAATAGTGTTATAAAAAAGTATGGGAAAGAGTGAAGAATCCGGGCAAAGGTTGCAAGTATTAAATGTGCTTTCCTGTATGCGATGCCGGATTCTTCGCGAACACGCATTACTCTACTATTCGGTTCTATTCATTTGCATACTTCCACCGCTCAAGAATGACGGCAGAAGTGAAGTACGTTTTGTAAATGGTATTAAATGGGAGTTGTTACGAAAGGAAAGAATGAAAGGTGTAAGCTGTCCCCGGACACGGGGAAGGTGTCAACCGACAGGTTGACGGAAGGGGCAAGTTGGAGCAGACACGAAAAACAGTTTCTTACAAAGCGGCAATAATCGCTTGTCTGCGAGAACGGGAGAAGCCGACATTTAAGGAAAAGAATTATAGTTTTGTAAGGATAAAAAGGATTCTGTATTCCAAAAGACTAAGCACTTATTTGTAAAATATTGACAGATAAGTTATAATTAAGAAGTGGAATTTGACTCTGAGTTCCGCAATCATGGAAAAGGAAGAAAAAAGCAGAGGAAACACGGTCACTCGGCAAGACCTTCCTTCTGCATGACGAGTATGTACAGAGTCCGTTTTTTAGTAGGAGGAGAAAATCTATGAAGAAGATTCTCGCAATCGCTGCAGCAGCAGCACTCACAACCGGCGTATCCGCATACGCTG
>OLQM01002116.1_pt1 | contig 20225 bp, 15 predicted proteins | sample 1673161 | NCBI WGS metagenome assembly OLQM01 (sample SAMEA3136761, study PRJEB25190) | human gut metagenome | reverse complement strand
GCAGCAGGCAGCGATTCTGTAACGATTGAAAAAATTCCTGCTGGATCTCATGTCACGGTAACGGAGGTTTACAGCGGTGCAAGCTATGAACTCGCTTCTGCTAAAAGTCAGGAAACAGACATCATTGCTAATCCTGAAAAAGAAACCGAAGTAGAATTCAAACCGGCAGAGGTTTCATTTATCAACAAACACGATGGACGTACCAATGGCGGCTACGGTGTAAAAAATAATTTCAAACTGGACGAAAATGGTCAGTATCAGTACACCGAACCGGCAGAAAAGAACTAGGAAGGGGGAGTCGGAATGAGAAAGTTACATAAGAAACCACTTATCATGGCAGCAGCAACACTTGCTCTTACCGGAACCCTGGCAGTTGGAAGCGCGATGGCGTATTTTACAACCTATTCGACAGCCGGTGGCGGTGTGAAAATGAATATGGGATTTACAGAAACCATCCCAAATGAAACAGTAGATCAAAACGGGAAGCATGTCACGATCAGCAATATCGGTGATTATGACTGCTTCGTAAGAGTAACGGCATTCGCTCCGGTAACACTTACATACAACACTCCGGACGGCGGATGGACCGAAATGGTCGACGAGAATGACAAGAATGTCTCCTACTGGTGTTACGACGATGTCCTTCCGGCAGGCAAGACAACCGAACAGGAACTCAATATCACTTATAAGTTCCCGGAAGGAAATGACAAACCGGAAGAATTCAACATCGTAGTCATCCAGGAATGCACCCCGGTTCTCTACGACGAGGACGGCAATCCATACGCCGACTGGAATCACGTAATCAAAGACGACAGCACACAGACGACAGAGTAGGAGGTAATGAGAATGAAAAAGAAAAAGAAATCATTTCCAAAGAAACCTGCCCTGGTCCTGACAGCCGCAGCACTCCTGCTGGTTGGAAGCACTGTCGGCAGTACACGCGCCGCACTCACTTACTACAGTGAGAATTATTCCGCACAGATGAATATGCAGAGTATCGGCGTATCTCTTCTGGAAAATGACAAAGTAGTCAGCAGCCGGGATTATGTATCGAACAATGAATGGAAGGGAACCTCAGAAGGTACACTTCTCACAGACCTTCTTGGAAAGGATGAGACATTTACACCCGGCAAGAAATATAACGAAGCAATCAGCGTCAAGAACAGCGGTACGATCGACACCTTTGTACGTGTGATCATCACAAAAAGCTGGCAGGACGAAAAAGGCAATAAGAACACGAACCTTTCACCGGATCTGATCGAGCTGAACTTCCTCACAGACAACGGATGGCAGGTTGCAAAAGCACAGTCCACGAGAGAGCGTACCGTTCTTTATTATACCAAAGCCCTCAAAGCGGGTAAACCGACACCGGCATTATCGGATACACTCCGAATCAATCCTTCGATTGCATCGGATGTAACAAAGCCTGTACCCGAATCTGAAAAAGAATCTGAAAAAGGTAAAACCATCACTTATACTTACAAGTACAATGGATACACCTTCCACATTGACGCAGAGGTGGATGCAGTTCAGACACACAACGCAAAGGACGCGATCAAGAGTGCCTGGGGCGTGGACGTGAATGTATCAGACGACGAAACAACAATGAGCTTACAGTAGGGAGGTACAGAGTATGAAAAAGAAAATTTTGTGCCTCGCCATGACAGTGATAATGGCAGCAGGGGTACACACAACTGCATTTGCAAAGGATTATCAGGGAGCCGACGGATGGCAGGTTAATTTCACCGGCGGCAAGATGGAAAGTAATTTTAAAAGCTCCGATGTGACTGACGAGCTGGCAAATATCCAACCGGGTGACAGCATCGAGCTCAAGGTTCAGCTTAAGAACTCCGACAGTACGGATACCGACTGGTACATGACCAACGAAGTGATCCAGACGCTGGAGGATGCACAGTCTTCCGCAGAAGGTGGTGCTTATGAATACAAGCTGACATATGTTGGAAGTGATAATGCCGAAAAGGTACTCTACGACAGCTCAACTGTCGGAGGTGAAGGCACTTCCAAAGCCGGAGAAGGTCTGAAGCAGATCGATAACTCAACCCAGGAATATTTCTACCTCGGAAGACTTGCTTCCAATAATACCGGAACGGTACACCTTACCGTCGGTGTTGAAGGTGAGACACAGGGCAACGGTTATCAGCTCACACTCGCAAAGCTCCGCATGAACTTTGCAGTAGAAAAGGTTTCAGCCGGCAAAACCATCACCAAGAATAAGATTGTTAAGACAACCAACACCGTTAAGACCGGTGATACCGCAAGAGTTCTTCTCTTCTGTGTGCTTGCACTCATCAGTGGACTGATCCTTCTTGCATACGGTATCTACACACTCAATAAGAACACAAAAAGACGCAGACAGAAAGGAGAGTAAGCAGATGAAAAAATGGAAAAGATTACTGGTTTCTCTTCTGACTGTATCCATGACACTCGGTGCATCCACAATGAGCGTTATGGCAGATGATACTACACCGTATACCTACAAGGTAACATTATCCGCAGGTAACAAAGGAACAATTAACGGACAGAACAAGATCGAGCAGGCAAACATTGCTCCCGATTCTACCGTTACTTTCAATCTGAATGACATCCAGGTAACAGACGACAAGTATTATGTCAAAGGAATCCGTCTCAGCGGACGTGACAATGCAAGTTCAGAACTACTTAATACTCCTGGCTTTATCGTCAAAGGTGATGCCGACTATGTAGTCGCTTATGGAATCAAAGGCAATATGGTTGCCTATACCGTAAATTATCAGGATGCATCCGGTAAATCACTGGCAGAGAGCCAGACCTTCTACGGAAACGTCGGCGACAAGCCGGTCGTTGCTTACCGTTACGTTGAAAATTATATTCCGGATGCTCTTGCACTTACCAAGACTTTGAGTAATAATGAATCTGAGAATGTATTTACGTTTACCTACAAACCGGGTGCTACAGACCGTGTTGTTACAACAACAACCACCATCACAACGACTGTTCCTGGTACAGCAACTCCTGGCACAGGTACCGGTAATGTCGGTACAGCAGGTGGCACGACAGGCGGCACAACCGGTGGAACTGCCGGAACTACCGGTGGAACTACAACCGGAACTACCGGTGGCACAACAGACGGAACCACAACCGGTACAACCGATGGTACAACGACAGATAACAATTCTCAGGATACGACAGCTAAAGATAAAGATACTGCAACATCTGAGGATGAACAGACACCAAAGTCTCTGGTAGATCTGGATGATGAAGACACTCCAAAAGGAAATATCGATGCGAAAGACAAGACGAGCAAGACTCCGATCGCAGCAGGGATCGGCATTATCGTTGTTGCGGTAGCAGCTCTCGTAGGACTGATCGTATTCTTGAAAAAACGTGCAAAATAAAAAAAGCGCGGCACTAAAGGAGAAGTCTTTTTTGAAGAGAACGAAGAAAAAGAAAAGCCCGGTGGCTGCATTTTGCAGTGCACTGGGCACTGTTTTACTGACAGTACTGATTCTTGCCTGTATTCCGCTGACGCTTCCGAAAGCTTTTGGTTTTCAGATGTACACCGTGATCAGTGGGAGCATGGAACCGGCGATCCCGACGGGAAGCCTGGTCTATGTCCGGTATGAAGAACCAGACACGATCGTCAAAGATGATGTCATTGCTTTTTACAGCAACAATGCAGACGGCTCGATCATCACCCACCGTGTAGTATCCAACAGCCCGGCGATGGGACAGTTTATCACCAAAGGGGATGCCAATGAGGAAAAAGATATGAATCCGATCCCTTACAACAACTACATCGGAAAAGTAAAGCTTTCTGTTCCGGTTGTCGGCGGTATCGCACAGGCTGCAACCGGCACTGCCGGAAAGATTGCTGCCGCATCCATCATCGGTCTTGCTGTAATTCTTGAAATCGTTGCTGCCATGCTTGATAGACGCGATGACGAAGACGAATAAGAGAGAACGTTTTTCATTTTAGCTTGCTAAAGTGTGAAACATTTGCTAAAATAATATCAGATTGTATTGTCAGAAGAAGATGGGGGAATTTCACAATTCTCCCATTTGTCATATATTGAAAAGAATGGAGAGGTGAATGGATTGTTATCCAACCAGATTTTACAGAGAACAATCAATGAAATAGGGGATATCATCGAGTGTAACTGTTCCATCTGGAACACAGATGGAGTGATGCTTGCAGCTGTAGGTAAGGAGAAGCCTGCAGTAAAAAAAGCTGTCTGCTCATTTTTAAAAGAGCTGGAGGTTACCGGCGTATCGGAGGAGCACCTGGATGAATGCTATGGTCTGTTTCCGGTTTATGATGATGATGAACTGACTTATATTTTCGTGATCGAGCACAATAATGAGATTGATGTGCATACCAGCGGACGCTTAAGTGTCTGCCAGCTGGAGAGCCTTTTAAGATCCGGAAGCGAACGTCTTGACCGTAACCGTTTTATCCAGAACCTGCTCCTGGATAACCTGCTTCTCGTAGATATCTACAATCAGGCGAAAAAGCTTGGTATTACAATTGAGCAGCGCAGAGTCGTCTATCTGATCGAACCGAAGAATCCGGATGACACGATCGTCCTGGATATGATCCGTGGGATTTATTCCTCGGGAACCGGTGATTTTGTTACTGCCGTAGATGAGGGACATATTATTCTGATCAAGTCCCTTGACAGTACGGATGATTATGATACGATCCGTTCGACTGCCGATATGCTGGTGAATGCGATCAACACCGAAGCTATGGTCAATGTCCGGCTTTCCTTCGGAACCATCATTCCCGAACTCAAAGAGGTCTCACAGTCTTACAAAGAAGCTGGCATGGCTCTGGATGTGGGACGTATCTTCTATCCGGAACGCAATATTTTATCCTACCGCGAACTCGGTATCGGACGGCTGATCCACCAGCTTCCCGTTTCCTTATGCGAGATGTTCCTGGAAGAAGTATTTGCCGGAAATACCGTTGATCAGTTTGACGAAGAAACCTTATCCACAGTTGATAAATTTTTTGAAAACAGCCTGAATATTTCGGAGACAGCGAGACAGCTTTTCGTCCACCGGAATACGCTCGTCTACCGGCTGGAGAAGATCCAGAAGCAGACCGGGCTGGATGTCAGAGTCTTTGAGGACGCCCTGACATTTAAGATTGCTCTGATGGTCGCAGACCACATGAAATTCATAGAAAACAGAAAATAGGAGGACATGATATGGTGAAATTATACGAAGGCGGTGCCTATCTTTTACACGGTACTGAGGTAATTGCAGATGCACCCGATGCACTTGCTGCCGTAAAAAGCAAGACAGGTATTGAGACAACAAAAGAAGCTGCTGCAAAAGAGACAATGGCTTATAGGATCTTAAGTGCGCATAATACTTCCGGTAATATGCAGCAGCTTCAGATCAAATTTGACAAGCTGACTTCGCACGACATTACCTTTGTCGGAATCATCCAGACTGCAAGAGCATCCGGACTGGAGAAATTCCCGATCCCTTATGTTCTGACCAACTGCCATAACTCTCTGTGTGCAGTCGGCGGTACGATCAATGAAGATGACCACATGTTTGGACTGACCTGTGCGAAGAAGTACGGCGGTGTCTATGTTCCGCCTCATCAGGCCGTTATCCACCAGTTTGCCCGTGAAATGCTCGCAGGCGGCGGCAAGATGATCCTTGGTTCTGACAGCCACACCCGTTATGGTGCACTCGGTACCATGGCAATGGGAGAGGGCGGACCGGAACTTGTAAAACAGCTTCTGAACAAGACTTATGATATCAAGATGCCGGGCGTTGTCGGAATCTATCTGGACGGCGAACCGGTGAAAGGTGTCGGACCGCAGGACGTTGCCCTTGCGATCATCGGCGCAACCTTCGGCAATGGCTATGTCAATAACAAGGTCATGGAATTTGTCGGACCTGGCGTTGGCAAATTAAGTGCAGACTTCCGTATCGGAATCGATGTTATGACGACAGAGACAACCTGCCTTTCTTCTATCTGGAGAACCGATGACAAGATCAAAGAGTTCTACGATATCCACGGAAGAAGTGATGACTTCAGGGAACTAAATCCTGGCGCAGTCGCTTACTATGACGGTCTTGTATACGTGAACTTGAGTGAGATCAAGCCTATGATCGCCATGCCGTTCCATCCGTCCAATGTCTACACCATCGAGGATGTCAATGCCAACCTTGCAGATGTTCTCCACGATGTAGAGCAGCGCGCGCTGGTAAGCCTGGACGGTGCTGTGGATTACTCTCTTCAGGACAAGATCGTAAATGGTAAGCTTTATGTCGATCAGGGTATCATCGCAGGCTGTGCCGGTGGCGGTTTTGAAAATATCTGTGCTGCCGCAGACATCATCCGTGGCAAATACATCGGATCAGATGAATTTACCTTCAGTGTTTACCCGGCAAGTACACCGATCTACATGGAGCTTGTGAAAAATGGTGCGGTTGCTGACCTGATGGAAGCCGGTACGATCGTGAAGACTGCCTTCTGCGGACCGTGCTTCGGTGCAGGGGACACTCCGGCAAACAATGCATTTTCCATCCGTCACTCTACCCGTAACTTCCCGAACCGTGAAGGAAGCAAGCTGCAGAGTGGACAGATCGCATCTGTTGCCCTTATGGATGCACGTTCCATTGCCGCAACTGCTGCGAACAAAGGTTTCCTTACTCCGGCAACAGATTTTGATATTGAATACAAGAACCCGACTTACCACTTTGATTCCAGAATTTACGCCAACCGTGTATTTGACAGCCACGGCGTTGCTGATCCTTCGGTTGAGATCAAATTCGGACCGAACATCAAAGACTGGCCGGCAATGAGCGCTCTTCCTGAGAATCTGATCCTGAAGGTCGTATCTGAGATCCACGATCCGGTTACAACGACAGACGAACTGATCCCGTCCGGCGAGACTTCTTCTTATCGTTCCAACCCGCTTGGACTTGCTGAATTTGCACTTTCCAGAAAGGATCCTGCCTATGTAGGACGCGCGAAAGAGGTCCAGAAAGCCCAGAAAGCGATTGAAGCAGGTACTTGTCCACTGGATGTACTGGATGAATTAAAACCGGTGATGGCAGCAATCCAGAAGTCTTATCCGGAAGTCGGCAAAGGAAATATCGGTGTCGGAAGTACCATTTTCGCGGTCAAACCTGGTGATGGTTCTGCCCGTGAGCAGGCTGCTTCCTGCCAGAAGGTTCTCGGCGGCTGGGCGAATATCGCGAATGAGTACGCAACCAAACGTTACCGCTCGAACCTGATCAACTGGGGCATGCTTCCGTTTATTACCGAAGAGGAACACACAAAGCTTTCTTTCAGGAACGGTGACTATCTCTTCGTGCCGGATATCCGCAAAGCAGTAGAAGATAAAGCTTCCACGATCAAGGCTTATGTCGTAGGCGATGATCTGAAGGAGATCGATCTGAAGCTCGGTGATCTGACGGATGCAGAACGTGAGATCATCCTCAAAGGATGTCTGATCAATTATTACAGAGGTTAATTTTTCTCAGACAATGATATGATTTAAAAGGGACGGAAATTTTTCTGTCCCTTTTTGCAACACTTCCGACTTTTTTATACTCTTATATACAAAGAACCTGTTATGAGAGGAGGGACCTTATGATCGATGCAATTGCATTTAAAGAATTATATAAGACGGTTTATCAGGATCTATATCGTTTTGCGCTCTGCATGATGCATCATCCGCAGGATGCAGAAGACGCCGTCAGTGAAGCCGTTCTTTCCGCCTATGAGAACATACATAAATTACGCAAAGAAGAAGCATTCCGTTCCTGGATCTTTCAGATTCTGGCAAATGTGTGCCGCCGGAAGTTAAAGAGCCGTGAACGGACCGAGACCGAGCTGAAAGAAGATCATGCTTCTGCCACATACTGTGACGGACTCCGCACAGATGTCGAGCGTGCTTTTCTTATTCTCGATGAAGACGATCAGCTGATCATCGGCTTATCCGTCTATGGCGGTTACAACAGTAAAGAGATTGGAAAAATGCTAAGGCTGAACCCGAATACAGTCCGCTCCCGCAGAAAGCGTGCCCTCGAAAAGATGAGCTGGCTTCTGAAAGAGTAGGATAAAAGAGTAATAGGAGGTGTTTCATATGACAGATCACGAAAAAGAAATACTGGATAAAATAAAACAATCTACGGAAAAAACTCCTGTTCCGGAAAGCCTTGCACCGGATCAGATTATGAAAATGCTGGAAGAGCATAACAGCACTCAGGCTTCCGGACATATACCGAAAAAGCATGGATTTTCCCGCGGCCACCGGATGCGCGGAGGACTTATTGCTGCCGCACTGGTACTGGTTGTCGGCATTGGCGCCCACATCCGCCAGCAGAATCTTTCTTCAGACTCAGCCACTTTTTCCACAAAAGGCAGTTCTTCAATCGGTACATCCTCCGGTAAGCTTGCTTCTTCCGATACTTTAGAGACGGCAACCGATTATGATGAAGTCTACACATACCTGCAATCTTATCAGGATGAGTTGGATTCTTCATCTGTTACCGGTTCAACCGACAGCGGAATTGTCATGTATTCAAATGAAACAGCCGACAGTGGTGCACGCACCGATAGTTCCAGCTCCTCTTCGGATTCTTCAACAGCCTCTGCACGTGCTGTGGATACTTCATTTTCCGATACCAACGTCCGCACAGAGAGCGTCGGTGAAGCAGACATTGTAAAAACGGATGGAAGTTATCTTTATACACTGAAAGCAAACTCACAGGAAATTTCCATTGTAGATATCCGGTCTGATCAGATGAAGGTTGTTTCCGGTATTTCGCTGAATGAGAATTTTCAGGCATCCGAATTTTACCTGAGTGACCAGAAGCTTTTTGTCCTTGGCAACATGCAGAACACGCAGGTTGATTCTGACAGTAAAACCTTGTACCGCGGCAGCTGTACCCGTATCCAGACTTATGATCTGACAGATATCAATAATCCAAAATCCATCGGAACCGTGGATCAGAGTGGTTACTACCGCACTTCACGTTTTAAAGACGGATATCTGTATGTATTCAGCGACTATTATATTTACGATACGATCACCAAAAAAGATTATCCTTCCTATGTTCCGCTTGTTGGTGACAATCTTCTGAAGCAGTCGGATATCTATCTCCCGACGAACCATGCAGCAGACCAGTACCTTGTTGTCAGCTCCGTTTCCGCTTCCAGTCCGGATAAGGCAGCAGACCAGAAAGCAGTCATGTCTGAGAATGGCGAAGTCTATGTGAGTGAGAACAACATTTATATTTACGAGTATGCGAACAGCAGTATCCTCGCAGATAATCTTGCGGCAAAGAATCAGACGATCCTCCGCAAGCTGTCTTACAATAAAGGAAAACTTTCCGGCTCTGCCCAGGGCAAAGTAAAAGGATATCTGAACGATTCCTTCAGCATTGATGAGTATGACAATACGTTGCGGCTGGTGACAACGGTTACGCATAATGTCGGAAGCTCTTCACAGTCCAATGCAGTCTATGTGCTGGATGCAGATTTGAAAACAATCGGTAAGATCGAGGATCTTTCCAAAAATGAACAGGTCTATTCCGCAAGATTTTTGGGCGATACCGGTTACTTTGTAACTTATGAACAGACAGATCCTTTATTCTCCGTAGACTTTTCCGATCCGGAGAATCCGAAGATCCTTGACAAGCTGAAAATTCCCGGCTTTTCGGAATACCTGCATTTTTACAGTGATAACCTGCTTCTTGGCATCGGTATGGATACCGATGAAAATGGCATTACAAACGGGGTAAAGATCTCCATGTTTGATATCAGTGATCCTTCGGATGTGAAGGAAGTCAGCAAGTACACACTGGATCAGTACTATTACTCGGATGTTTTTTCTGACTACCGTGCAGCACTGGTTGATCCGGAAAAGAATCTGATCGGCTTTCCGCTTTCCGGATCTGCCAACCAGTATGTGATCCTTTCTTACGATAAAGATCAGGGCTTCCAGGTACAGATGCAGGAGGAAGTCAACGGTAATTCTTACCTTGGAACGCGCGGTGTGTATGCAAACGAAAAGTTCTATGTGATCAATGGAAATGCAATTGAAGCATACCGGATGGGAGACTATGTGAAGATAGATGATCTGCTGCTATAGTGCAGCTTTGCAGAAGGAGCTGCCGCTCCGCATGCTTTGTACACCATTCCACATCATTGTATACACCAAAATCGTATATAATCGAGTAGGCTGACTCCTACTCGATTCTTATACTTTGTACATCATCTCGCTTAACAGCTCGATGATGTACATTCGCCAAATGCAGATCCTTGTGCAAGCACAAATCTGCACTTGGCTCATCGTATACACAAAAACAGGTGCCCACTGGGATATATCACTAAGATATACTTACGTGGACACCTGTTTTATATTTTCATTTACCTGTTATTCCACACCGTTAAAGCAGTAGGTACATACCTGGCATGCATCAATCCCGATTGATTTGATCAGATCATCCAGTCTGTGATAACGAAGTGAAGTGAAATTCTGTCTCTTGCGGATTTCCTCCAGCATTGCTGCATACCGTTCACTGTTCGGATCCGCATATTCACCCAGTACATTGACATCATTGTCGCCTTCCCACTCACGGATGATCCTTCTTGTGATCAGATCCAGGTCTGATTTGGAACGGGAGAAGTTCAAATATTTGCATCCGTACAAAAGCGGTGGACATGCCGGGCGGACATGCACTTCTTTTGCGCCACTCTGATACAGGAACTCTGTCGTCTCACGGAGCTGTGTGCCACGCACGATAGAATCATCGATCAGCAGCAGGCTCCTGTCTTCGATCAGACTATGTACCGGGATCAGTTTCATTCTGGCGATCAGATTACGCTGACTCTGTGTTGTCGGCATGAAGGATCTTGGCCAGGTCGGAGTATATTTGATAAATGGTCTTGCATACGGAATACCTGATTCATTTGCATAGCCTATCGCATGAGCAATACCCGAATCCGGAACTCCTGCAACAATATCCACGTCGATCGAATGGTCATCTCTCTGTGCTAAAAGCTTTCCACAGTTGTAACGCATTTCTTCTACACCAACCCCTTCATAAGAAGAAGTAGGATATCCATAGTATACCCACAGGAACGAACAGATTCTCATCTTTTCACATGCAGGACTTACAGTCTCCACAGATTCCGGTGTCACGTAGACGATTTCCCCAGGTCCCAGCTCTTTGTAATCTGTGTATCCAAGGTTGATATATGCAAAGCTTTCAAAGGAAACGCAGTATGCATTCTCTTTCTTTCCGATCACAACCGGTGTACGTCCGAGAAGGTCTCTGGCTGCATAAATTCCATTCTCTGTCAGAAGCAGAAGCGTCATCGAGCCTTCAACTACTGACTGCACATAACGGATTCCCTCAACAAACGAATCCTTTTTACAGATCAATGCCGCAACCAGCTCTGTAGAATTGATCTGTCCATTGGTCATAGACTGAAAATGTGTATGTCCATTTTCATAAAGATTCCGAATCAGCTGATCCGCATTATTGATCTTACCTACTGTCGTAATTCCAAAGCATCCCAGATGCGACTGGATCAGAATTGGCTGTGGATCATAATCTGAAATACATCCAATTCCAATATTTCCCTTCATTGTATCAACATCTTTTTCAAATTTTGTACGGAACGGCGAATTTTCAATATTATGAATCGCTCTCTTCCAGCCATCACTTCCGTAAGTAGCCATACCTCCGCGGCGGGTTCCAAGATGCGAATGATAATCTGTTCCATAAAAAAGATCCAGATTACATGCTTCTTTTGATGCAACGCCAAAAAATCCTCCCATATCTGTAGATCTCCTTTCTTTATCCCAATGCCATAGCCTGTATTTTTCATCTATTTTTTAGTGTATCATGCATTTATGGATGGAAACAATAGCAAAACCCCGAATATATTGCAAATGGCTATAACTATTTCTAATCGTATTTATAATTGTTTGAATTTTCTGATATATATATTACAGTTTCAATTCTTTCTAATTTTAACAAAATTATTTTAAAATTATATTGACAAATAAGTATTTGGGTGTTATTATTAAGTCAATCCAAAAGAAAAGAAGTTCCTGACGAGAAAGGGAATTTCAAAAAGATATTTTTTTAATCTGTTACATAGTTTCATATATACTCGCCAAGAGTATAAGATGAAGAACCAGATCAGAAAAGGGTAACAAGAATAATTGTTATTTGAAGGTTAGAAAGTTTTTAAAAAGCAACTATACATTTTAGTTATGAGCGTTTTGTAAGTGGAGTGTGTAGAGAACAATTTTTAAAATTGATAATTTATAATAATAAGAGAAAATTGATATCTGACTTCTGAACAGAAAAAAGTATAAGAGAAAAAGAATATCCGGATAAAATTTTGGAACGAGAACGAAAGGAAGGAGGCTTTGACCGTTGGATATTTCATCATCTAAAACTCAATATGTTAATGGTATGGCAAATGTAAATTCCTGTGAGATGAGCCTTAACCATAGATTATAATCCGGTAAGAGAAAAGTTAATGATAAAAAAGGTCGGAGTAGTAGATAAACCGGAAGCGATTATAAGATATAAAAAGATTCAGCATTTGTTGACATATTGAAGTAAATACCACAGTAATTCAAGATCAGAAAATGTGTAAAGAAACATTCATTGATAAGTAAATTTAACAGTGACGAGAAAGCTGATAAATACCAAAATTGGATTACCTGATTATATAAAATAACGAACGATCAGAATTGATCAAAATCGATTCATATGATTTCATTTTTATAAATTTTATAAAATCTGAATATCATATGAAATGCTCAAAGAACTTACAGGAATAAGAATTACTTAATTCCTCCGATATAAAAATAAAAATTACAATTGAATATTCCGGGACAGCCATTCAAAAGATGGCTGTCTCCTTTTTTTCTGTTACCAGCTCCCAATTTGTGAATTTTTTGTAATATTTTTTTAACATTTCTGAAAAATATCAGCCGTAATTTTTGACATTGACAACGCTCTATGATACACTTAGTAAGTAAAATTATAAGACTTTTGTTTTCCGTTTCTGGTACAAAAGTCAGACTTACTGAGGAAAAGTAAAATAATTAATAATAATCATATGAGGTGAGAAACGTTGGATAAATATGAATATCGCGCAAAGACAGAGCAGATGCTTGCGTATGCCGAACAGAAGTCTTACCAGAAAGCGATGTCGATTGCAGATACGATCGACTGGCGTAAAGTAAAAAATACCGCCATGCTCTCTACCGTAAGCGAAATCTATGAAAATGCGGGGGAACTTGGTAAAGCACGTGATACCTTATTTATTGCGTATGATAAAGCACCTTCCAGCAGAAAGGTTGTATACCGCCTGGGAATTATTTCTCTGAAGCTGGGACATTTCGATGAAGCAGCTGATTGCTACGAAGAATTTGTCAAGCTTGCTCCGAAAGATCCAAACCAGTACATTCTCCGGTATAAGATCTTAAAAGCACAGAAAGCGCCAGTCAAAGAACAGATTGAAGCTCTTGAAGATTTCAAGCATTCTGAATACGTTGAAAAATGGGCATATGAACTTGCCAGATTATACGCTGAAGCTGGTATGACTTCCGAATGTCTTGATGAATGTGATGATCTGATTCTCTGGTTCAGCGAAGGTACTTATGTATACCAGGCAATGGAACTTAAAATGAAATACAAACCGCTGACTCCACTTCAGCAGGAAAAATACGATCATCGAAATGATGGTATCGGCCGTAAGGATTCTTCCAAGAGAAAACCTTCCTTCCGAAAATCCAAAGAACGTCCGGCACCGAATCCACGAATTGCAGACAAGGTCCGCAAAGATGTACATGTCACAGACAGTATTGATCTTCCGGATCTTCCAGAGCCAATGGCCCGGACACATGCTTCCGAACCAGAAGCTGAGTCACAGCCAAAAACCCGGATTCGAAGCACTTCCGATATTTCCACAACCATTTCCGGTGCTTCCCTTTCAGATGCCCTGAAAGCTGGTGTTGCCGTTGCAAGTGGTGCAGTTGCTCCTGAATCTGCTTCAGACGATTCACAGATGACCGGTAAGATGAAGATTGAAGAAATTCTTGCCAACTGGGAAGCAACTCAGCGTGAAAATGCAAAGATTCTTGAAAAGAGCCAGGAGGAAGCTGAGAAAGAAAAAGCCCTGCGCGAGAAAAAGAAAGAAGAAGAAGAGGAAGTTCTTGGAGCTACAAAACCAATCCTTTCTGATGATATCCGCAAACTGATGGAACAGCTTGAAAATGGTGAAGAGCCTGAAATCACCGATGAAGATGCTGAAGATTTCGTTGATGATGAAGAGGATGAAGCGACTGAAAGCCCGGAAGATTCATCCAAAGAAGCTTCAGACACTGACGAGGAAGATCCGGAAGAAAATGATTTTGAAGAAATCGTTGACTCCGAAGAAGATGATGAATCGGATGCGGTTTACGATGAAGAAGCTGAATACGAGGATGAAGACGATTCCGAGTATGACGACGACGAGGAATACGAGGATGAAGATGATTCCGAGTATGACGACGACGACGAATACGAAGATGAAGATGATTCCGAGTATGACGATGACGAGGAATACGAAGATGAAGATGATTCCGAGTATGACGATGAGGAAGAATACGAGGATGAAGACGAAGATGACTACCAGATCGATGATGAATTAGATGAAGATCATAAAGAGGACTTTGATTTTGAAAAAGAATCTGCTCTCGATATCGATGATCATGATTCTGACGAAGATGATGGTGATTTTGCAGACCTTGATTCCTTTGAAGATGAAGAAGAATTAGATAGCAGTGATGATTATCTTGATCTTGAATTTGACGAGAAACCGGCTCCTGAGCCAGAGAAAGAAACCTCAAAATCAGCGCCAACTCCTGATATTGACGAAGTTCTTGAAATCGAAGAACCGTCAGAAGATGAAATCACCGAACGCATGGGTAAATTCGATACCGGATTCGTTGTACAGGGTCGTTACGATCTGAGTGCAACAAGTGAGATCGGACTGAAGCTTGGACTTACTGAAGAGCAGAAGCAGCTGTTCTCTTACTTTGTACCGATCCGTGGTGTCAGTGAACAGCTTGTTGAAATCCTTGATAACGACAAACGTTGCCGTAACCGTTATGGAACTTCCCGCACAGGCAACATCCTGATCCTTGGCCGCAAGGGAAGCGGAAAAACAGTCCTCGCAGTTGATATTGTAAAAGCAATCCAGAAACAGCGCAGACTCAAACAGGGTAAAGTTGCAATCGTAACCGGTGATTCTCTGAACAAAAAGGACATCGGAAGTATCATCGATAAACTGAACGGTGGCGCACTGATCATCGAAAAAGCTTCCAAGATGAATGACAGAACCATCCGTGAACTGAATGACATGATGGATGAACAGACCGGCGAACTTCTCTTCCTTCTGGAAGACCAGAAGAAACCGCTGGAAAGGATGTTTGCATCCCATCGCGAATTCAAACGTAAATTTACTTCCAGACTGGAGCTTCCGGTATTCATCAATGATGAACTGGTTACATTCGGTCAGACCTATGCTAAGGAAAACGGATACCGTATCGATGAAATGGGAATCCTTGCATTATACAGCCGGATCGATATGATGCAGAGAGAAGATCATGCGGTTACTGTTGCAGAAGTAAAAGAGATCATGGATGAAGCAATTTCACATTCCCAGAAAGCAAATGTAAAACATCTTGTGAAACGGGTATTTGGAAGAAGCACTGATAATTCAGACCACATCATCCTGAAAGAAGAAGATTTTAAAGCATAAGATTTCTACAAAGAACGCGCTTCCGGCGCGTTCTTTTGTTGTATACGCAGACAAAACCGATAACTATAAACAAAGAGTTTTAGATATCTTACATAAGAAATGTATAAGTTGTCCAAAACTCTTTCTTTTTATCGCTATTTCTAGTATAATATTCCTAAATATCTTTGATAGAAGGTGAATGGGATGGCAGTAAAAAAAACAACAGCACAACAGACCAACACGACCCGCAAGACGGCCGTAAAAAAATCTACTGTAAAAAAACCGGCAGCTGCTAAAACTGCTGCTAAAAAGTCTACAGCTAAAAAGTCTGTAAAAACTGTAACAACAGATAAACCCGCTGATTATAGAATCGGCGAATTAGATCAATATTTATTCGGACAGGGAACCCATTATGAAATCTATAAAAAAATGGGTGCACATTTTGTAAAAGATGGAAAAAAAACCGGCGTATATTTCGCAGTATGGGCTCCACACGCCAGATCAGTTGCCGTAGTCGGTGAATTCAACGGCTGGAGTGAAGATGCAAACGTTATGAAGCGTCAGGAACCACTTGGAATCTATACCGCATTTGTTCCGGAAGCACAGCTCGGACAGCTTTACAAGTACTGTATCGAGACACAGACCGGAGATAAGCTTTACAAAGCTGATCCATTTGCGAACAGTGCAGAGTTGAGACCGGGAACAGCCTCAAGGATTGCTGATATCTCCCATTTAAAATGGAGTGACAGTGTCTGGATGAAGCACCGGGCAGAATGGGATTTCCATTCCTCACCGATTTCCATTTATGAAGCACATATCGGTTCCTGGATGCGCCATCCGGGACGTGAAGATGATGGGTTCTACAGCTACCGTGAATTTGCGCATGCAGCTACAGACTACATAAAAAAGATGGGATATACTCATATCGAACTGATGGGAATTTCAGAATACCCATTTGACGGCTCCTGGGGATATCAGGTGACCGGATATTATGCTCCGACCTCCCGTTATGGTACGCCGGAAGATTTCGCATATATGATCAATTACTTCCATAAGAATAAGATTGGCGTAATCCTTGACTGGGTACCGGCACATTTTCCACGCGATGCACACGGACTCGCTGACTTTGACGGCACAGCTACCTTTGAATATGCAGATCCTAAGAAGGGGGAACATCCGGACTGGGGAACCAAGATCTTCGATTATGGTAAAGCAGAAGTTAAGAACTTCCTGATCGCCAACGCACTGTTCTGGATCGAACATTATCACATCGATGGTCTCCGCGTAGATGCTGTTGCTTCCATGCTGTATCTTGATTACGGTAAAGAAGACGGTCAGTGGATCGCCAACAAATACGGCAGCAATGAGAATCTGGAAGCAATCGAATTTTTCAAGCATCTGAATTCCGTTACTACCGGACGTAACCCTGGCGCACTGATGATCGCAGAAGAATCCACCGCATGGCCAAAAGTAACAGGCAAACCGGAAGATGATGGTCTTGGATTCAGCCTGAAGTGGAACATGGGATGGATGCATGACTTTACCGAATACATGAAGCTGGATCCATATTTCCGCAAAGGCGACCACTACGGTATGACATTTGCCTTAACCTATGCATACAGCGAGAATTATATTCTTGTATTATCACATGATGAAGTGGTACATCTAAAATGCTCTATGCTCAATAAGATGCCTGGTCTTGGATTTGAGAAATTCGCCAACCTGAAGGTCGGTTATGCTTTCATGATGGGACATCCTGGAAAGAAACTTCTCTTCATGGGACAGGATTTCGGACAGCTCCGCGAGTGGAGCGAGGCGCGTGAGCTTGACTGGTATCTCCTTGCAGAGCCGGAGCATCAGGCACTCCAGAATTTCTACCGTGACCTGCTGCATCTTTACACACACAACAAAGCCATGTATGAACAGGATACCTGCATGGAAGGCTTTGAATGGGTCAATGCAGATGACAGCTCACGAAGTATTTACAGCTTCATCCGTCATTCAAAGGGCGCAAAAAAGAACCTTTTATTCGTATGTAACTTCACACCGATCGAACGACCGGAGTACCGTGTCGGCGTACCACGCGGCAAACAGTACCGCCTGGTACTGAACAGTGATGAATTGCAGTATGGCGGAAGCGGAAAAGCCCGCCCGGCAGTATATAAAGCAAAGAAACAGGAATGTGATGGAAGACCATATTCATTTGGTTACGATCTTCCGCCATACGGTGTTGCTGTATTCGAATTTTAACATAGCAAGTCAATGCAATCTGCGCAAAATATTCATCATACGAATAATTGATTCCACCAATTATTTTCTTAACATTTCCCGGATTCGTTCTTCCAGAGTTTCTTCTGGAAGAACTCCGGTTGTATATCCACAGATTTTTCCATCTCTGTACACCACAAACGTCGGTACAATCTCAATGCCTATATACTCTGCAAGCTCTTTCGATATATCAATATCAATCTTATAAAAAATCCATTTTCCCTGATACCGGCTGGCAATCCTTTCCACAACAGGATACATCATTCCGCACTTTGGACACCATGATGCGTAAAACTCCACAATTACCGGCATCCTCTGCTTTCCGACTGTATTTTCATAATCCTTCGTGATCAATGCGATACCCATACACTTTCCTCATTTCTGCCATCTCAGGCTATGTAAAAAGGACTGGATTTAGTGGCATCCACATTTCGGGTTTAAGATTTTATAGACTTCCTGAAAAGAATTTCTGAAACAGATCAGCTTTTTATTAAATCTTGGATTCTTATAGCAAAACCCCCGCATACAATTCTGAAAATGATGCTTTTTCCGCATATCTGTTCCTTCCTGACTTCCTCTTTCTACAATATATGCAAAAAGACAGCCGATGTGCGGATTGCTCCGTATCTGCTGTCTCTTATATTGCCAGGGATCATCCTACGCACTCAGCGCCTTTATGATCTGCCTGTTGCATTTTATTCAATTGTCTTACTGGCGCATTGCGATCAGTTTATGGATCGGATGTCCCTGCCCGGAAAATTTCTCCTCGTACTCAGTCATAACATTCCCTCTGCTGAGTGTCGGATCATTGTGAAGATCATAGGTCTTCGCCAGAAGTACCCAGCCTGCCAACTCCACCTGCTCCAGTGAAAAGTCAAACAGCTCTCTGTTGTCTGTCTTAAATTCAACGACTCCGTCAAAGGCAAGGATCTTGTCATACCGCTCAAAAAACTGTTTGGAAGTAAGTCTGCGCTTTGCATGACGTGCTTTCGGCCACGGATCTGAAAAATTCAGATAAATCTTGTCAATCTCTCCGACAGCAAAAACCTCCGGCAGATTTGTCGCATCCATACAGATAAAACGAATATTGTTGACATCCTTGTATTCCTCGTCATTGTCAAAGCGTTCCAGCGCCCGAAGCAGTACGCTTGAATAACGTTCGATACCGATATAGTTGATGGATGGATTCTCCTTTGCAAGTGTCAGAAGAAACTGTCCTTTTCCCATCCCGATCTCAATATGGATCGGATTCTCCGGATTCTGAAAAGTCTCTTTCCAGGTGCCGCGATATCTGGTCTCATTTTTAATTACAAGGGGATGAGCTGTCAGATAAGCATCTGCTCCCGGTACATTTCTTAACCTCATATATCTTTCTCTTCCTTTAGTGAAAATATGTATAACCTTATTTATTTTATACTATTCTGAAATATTTGAAAACCCAAAAATATATTTTATAAGTTTTGTATAAAATATTCTTATGATATTCTCTTATTATTTAGTAGATTTTTCCAATTTAAAGTAGTAGAATATGTATGCATTATTAAAAATGTATAAATAATTTCTAAGAAAGGAGTCGGACAATGGATCATATTGTTAAAAAGCTCTCCGAAATCGAACATGCAGCCGAAGCTGTTGTGGAACACGCGGAACTGGAAAAATCAGAACTGGAAGAACGCATTCAAAATGAACGCAATCAGTTCGACAAACAACTTGAAGATCACACCCAAAAGGAGCTGAACGATATCCACAAAGGATTAAACCGTCAGATGGATGAGATTCTTGCAAGGCAGAACCGTAAGAACCAGACAGCAATCGAAGAACTTAAAAAAGATTTTGAAGAGAAGCATACGGCATATGCCGAGAAAATTGTCAGACGTATCATAGAGGGATAGCATATGGGAAATTTACTTGCATACAGTGGCATCGTAACAAAAGTACGCGCCATGCAGGCGAAACTGCTCACTGATGAAGATTTCCAGAATATCGCCGCATTTCATACAGTAACCGAAGTTGCTGCTTATCTCAAAGAACATCCCGGATATCGGAATGTCCTTGCAGATATGGACGAAAACCGTCTTCACCGCGGTGAGATTGAGAAGCTTCTTGTGCAGTCACTTTACAGTGATTATACACGCCTGTACCGTTTTTCCGGAATGGATCAGAAAAA
>OLQM01002086.1_pt1 | contig 20410 bp, 14 predicted proteins | sample 1673161 | NCBI WGS metagenome assembly OLQM01 (sample SAMEA3136761, study PRJEB25190) | human gut metagenome | reverse complement strand
CTTTTTATTTTAAAAAACCAATTAAAATTAACGCTTATGGTAAGAAAAATTGTACTATCGTTAATTGCTGTTTTGGTGCTCGGCGCATATGCATTCGCCCAAAACAAGCAGGTCTCCGGTACAGTTTCTGACGCAAACGGGAATCCCGTTGCGGGCGCTACTGTCATGGTAGACGGTACTTCGATCGGTACTACGACCAACGCGGCAGGCCAGTACTCACTTTCGGCTCCGGCTGACGGCACCCTTTCGGTGACGTTCATCGGATATGTGGGGCAACAGCTCCCCATCGCTGGCAAATCGCGCATCGACGTGACTATGCACGAAGATACGCAGGCGATCGACGACGTGATCGTGGTGGCGTTCGGTACCTCCAAAAAGGAGGCGTTTACCGGTTCCGCGACCGTCATCAAGGCGGATGACATCGCAAAGTCGCAGCAGTCGAACGTCGCCCAGTCGCTGGCAGGTAAGGTTGCCGGTGTCCAGATATCCAACGAATCGGGTAAACCGGGTGCCAACCCGATCGTCCGCATCCGTGGATTCAGTTCGATCAACGCCGAGAAAGACCCCCTGTGGATCGTGGACGGAACTCCCTACGAAGGAGACCTGAACAACCTGAACCCCAACGACATCGAGTCGATGACCGTTCTGAAGGACGCAGCATCCAACGCCCTTTACGGTGCGCGTGGTGCCAACGGTGTCATCATGGTCACGACCAAAAAGGCCCGGGGACAGGAAGCCACCGTCACGGTAGATGCCAAGTGGGGTGTGAACTCGCGCGCGATGCAGTCATACGACTACATCAAAAACCCGGCCCAGTATTATGAAACATATTACACGGCCCTGAACAGCTACTACCGGTCACAGGGCATGAGCGAGAGCACGGCACACGCCATGGCCAACAAGAACCTGGCCGCCTCGAAGAACGACGGCGGTCTGGGCTACATGGTTTACAGCGTGCCCGACGGCCAGTCGGTTATCGGCACAAACGGGAAACTCAATCCCAATGCTACGCTGGGCAACCGGGTCGTTTATAACGGACAGGACTACCTGCTTACCCCCGACGACTGGGAAGATATTGCTTTCCGCTCTTCGATGCGTCAGGAGTACAACGTGAGCGTATCGGGCGCCACGGATCGCAGTACGTTCTACGCCTCGTTCGGCTACCTGAATAACGAAGGTATCACCGAAAACTCGAATATGGAACGCTACACCGCCCGTCTGAAAGCCGATTACCAGGCCAAAAAATGGCTGAAGGTCGGTGCCAACGCCGGTTACGCCAACTTCACCTACAATTCGCTGAGCGCGGACGGGCAGGGAAACTCTTCGGCCAACCTCTTCGCCTTCACCTCGTCCGTAGCCCCCATCTATCCCCTCTACGTCCGTGACGGGCAGGGAAATATCATGAAGAACGACGCCGGCATCACGATGTACGACTACGGAGACGGAATGAACGCCGGTTTGACCCGTCCCCTGCTGCCGAACGCGAACGGTCTGGCGGATTCCCGCCTGAACACCGACCGTTCGGAAGGCAATGCCTTCAACGGCACGGGATTCTTCGACATATTGTTCCTGAAGGATTTCAAATTCACTTTCAATGTAGGTGTTTCGCTCGACGAGACCCGCCGGACGACCGTACAGAACCCCTATTTCGGACAGTTCGCCGATGAGAACGGTATCATAGGCAAATACCATACGCGTGATTTCTCGCACAACCTTCAGCAGATCCTCAACTACACCAAAGTCATCGGCAAGCACAATGTCAATGTAATGCTCGGCCATGAATACTACCAGCGCAGGCAGTACCTGCTTTACGGCAGCACGGCCAACATGTTCTCGCCCGACAACGACGAACTGGCCGGTGCGGTAATCGACAAGCAGAGCGCAACCTCGTATGTCATCACCTATAATAATGAAGGCTATTTCGGCCGCGCGCAGTACGATTACGACGGTAAATATTTCTTCTCGGCTTCGTACCGCCGCGATGCCTCGTCGCGCTTCCATCCCTCGCACCGCTGGGGCAACTTCTGGTCGGTAGGTGCCGCATGGATCGTAACCAAGGAGAATTTCATGTCCGGGACGCACGGCTGGCTCGACATGCTGAAGGTCAAGGCATCGATCGGTTCGCAGGGTAACGACAAGATCGGTGACTACCGTTATGTGGATACCTACCGGCTCGCTTCGTCGAATGGAGAGATGTCCGTGGCATTCCTGGAGAAAGGTAATCCCAACATCACCTGGGAGACCAATACCAACTTCAACGCCGGTATCGAATTCGGCGTGCTCCAGAACCGCATATCGGGTAGCATCGAGTACTTCAACCGCAAGACGACCGACATGCTGATGGCATTCCCCACGGCACCGTCGCTGGGTTACTCTTCCTACTATGCCAACGTCGGCGACATGTCCAACAAAGGTATCGAGGTCGACCTGAACTTCACCCCGATCCGCAGCAAAAACGTGCAGTGGGACATCAACGTCAACCTGACGCACCTCAAGAATAAGATCATTTCATTGCCTCCCGAACGCCGCACCAAAGAGGTGGAAGGTTATTACGGCTACGCCGGCAGTAGCTTCTTCTACGGCGAAGGGCTGCCGCTGTATACCTTCTATATGAAGAAATACGCCGGCGTCTCGGAAGACGGACGTTCCATGTGGTATAAGGATGTAACGGACAAGGACGGGAAGCCGACGGGTGAACGAACGACCACCACAGCCTATTCGGAAGGTAGCGATTACCTCTGCGGCAATGCGATCCCCGACCTTTACGGCGGCTTCGGCACGAGCGTTTCGTTCTTCGGGTTCGATTTCGGCATCAACTTCAACTATCAGATCGGCGGCAAGATCTACGACTCGGGGTATGCCGCAGCGATGAGCACGCCGACCTCGACCGGCAGCATCGGCGTGAACTGGCACAAGGACATGCTCAACGCATGGACACCGGAGAATCCGAACTCGAACATTCCGCGTATGCAGTACGGCGATTCGAACACGACGGATACCTCCGACCGTTTCCTGATCGACGCAAGCTACCTGACCCTGCAGAACATCAACTTCGGCTATACACTGCCGTCGAAGTTCACCCAGAAATTCGGAGTCGGCAAGATGCGTATCTACCTCGCCTGCGAAAACGTATTCTATTGGTCCAAGCGTAAGGGACTGGATCCGCGCTACGCAGACAATACGGACAAACAGGGCGTTCTGGGAACCTCGAATTACGCAACCTATTCTCCGATACGCACCATCTCGGGCGGTATCAATATCCAATTCTAATCCATAACCAGCTAATTATTCGGATATGAAAAATATACTGAAAATATCTATAGCAGCCCTTGCTTCGGCTGCACTGCTTAGCGGGTGCATCAAGGAAACATTCCCGACCGACAGGGCCACATCCGACCAGCTCGCAGGTTCCGCCTCGGCCCTCGAAGCGATGGTGAAAGGTATCCCCACGGCGCTTATCCAGGTTAAGTCGCTTACCGACTACGGCAATATGCACTGGAATTTCTCCCTCCCGGCCATCCACCTCGCTACCGATTCAGCAGCAGGCGACATGGCCATAACGGGCGATACGGGCTACGACTGGTTCAGCCAGTGGGGCGCCAACGATGCTCTCGCAGAGAACTACGCGGCCAATCTCCTGACCTGGAACAACTATTTCACTTGGATCAAGTCGACCAACGACATCATCAGCACCATCGACCCGGAAGCTCTCACGACCGCAACCAAGCATATCCTCGGCTTCGCTTACGCTTACCGGGCTTCGTTCTACCTCGACCTGGTACGTCTCTATGAGTTCAAGGAGAATAAATACACGTCCGCAGACGGAGTGCTCGGCCTTGCCGTACCTATCGTAACCGAGACCACGACCGAGGCCGAAGCTAAGGCCAATCCCCGTGCGTCGGCAGCCGACGTCTACGAGAAAGTGATCTTCCCCGACCTCGAAAAGGCGGCGACATACCTTTCCGATTACTCGGCGACAGATCCCTACACGCCCAGTTTGGCTATGGTCTATGGGCTCCAGGCTCGTGCTTATCTGGAACGCGGTACTGCCGACAACAATCCCGATGCTTACAAGAAGGCCGCAGAGTATGCCCGCAAAGCCATCACCACGAGCGGTTGCACACCCCTGACCCAGGCACAGTGGGAGGATCCGACGACCGGTTTCAATAGTGCGACGGCAAACAAATCGTGGATCTGGGGCCTGCCGATCACCAGCGACAACGTTTCCAACCTGCTGAACTTCCAGGCCCACATCGGTAACGAGGAGTCGTGGGGATACGGACACCAGGTAGGCCGTGCCATTGACAAGGCCCTCTACAACAAGATCGACGACAAGGATTTCCGCAAGCATTCGTGGCTCGATCCCGACCGCAATTTCTACGCGTACAAGAGTTGCCGCCCCAACGGCAGTGCATACTTCGCAACGCTGAAAGACTATGTCAATATCAAGTTCCGTCCCGCCCAGGGCAACTATACCGACTTCAAAGTCGGCGGGGCTACGGATATTCCCTGCATGCGCGTCGAGGAGATGTACCTTATCGAAGCGGAAGCTACGGCGCAAAGCAATATCGTCGCCGCCCGTGAACTGCTTAACGAATTCATGAAGTACCGTTTCACCGACGGCTCATACGATTGTAGCGAACGCACGCCGACACTCAAGAGTTTCATCGAGGAGCTGATCCTCCAAAAACGCATCGAGTTCTGGGGCGAGGGTATCATCATGTTCGACCTGAAACGTCTGGATATGTCCATGACCCGCGGCTACAAGGGTACCAATTCTCCTTCCGATTATCGTTTGAACACCGACGGCCGCGCTCCCCACTGGAATTTCGTCATCACCCGTGGTGAAATCCAGAACAATCCCGCCGTAGTCAACAACCCCGACCCCTCGGGTAAGATTCCGGTTTGGACAGAATAGGTATCCGGAGAATGCAAAATTTGCTTTAATTCCAAAGATCGAATAGTATGAAAACAATCAAATATTTATTGTTCGCGTTCATAGCACCCTTCGTATTGGCAGGATGCTCGGACGACATCAAATATACTCCCGGAGAAGGCGAAGATCCGGACTGCTACGGCGTATATTTCCCCTCGCAGGAATATGCCACAGACAATGAACGCGATCCGGCAGAGCCTACGACCCTGCCGTTCACGGCCAAGCGCAAGAACTACAAGGATGCGATCACGGTTCCCGTGGAAGTCACCGGCACTCAGGACGGCATCTTCACTGTTTCGGAGATCAAATTCGAAGCAGGACAGGAGGAGACCGAATTTACCGTGGATTTCCCCAATGCCGAGATCGGCAAGACCTACGAATGTTCCATCCGCGTGACGGACAAGAAATACGCGCAGCTATACGGGGAATATTCCAACGGGCTCGATTTCAGCGTCACCCGCGTACAGTGGAACCTCGTGAAGGGTCCCAACGGTGAAACCAAGGGCACGTGGCGCGACGATTTCTTCACGGCGATAATGGGCTCGAACATAAAGGAAAACGGTGTCCCCAATGCAGAAAAGGCAGTCGAGATTTACGAACGTGCCGACATGAAGGGGTACTACCGTATCCAAAACATCTACGACGAAGCCTACATGGCCAAGATCGTCGGTGTAAGGTACTCCAACGTACCCTCCGTTCCTACCTATACCATCATCGACGCACGGGATCCCGAAAAAGTATGGTTCCCGGTACAGCCGACTGGTTTTGAGATCAACGACGTCGGATACGAAGACAACGGCGCATTCGTGATCGTTTCGTTCTGCCAGGAGAATTATCCCACCATGGCTTCCGCCACGATGTACGGTACGCTGGAAAACGGCGTCCTCACCTTCCCGCCGAAAGCGATCCTTCTGACGACACCTTCGCTATGGGAAGCAACCAGCTACTTCAAGGCCAATACCGAAATGACCCGCCTGTTATTCCCGGGTGCAGTAAGCTACGATTACTCGGTAGCCTTCGAGAAGTCGGCGCCCGCAGACGGCAAGGTCGCCATCACGGCTACGCTCGGCAGCGACGTCGACAAGGTGAAATATGCCTTCTTCGAGGGTGCGCTCAGCGAGTCGCTCGCTGCGGCCAAATCGGGAGATATCGACGCAGGTACGACCCCAAGCGAGGAGATCACGGCTTCGGGTACGATCACCGCCGTCATGGAAAAGACCGGTATCTACACCATCGTCGGCAACTCTTATGACGAGAAAGGCAACCTCCAGAAATACGGGTACGTATCGTTCGGTTACGTCAAGGCCGGGGAGGAAAAACCCGTCGTGATGAGTGTCCGCACAGAGCTTACGTGGGAGAAAGAGTCTGAAGGCCACACCCCCGAAAACTCGATCAAGGGGATCCTGTTCGGCGAGGAGATCGCATCGGGCTACATCGGCCTGTTCACGACGGCTTCGACCCAGGGCATGAACGAATCGCAGCTGATCGCCGGTGTCAAGGCATCCGGCAAGGCATTGACCGCCGAACAGCTCGAAAAGATCAACGATACAGGCTACGCTCCTTTCTATGTTGGGCTGTCAAAGGGCACGAGCTACACACTGCTGGTATACGCCGACAACGGTTACAACGGCAAACTGTTCGCCGTAGAACAGACTACTGCCGGCAAGGCAGATCCGCTGCAGCATAAATATACCATTGACGATCTTTATACCTTCTCTAATAAAGCCCAGCTCTTCAAAACATGGGATCTGTGGGGCATAAACAATGACGGCTCCGGCAAAACGAATCGCTCGAAGATCGGCCAGGTCGTATTCTCGGAAAACGAGACCGACGATACCAGCAATCTGGATGCAATCAATGTTGCGGGCCTCTCGCTCGGAGCCAATAACGAAGACACGGTTGTCTGGGAGTGGTACAACGGGATCATCTATGTTCTGAAAGGGCAGCCCATGGGCACCATTCCGTACCAGGGAGCGACGCTCTATCTCAAGTATTACATTCTGGACAAAGAAACGAGCATGGGTGCGGACACAATCGACGGCATGATGGTCGGAGGTGTCACGGAAGACGGGTACCTCGCCCTGATTTGTAGCCCCGACTTCTCAGACAAGTATAATTTCGACACCATATTGGTCAGGGCGTACACGGATGCCAACTATACGAACTCGATCGGCAACTGGGAAAGCTATACCTCCCCGCTGATGGTACCGGCGACCGGTGGCAACACGGGAGCAGCTGCGCCGCGCAAGGTTGCTTCGGATAAGATGCTGACCCTCTCGAAGGAAATTTCCATCAACCCCTCGAACTACGTCGAACTGCGCGGCCGCGAACGTGCCCACGCCCTGATCGACGAATTGTTCGGCAAGCCCGTCAACCGCGGCGCGAACCCGCTCGAAGGTGAGGTATCCGTTCGGATCGCAACTCCCGCGATGAGTTCATTCTCCGAAGGTTTTGTACCCCGGGCAAACAGCCTGCAAAGCGGAGGCATGGAGAAAATGCCCCTGAAAAAAATGGCTAAATAATTTCAGTCGTTCACCCAATTAGTGATCAAGAGCGGTCTCCCCTTCCATCGGGGAGGGGAGACCCTCAAAAAAATAACTCGGATTATGATTGATAAAAAATTACTACTCATTGCAGCGCTTCTGCTGGCGAGCTGTACGTCCGACCTTATGACCGAAGGTAGCGACGGCGGTTCGCAAAACACCGCCGCATCGCATAAGATCGTCAACACCTCGGTCAATGCCGAGGCCGGAAGCCTGCTCGTCTATTTCGACGACGCAGCCATCGGCAGCCTCGAACAGGCCGCCGAAGCCGCCGCCAAGACACGGTCGGTCGCTACCCGCGCGGGTATCGTCTCCGTGGATGAAATACTTTCGGAGCTGAACGTCAGCTCCCTGAACCGCCTGTTCCCAGTAGACACACGCAACGAGGAGCGCACACGTGCGGCCGGCCTGCACAGGTGGTACGAATTGCAGTTCGACACCGAAGTCGACCTGGATCTCGCCGCACAGAAACTGTCGGCCGTTGCCGAAGTAGCGAACATCCAGTTCAACACGAAACTCGAAAAGATGTGGGACGGCAAGGCGACCCCGCTCCGTTCGGATGCGCCCGCCATGTCGGCAGACACACGTTCGATCGTATGGCCGTTCAACGACCCGGAATTGAAGCGCCAGTGGCACTATATCAACAAAGGTGACAAGGCTGTGGCACAGACCGCGCGCGAAGGTGCGGACATCAACGTGGAAGATGCCTGGAAACTCACGGCCGGAGACCCCAAGATCATCGTAGCCGTAGTCGACGAAGGCGTGAAATATACGCACCCCGACCTGGCTGCGAACATGTGGGTCAACACCAGGGAGATGACCGGAACCACGGGCGTCGATGACGACGGCAACGGATACGTGGATGATTATTACGGGTACAATTTCGTTACGAACGGCCCCATCTCCTGGGATGTGGTCGATGACAAGGGCGAAGGCGACTCCGGCCACGGAACGCACACCGCCGGCACGGTAGCCGCAATCAACAACAACGGCATCGGTGTCTGCGGAGTAGCGGGCGGCTCGGGCAACGACGACGGTGTACGAATCATGTCGTGCCAGGCCCTGTCCGGTACCGCAGCAGGCTCGGGTACGACCGCCGTCATGGCAAGGGCATTCAAATACGCCGCCGACAACGGTGCTTCGATCATCCAGTGCTCGATGGGTATCAAGGGCGGCGGATACACCTCCGACAACCAGTATGCCTCGAGCGCCAAGGCCGAACACGACGCTCTCGCCTATTTCATCGCTACGTCGAACTGCGACGCGATCGACGGAGGAATCGTTGTCTTCTCGGCCGGCAACGACGCACTCAACCGTGCCGGTTACCCCGGGGCGTTCCGCGATTATATTTCGGTAACCTCGTTTTCGCCCGACTTCCTGCCGGCCAGCTACACCAACTACGGCCCCGGCTGTAACATTTCGGCACCGGGCGGCGACGCTTACATCGCAAGCAACATGACCGCGACGGTACTGTCGACGATGCCTTCGGAGGTAAACGACGGTTCGGACTACGGATACATGCAGGGAACCTCGATGGCCTGCCCGCACGTGTCGGGCGTGGCAGCACTCGGACTCTCCTATGCGCTGAAACAAGGCAAGCACTACACCCGCAACGAATTCATCAGCATGCTCCTCACTTCGGTGAACGACATGGAGCGCTACCTCGACGGGACAAAGAATTCGAACGGCACGATGTACCTGGAAAATTACCGCAAGAAGCTGGGTACGGGCGCAGTAGACGCTTATCAGCTGCTGATGCAGATCGAAGGCACGCCGTGCCTCAAGGTAGGCGTAGGGGCTGAAGAACTCGTTCCCCTGACGCAGTTCTTCGGTGGCAGCGCAACGAACCTCACCTACACCGGTGTTTCGATGTCCGCAGCCGACATGGCCAAATTGGGGATCGAAACCTTGCCCACGATGGCCTACGGCAAACTGAAGATCAAGTGCACCAAGTCCGGCGTAGCGAAGATTACGGTCACGGCAATCGGCGGCGGCGACAAGGTCGGTACGGGTACCGTGATGGGCGGCATGACGATCACCAAGGAGTTCGCCATCATCGCCCGCGGTGTACAGGCCGAGAACGGAGGTTGGTTATAATACGAATTATAATAACAGCAAAAAGATCATGAGAAAGACTATCTATATTCTCTTTGCCATACTCGGCATGAGCCTGTTCGCAGGGTGCGACGACGACAAAAAAGATAACAACACGCCGTTGGCCAAGCAACTCGTCGGAGAATGGCGCCTGACTTCATGGACAAGCGAAGCCCCCCAGGCATTCGATGCTTACATCGCATTCGACGGAGGGTTGTTCACCATCTACCAGAAGGTCGAATCCGTAAGGTACCAGAAATACACGGGCAGCTATCTGCTTCAGGACGACGTACTTTCCGGCAATTACAGCGACAACACTCCCTGGGGAAGTTCGTACACGGTGACCGCCGACGAGGCCAACAACACGATCACGCTCACCAGTACGATCAACACCGGTGACGTGAGCGTCTATACCCGTGCTACCATCCCGGAGTCGGTGAAAAACGATGCCATCGACATGCAGGGCGTACGCGCGGCTTTCTTCCGGTTGCTCTAAGCCCCGGCTGTAATATTTCCAAAGCCTTCGGTAAATGCCGAAGGCTTTTTTTCATACATATACCAAACTAATGCACAGCAAGTTAAGCAATTAAAAGAAGAAGCTCGCGCGGCCAACGCCGCAGGCACCCGGCCGGCCGGAAAGCCCTCAGTGCAGCCGCCCCATCACGCGGGAATTGTTTTTTTCGGAAACAGATTTTACGCATATCCGAAAAAACGGTTATCTTTACGCAAATTTTTAATACCGGACGATAGGGAAAATCAGGCATGCAGGAAGGCCCGCGCCGTTCCGCTTTGGCATATTTTTCACTATCTTTGAAACAAATACGTCACGAACCATGAACATCACCGAAATTTTGCCCGGCATCCATTACGTCGGGGTCAACGATCGCACTACCACACGTTTCGAAGGTCTCTGGTCGCTCCCGCAGGGGGTTTCATACAATGCCTATCTGGTCGCCGACGAAAAGGTCGCACTGATAGATACCGTCGAAGAGGGCTTCGGCAGCCGTCTGACAGAGAACATCCGCGAGGCCATCGGCGACCGCAAGATCGACTACCTGGTCATCAACCACATGGAACCCGACCACTCGTCGTCCGTGCGCGCACTGCGCATGCTCTACCCCGACATCCGAATCGTGGGCAACGCCAAGACGCTGCAGATGCTCCAGGGATTCTACGGCATCGACACCGGGACGCTCGAAGTCAAGGAGGGCGACAGCATATCGCTCGGCTCGAAAACGCTCTCGTTCTACATGGCGCCGATGGTACACTGGCCCGAAACGATGGTGACATGGTGTGCCGAGGCCGGCACGCTCTTCTCGGGCGATGCCTTCGGCACGTTCGGCGCCATCGACGGCGGCATCACCGACTCGCAGGTAGACCCGTCGCGCTACTGGGACGAAATGCGCCGCTACTACGCCTGCATCGTCGGCAAATACGGAGGGCCTGTACAAAAGGCGCTCGCGAAGGTACGGGGCCTGAACCCCACGACCATCTGCTCGACCCACGGCCCCGTATGGCAGCGCGAGATCCCGCAGGTGATCGACGTCTACGACCGTCTGAGCCGCTACGAAGGCGAACCTGGCGTGGTGATCGCCTATGGCTCGATGTACGGCAATACGGAGCAGATGGCCGAGCGCATAGCGCGCGAACTGGCCGCCGAAGGCGTGGGCCCGATCGTCGTCCACAACATGTCCTACGCCGATGAATCCATCGTCCTGCGCGACGTGTTCCGTTACGACACGCTCATCGTGGGCGGCCCGACCTATAACGGCGGGCTCTACCCGCCCGTGGCACGCCTGCTCGACCTGATCGCGGCACGCTGCGTCCCGCAGCGCAACTTCGGCTGGTTCGGCTCCTTCTGCTGGGCGAGCGCCGCCGTGCGCTGCCTGGGCGAATTCGCACAGAAGATGAAGTGGGAGGCGATCTGCGAACCCGTGGAAATGAAGCAGGGTTTCTCGCCGGCATGGCATGAGGCATGCCACGCGCTCGCCGGGCGGATCGCCGGGTGCATGCACCGCTAAAACAACCAAAATCTTGGACATAATATGATGAAAATCGCAGTCGTAGGTACGGGTTATGTCGGCCTCGTATCGGGTGCCTGTTTCGCAGAAATGGGACTCGATATTACGTGCGTCGATGTCGACAGGAAAAAGATCGACGCCCTGAACAACGGCCTCATCCCGATTTACGAGCCGGGGCTCGAAGAACTCGTCAAACGCAATGTCGAGGAGGGGCGCCTGCATTTCACGACCGAACTGACGGACTGCCTGGACAAGGTGGAAGTAGTCTTCTCGGCCGTCGGCACACCGCCCGACGAAGACGGTTCGGCAGACCTGAAATACGTGCTCGAAGTCGCCCGTACGTTCGGCCGCAACATCAAGAAGTATACGGTGCTCGTCACCAAAAGCACCGTACCCGTCGGTACGGCGCAGAAGGTCAAGGCCGTGATCCGGGAAGAGATAGACAAACGCGGCTGCAAGGTGCCGTTCGACGTGGCCTCGAACCCCGAATTCCTGAAGGAAGGCGCGGCCATCAAAGATTTCATGTCGCCCGACCGCGTGGTCGTAGGCGTCGAGAGCGAACGGGCGCGCAAGCTGATGACCCGCCTGTACCGTCCGTTCCTGATCAACAATTTCCGGGTACTGTTCATGGACATCCCCTCGGCGGAAATGACCAAATACGCGGCCAACGCCATGCTGGCGACCCGCATCTCGTTCATGAACGAGATCGCCAACCTCTGCGACCTGGTAGGGGCGAACGTCGAAATGGTGCGCAAGGGCATCGGATCCGATGCCCGCATCGGCAGCAAGTTCCTCTACCCCGGCTGCGGCTACGGCGGCTCGTGCTTCCCCAAGGACGTGAAAGCCCTGGCCCGTACGGCCCAGGAACACGGTTATACGATGCAGGTCATCGAGGCGGTGGAACGGGTCAACGAAGGGCAGAAATCCATCCTGTTCGGCAAACTGCAACGGGCGCTGGGCGACCTGCGCGGGAAAACCATCGCGATATGGGGCCTTGCATTCAAGCCCGAAACGGACGACATGCGCGAAGCGCCGGCACTGGTGGTGATCGACCTGTTGCGTAAGGCGGGCGCCACGGTTCGGGTCTACGACCCCGTGGCGATGGAGGAAGCCCGCCGCAGGATCGGCGACGAAGGGGTGCATTACGCAGGTTCGATGTACGAAGCCGCGGAGGGTGCCGATGCCATCGCGCTCGTCACGGAGTGGAAACAGTTCCGGATGCCCGACTGGCCGCAATTGCTCACGCTCATGCGCGACAACATCCTGGTCGACGGCCGCAACATCTTCGACAAGGAAGAGGTGCTCAACGCCGGGCTGCGCTACTACGGCATCGGAAAATAATACTCTTACGGCACAGGCATAACGACACAATCCCCGGAGCTTCTGCTTCGGGGATTGTCCTTGTCGCCTGCACCGCCTGCTACACCTACCCCGCGATGCGGCTCGCATCCCGAAAACCCGACGCAGCATAACGGCAAAACGAGAGGCGGTTCCGCAGGGAACCGCCTCTCGCGCATCCGTAATCCGGCCCGCCGTTACTTGCGAACCTTCACAATGATCTTGCGTACATTGCCCTCGCCGATCATCGGCGCATGGCCGTCCTCGGGGAAGAAGATCGTGAACTGCCCCGGGCGCAGCGTATAGAAGGTCTGCGGCTCATCGTCGAAGAAACGGATATCCTTCTGGGCATCGAATTCGCCCAGGGGCTTGCGCAGGTCGGCACGCTCGCTCCACCCGAAGGTCTCCTGCTCACCGCGGATCAGCACCTGGATGTCGATATAGGCGTCGTGTATTTCGAGTTTGGCATCCGCCGGTTTTTTCAGCTCAGGTTCCATTACGTTGACATAGATGTCCTTGCCGTCGAGTTCATGGATCCCCGGCTCCATCGTTTCCCAGTCGGTCGAAGCGATGAAGCCGAAGGCTTTTTCCAGACGCGGGCTCACCGGATAATAGAGCGCGCTGTTCTTCAAAGAGTCGAAAATCATAGTTTATCGGATTAGTTATTCAGTAGATTCTTTTGGAGACGCACCACGACGGGCAGGTGATCCGAATATTCGACCTGCGGCACCTCGTAGGAAACCGGGTCGAAACTGTCGGAGCAGAGGACATAGTCGATGCGCAGCGTATTGAAGAAGCCGCGGAAAGTATGCGAATAGCCCGAACCGCTCTTGCTGAAAGCGTCGTTCAGCCCCCCGGCCATCGTGCGGTAGACATAGGACATCGGCGTATCGTTGAAATCGCCGCAGACGATGCACCGCGCACGCGCGTCGGCGATGACATCGGCAATGCTGTCGACCTGTGCGGCACGCAGGATGCTGTTCTCGCGCAGGCGGCTCACGATGCTGCGGATCTTGACTTCGCGTGCCGTGTCGGAGATGAAATCGCGGTTGGTGATATATTCGTTGTCGGCCGCTTTGATCGCCGTCGAACGCAGGTGGTTGTTGAACACGCGCACCGTATCGTCACCGATCAGCAGGTCGGCCCAGACCGACGTATTGGGGGTCAGCACGATGCCCGAGCGCAGGATACGGTATTTGCTCAGGATGAAAAGCGATGCCCCGTACAGCGAATCGGGAGCCTGCGTGCGGCCGAAGGCCGCGCTTTCGTATTTCTCGTCCAACAGGGCGAAATCGTCGGATTTCTCGGCCAGGCGGGCATTGAACTCCTGCATGCAGACGATATCGGGATCGTATTCGCCGATCAGGCGCACGATGTCATCGACATTGCAGGCTCCGCTTTCGCCGAAGAAACTGCGCACGTTATAGGTCATGACCTTGAAAGCCCGGCGGTCGTAGCTCTCCTCGCCGTAGCTGCGGCGGAATTCGGGCTTATAGAAGAGCGAAACCTTGAAGAGGCCGATGACGACCAGCGCCAGCATCGTTCCGGCGCGGAGCAACCGCCAGCGGATGACCCAGTAGAGCGCCAGGATGACCGTAGCGACGTAGATCGCCGGGGCGGCAAGCCCCAGCAGGGGAAAGAACCAGACCCCGGCGGGGTTCACATAAGGGACGAAATAGGTGACGGCCATCGTGGCCCCGACAACGACAGTCAGGAGCGTCATCACCAGGTCGAGCAGCCACATGAGCAGGCTGCGGTGCGGTTTCTCCCCGCACCGGCCGCCGTAATCGTTCTTATAGAATTCGCCGGACATCGGCTCAGAAGCGGATTATGCCGCGCTGCTTCCACCAGTGGAGCAGCAGGAAACCCCAGAGCATACCGCCCACGTGGGCGAAATGCGCCACATTGCCTACGCCGCGCCAGCCGAGGAAAAGTTCGATGACGCCGTAGATGATGACGAACCATTTAGCCTTCATCGGGATCGGCGGGATCAGCAACATGATGACCGCATTGGGATGCATGACGCCAAAAGCGAGCAGCAGCCCCATCACCGCGCCCGAAGCACCGACCAGCGACATGGGCAGCTCGCCGAACGCCAGCGCCGTGAAATACTGGATCAGTGCCGCACCGATGCCGCAAACCATGTAATAGGTCAGGAAACGCTTCGACCCCAATTCGTATTCCAACGTACGCCCGAACATCCACAAGGCGAACATATTGAAGAAGATATGCTCGAAATTGGCATGCACGAACATATAGGTGACGAACTGGTAGGTGTGGAACAACGGCGCTCCCAGCCACAGGGCGCAATACTCCATGATGGCGTTATGTGCCGGTTGGATCAGGGCCGTAGCCATGTAGACCAGGGCATTGATGATTATCAGGTTTTTCACCACCGGGGGTGTCTGAAAATAGCTGTTCATTGCGTAAAATTTTTACAAAAGTACGTTTTTCCACCGGATTATCCCAGTTTGGTACGGATATCTTCGGGGGTTATTTCTACAGTTATGGCTTTGCCCGAGGGCGAGAAACTGAAATTGCCCGTGGCGGCGAGCTGGGCGAGCAGTGCGGCGGCTTCGTCGCGCGACATATTGCGGGGAATACCTTTCGACCCGCTGTGCGCCATGACGGCGGCGATCTTCTCGCGGCGCTGATCCGCAAGCGACACGGGCGTAGAAAAGGCTTGCAGCAGGTCGTAGACCATCTGGTCGACGGCATCGGCCGGCATATCGGCCGGCGTGCCCTTCACCTCGATCGTCCCCTCCCCCGCAAAGTCGATGTCGAATCCAAGCGACGCGAATTCCACGGCGTTCTCCTCGAGCAGCGCATATTCGTCGCCCGACAACACCAGCCGCTCGGGAAAGAGCAGTTGCTGGCTCACGGAAGCCCCGTTTCCGAGCATCTTCAGGTAATCCTCGTAAAGAATGCGCTCACGGGCACGCCGCACGTCCACCACGACGAACCTCCCGCCCAGCAGTGCGGCGAGGTACCCGCCGCCCAACGGCAGGGGATCGGTAAATTCCGGACGCCCCTCGACCGCCAGCCGCTGCTGCCCGGCCGTAGCCCCGGAAGGGATGAACTCCAGGGCACTCGTCCCGAACCCGGCGCCGGACTCCACCTCGAAACTGCTCCCCGAAACGAAATCCTCAAACCCGTCGGCCGCCGAGGAAGGGATGGTGAAGTCCTCCCCCGCCGGCGGGGTTTGCGGAAGGGTAAATCCGCCGCCGGCACTGCGCAGCCCGCCGGGCAGGCTGCCCCCGGACGCACTGCGCCCCGACATGCCGCCTCCCGCAGCGGCGCGCGGGGCGAAGCCCGTCCCCGCTGTGTCGGAAAGCGTCTGTCCGCGATCGTCGTACGGGACGTCGAAGCCCGTGAAATCGACATTGGGATCGGGCGCCGTAGGGTCGATATACTCCTCGCGGAACGGATTGTAGTCGCCGTTGGACATGGCGCGGGGCTCGCTGTAAACGGCCCCTTTGCTCAATGCCGGGATCTCCACGATGCCGTCGCGGTCGAAATCCATCAGCGGCACGGCCCCCGTCTTGGCGAGCGTCTCACGCACGGCGGCGTTGATGATCTGCCAGACGGCCTCCTCGTCGGCGAATTTGACTTCGGTCTTCTGCGGGTGGACATTGACGTCGATGCGCGAAGGGTCGATCGTCAGGTAGAGGAAATAGGAAGGCGAACTGCTCTCGGGGATCAGTTTTTCATAGGCCTTCATGATGGCGCTCGTGAGGTACGAACTCTTGAAATAACGTCCGTTGACGAAGAGGTACTGCTCGCCGTTGCGCCGCTTGGCGGCAGCCGGACGGCCGATATAGCCCCCGATGCGGGCGATCGAGGTGTCGGCATCGACCTCCAGCAGGTTTTGCTTGATATGGCGTCCCACCACATCGACGATACGTCCCGCCAGCGACGTGGCACAGAGCGTATAGACCGGGGCGTCGTTGGCGTAAAGTTCGAAGGCGATATGGGGATTGCACAGCGCAACACGCTGGAATTCGGCCTTGATCTGTGCGGCCGAAGTCGTACTCTTGTCAAGGAAACGACGGCGGGCGGGCACGTTGTAAAAGAGGTTGCGCACGAAGAACTGCGCCCCCACGGGACACATCACGGGAGTCTGCCCGGCGAACTGGCCGCCGTTGATCTCGGTCTGGGTACCCACTTCGTCGCCCTCCTGCCGCGTGCGCAGTTCGACCTGCGCCACGGCGGCGATCGAAGCGAGCGCCTCGCCGCGGAACCCGAACGTATCGAGGGCGTAGATGTCTTCGACGGAAGTTATCTTGCTGGTGGCATGGCGGTCGAAAGCCATACGCGCGTCGATGGGCGACATGCCCGAGCCGTCGTCGACGATCTGGATCAAATCCTTGCCCCCGTCACGGAAGTTGACCTTCACGGTACGGGCGCCGGCGTCGATGGCGTTCTCCATCATCTCCTTGACCACCGATGCGGGACGGTTGACGACCTCGCCCGCAGCAATCTGGTTGGCGACGACTTCGGGTAATAATCTGATCTTATCTGCCATTTATTCCTGATAATCGTTGGGAACCACCGTGATAGGCTGTTCCTGCCACTCTACGTCGGAAATACCCGTCTGGTCGAGCCCGTTGCGCGGAGCGGATTCGGTGGCAGCGGATTCGGTCTGTGCCGGCGCCGTACGGGCGCGCAGGAACACATCGGCGAGCTTCGGATAAAGGATGTAGATGAACAGCAGTACGATTACTGCGGCACCGGCCATCTTCCAGATGCGCATGCGCCCCTTATCCTCCTCCTTGGAACGGCGGGCGGCACGGGCATCGCGCTGCGTACGGATATATTGTCCGGGACGGTACTCACGATCCCCGTCTTCGGCCCTCTCGCCGCGAAGTTCGGCACGGCGCTGCTCGCGCGCCTCCTTTTCGGGATCGTAGTAGCGCGGTATGTAGTTGAACTTGTTGGCGTGTCTCTTGAACGGGGTGAAACCTAACATGGCGTGTCCTCCTAATTATTTTTGGTAAAGATACGAATTCTCCGGCAATTTTATTGCCTGCAAAACCCTTTTTTCCGCCTGCGGCGCCTGTAACAGCTCCCCCGGGGATGCGACTTCGGGCGTCCGATGCCCCGCGGCAGGGAGAAAGGGGGGGGGCAAGCGGTGCGGCAGGGGAAACACCCCGCAGACAGGCCGACAATAGCCGCGCTCCGGGAAAAGCCCGGCGGGGAATACGCCCGCAAACCTCCATGCACCGCAGCGGAAAGGTCGTTGCGAACGGCGGCGGAATGCCGTGGCCCGCAAAGTCCCCCGACATCCCGCCGCATAGGCAAACCGTTGCTTCCCCTACCGGAAGAAACTCTTCATCCGCTCGAAGATATTCTGGTTCTTGACCGATTCGGCATGCTGGAAAGCAGGCTGCTGCGCCAGTTGTTCGACCAGCCGCTTCTCTTCGGCACTGAGCTTCGAGGGGATCGTGATGTCGACCACGACTAGTTCGTCGCCGCGGCCATAGCCGTTGACGTCGGGCAACCCCTTGCCGCCCAGGCGCAGCACTTTGCCGGCATGCGTTCCCGGAGCGATCTTGATCTTGGCACGGCCATCGACCGTCGGCACCTCGACCGTACCGCCCAGCAGGGCTGTCGTGACGGTGATATTGAGGTTGTGGATCAGGTCGTTGCCGTCACGCACCAGCTCGGGATTGGACTCCTCTTCGATCATGACCTGCAGGTCACCGTTTACGCCTCCGTGACGGGCGGCATTGCCCTTGCCCGTGACGGTGAGCACCATACCCTCGCCCACGCCGGCCGGGATTCGGATCTCCACGACTTCCTGGCCGCGGAGGGTTCCCTCGCCCTTGCACTTGTCGCAGGGTGCGGTGATGACTTTGCCCGTACCGCCGCACGTGGGGCAGACGCCCTGCGTCTGCATACGGCCGAAGAAGGTGTTCTCCACACGCGTCACATAACCCGTACCGTTGCAGGTCGAACAGGTCGAGTAGGAGTTGCTGTCCTTGGCCCCCGTACCGCCGCACTTATCGCAGGCGACGGTCTTGTTTATCTTGAGTTTCTTGGTGACGCCGTTGGCGATCTCGGCGAGGGTCAGCCTGACCTTGATGCGGATATCCGATCCCCGGTTCACGCGCCGCCCGCCGCCCGATGACGACGACGAGCGGAACCCGCCGCCGAAATGTCCGCCGAAAATATCGCCGAACTGCGAGAAGATATCCTCCATCGAGAAACCGCCGCCGCTGAAGCCGCCGAAGCCGCCTGCCCCGCCACCCGCGGCGCCGCTCATCCCGGCATGGCCGAACTGATCGTAACGGGCACGTTTGTCGGGGTTCGACAGCACATCGTATGCCTCGGCCGCCTCCTTGAATTTCTCTTCGGCCTCCTTGTCACCCGGGTTTTTATCGGGGTGGTACTGGATGGCCGCCTTGCGGTAAGCCTTCTTTATTTCGTCAGCGTTAGCGTTTTTCTGGACGCCCAGCACTTCGTAGTAATCCCTCTTTTCTGCCATGGCATTATTCTCCTACAACAACTTTTGCGAAACGCAGCACCTTGTCGCCCAGCATGTAACCCGTCTGGACAATGTCGACGACCTTACCCTGCATTTCCTCTCCGGCAGCGAATTTAGCCACCGCCTCGCAGAGGTCGGCGTCGAACTCCTTGCCCTTGACGTCGATCTCGGTGACCCCTTTCTGGCGGAGCGTATCGGTAAATTTCTGTGAAATAAGCATCACGCCGGCACGCAGCGCCTCGATGTCGTCGCTCTTCTGCATGGCATCGACGGCACGCTGCACGTCGTCGCGCACGGGGAGCATCGCCAGCAGCACGTCACGGCCGCCGGTCTGCACCAAGTCCATCTTCTCCTTGAGCGTACGCTTGCGGTAATTATCGAATTCGGCCTGCAGGCGGATGAATTTATCCTGCCACTCGGCCAGCGCCGCCGTCAGATCCGATCCTGCTCCGGCCTTGTCGCCGCCTTCGGCAGCGTCTGCCATTGTGTCAGTCCCGTCCTGCGAATCGTCTGACACATTGGCACAGGGTTCGCCGTCGCACGAAGGGTAACCTTCACCGGGAACGAATCCTTCGTCGCCGCCAACAGCCTCATTATAAGTTTTTTCCTTTTTCATATCTCGTGTTTTTCAGATTTTCCGTCTTATATTCGAACAAATTGTATACCAACCGCCGGGCCATGCCTACCCGATGATAAAAATCGCCGGGTGCCTGTTCATTTCCGGCAGCCGCACCGACCGCCACTCGCGCACGGGGAGCGTACGGATATATTCGCCGGGAGCGGTAATGTCCATCGCCAGCGTCAGGCGCGTCTCGGGGGCAAGGGTTTGCAGGAGCTGTTCCATCAGCTTCACATTGCGGTAAGGCGCCTCGATGAAGAGCTGCGACTGGCGTTCGGACTGCGCACGGCGTTCGAAGCGACGGATCGCCTGCACCCGTTCGGGCGGCTTGACGGGCAGGTAGCCGTTGAAGGCGAACGACTGCCCGTTGAG
>OLQM01002084.1_pt1 | contig 20411 bp, 11 predicted proteins | sample 1673161 | NCBI WGS metagenome assembly OLQM01 (sample SAMEA3136761, study PRJEB25190) | human gut metagenome | reverse complement strand
TTTCTACTCCTATCCTATTTTGTTCTGGTTCAGGCGGGGTTCTGTTCAAAGAACAATCGCTATATCGTGTATGTTTCATCGTATTGTCTTATCCTCTGACATCGTCGCCCGGCAGGCGCTATTTGTCCTTGACGCACAAGGCGCAGCGCTTGTCCGTCTTCCAATGATAGTAAGTCGTACGGCTGTCCGACGCCTCGACACCGTAGGCGTAACGCGATCCGTTCTGCTGATTACTCCAGTAGGCGCACGGATTCGTCAGGTCGGAAAGCCCCAACGAGTTGCGGTTCGCAAGGATGTATTTCAACTCGTTCAACGACGGCAGGCGCATGCCCTTGCCTGAACAATAGCTCGTGGCTTCGTTGAAATCGATGCGGCTCCGGTGATTCTTGTCCACCCAAACGTCGCCGGCATCGACCCTATCGGCGGGCTTGCCCGCCTGCACGCCGCTCTTGATGGCGGTCCAGCTGCCGGGGTTGTACTCGAAGTTCACCGTACGGGACTCGGTGGAGGTGTTCTCGGGCAGGGTGAGTTGCAGAGCCGTCCCGGCCGAGGCGTTGCCCGAGGCCAGCACGGTGCCGCCCAAGGTGATCCGCACCGGAAGCGTCCCGGAGAACGAGCCGAAGACCGTGAACGTGAAAGTCCGGCTCTTGTAGTCGATGCCCGCCGACGGATCGGGAGCGACCGTGGCCCCCTCGACGAGGATTTCCCACCCCTCGACCGTATTGTCGTGGAAACCTTCCACGGCGGTCAGCTCGACGGTGAAACCGTCGTGACCGACCTCGGCGGGGTCTACGGGAAGCTCCCGAATCGTCAGCTTGACGCGGTAGGCCTCGTTGGCCCACACGTTGTAATCGTTATAAGAGTTCGCTCCCAGATAAACACGGTAGCTCATCGGGATCAGGTACGCGTCCTCCTCCAGCTGCATCATGCCCTGCACGTAGGCGTACGTGCAGTAATCGCCCTCTCCGAACGGGGCGTTCGCCGCCGTCTTGTCGGCAGGCGTCGTACCAATGCCCGTGCCGCGGCTGTTGGGAGCCAGATACCACAGCATCTCGCACTGCGTGCCGAGACCGTCGCTCAGAACCTCGTAGTCCTTGAAATTACCGGATGCGGCCGCCGGGTAGCGCATCGAGGCATGCGTAGCGGCCGTCACGCGCCCGTAGCTCCCCGCCGCGGGGACGTTGCGCAGCGAAATGTCCGTAAGCGTCAGCCGCGGCCAGCCCTCCGAGCAGAGGTTGTCGACCGTGAAGTTCACCTTCGAAACAAGACGGTAGAGCGGAATGCGGACCGTCGCGGTCTGGCCCGTTTCGAGCTTCAGATCCTCCCCGCTGTCGCCGCGCATGGGAAGCGTAGAGGAATACTCCTCCGGAAGCGCGCTGCCGCTGGCGGCGTTGACGGGATAGGTCAGCGCAGCGAGGTCCGCGAGCGTCGAACCCGTGGGCAATTCGCTCTCGGAGAACATGCCGGGCGCGTTGGCCAAGACGACGATGCGCGCCTTCTCCATCGGTTCGAGGTCGGCCGTCACGCGCACCGTAGCCCCGTCCTGCACCGTGGAGGCCACGTAGCGCCGGGCGGCCAGCGACCCCGCCGCGCCCCCGCTCATGTCGTACTGCAACACCCACAGGTCGGACACAGCCCACTCATCGACGATCGAAGGATTGACAACCCCGCGCGTGGCGGAAGCACCCGCTGCGCAAACAGGGTCGGAGGCCGTTCCCGGAGTCGGCGCGGCCGCACCGTGCGCTCCCGTCGCGTCCTTATCGACCGCATGCAGCGGCCCGTCGGAGGCGAGGCTCAGCGTCACACGGACATCGGAGGCTTCGCCGGGGCGTGCCCCGGAAGCACCGCCCGCCGGGGACTCCTTCGAACATCCCCAGAGCACCGACGCTGCGCCCAGCAGCAGCGCAGCCGTGGCAGCACGCAACGGGGCGACCGACGCGGCACGCAGAGCGGCAACCCCAGCCGACGCCGCGCGGCCCGACCCGAGGGCCCGAAGCCCGGAGCGCAACCTGTTTCTCGTTTCTTCGCTTTTCATATATATCGTTCTTTCTTACTTATTTTTTGCTCGTATCTGCATTCCCCCGGCACCTCCGCCCCGCTCAGAGCCCCTTCCCGCAAGGGTGGCGGATATCGGTTATCCTGAAAATCAGCGCCTTGCATCCGATTCAGGCAACCCGGAGCGGAGTTTTTCGCGGTTTTTTATTTTCCGGTCCGTATCCAAAAGCAGTTAACCGTCATATTATCAACATCTTAATCATTCTTCATCCGTTTCACCCTTTCTCCCGCAACCCGAGGGTATCGCGCGATACCCTCAGGGGTTGCGGAAAGAGCGAGTATGAACCGATGATTTGATCAGGGTCCTCACAGGCATTTAGTTCGGTCGGGCCGTCAATTTTAGTCGTTCAAGCAGCGGCACCCCCTTTTCGAATTCGCACCCGGTATCACACTACCCTCCTTCGCTCTGGAGAAGTCCTCGCTAAAACTCACAGTCTTAACCCACCCTGAGGACCAGCCATCCGGGTCTCCGGCCCACCACTCGTTCGAACCTGCCCCTGACACCGGCCACCCGGCCCAGCCCATCGTCTTTAATTCGCCTGCGGACGGGATCCCGCCTCTCGATTCGCATTGTGTTTTGCACTGATCCCAGCTCATGAGTATTGCATGAGCCGTTTGGGTTCGACTGTCGATGTCGGCCCACTTTCCGTTGTATCGGTACTGGAACGTCACAGTCCGACTGCTCTCCGTCGAGGGGTTCGCAGGGATTTCAATCGTGGCAGAATAGTTCGCGACATCCGCAAAGTCCGTCTTTATAACGAGCTGTGTGCTGCCGCTCATAGCGCGGACCTGGTAGCCGCCCCAGCCCGTAAGCGTCACGGTGTAGGTGCCTCCCGCTCCCGGGATGTCGCCCGCGGGCGAGACGCTGGCTTTGGTCACGTTCCAGCCCTGCTGCGAGCAGGCGGCGCCGATCTTCGTCCACGTGCCGTTCCAATTATACTCGAAGGTCACCGAGCGATTATTATAGCTTAGATTACCCGGAACCGTCAGTAAAACCGCCGTACCGGATTTGGTAACCGTACCGCTTACGATTGCGGTGCCGCCGGACTGCGCACGGACCGCAACGTTCGAGGGAAGGTAGCCCGTGAGCGTGACATTGTACGAACCGCCCTGACCCGGAATCGTAGACGGAGCGTTGTGCGTGGCGTTGGAGACGGAATAACCCGCCTGCGTGCGGTCGGCGCCGATCTTCGTCCATGTGCCGTTCCACAGGTACTCGAACGCTACCGTGCGGGAGGTATAGCTGGCGTTGGCTGGAACAGCCAGCGAAACAGCAGTACCCGAAGCGGTGACCTTGCCCGTGGCGAGGGCCGTGCCGCCGCTCTGAGCCCGTACTTGGACACCCTCGTCAGGTAGGAATCCTGTCAGGGTAAGGCTGTAAGCCTTACCCTCCGCGGGGATATCCCCGGCCGGCGTCACGGTGGCCGAAGAGACCGAGATCGGGACGAACGCCTGCGTGCGCGGTTGGCCGATCGTAATCCACTCGTCGCCCCACTGATATTGGAACGTCACCGTGCGGTCGGCGCCCGTTTTGTTGGCCGGAACCGTGAAGTTCACGTCAGCACCCGGAGTCAACACCGTAATATTGATAAGCGACGTGCTGCCGTCCCAGACGCGCACCTTCACGAACTCTTCCCATGCGCCGTTCACCGTAACGACGTAATCGCCGCCTTGACCGGGAATATCCCCCTCCGGGGTAACCTTAGCGCTCGTAACGCCATATCCTGCCTGCGTGCCGATGCCGATCACGTTCCACTCGCCCTTCCACTCGTAAGCGAATTCGATCTGACGCTCGGCCCCGCCCTCATTTTTGGGGATTTCCAACATCGCAGAACCCGTATTGCCCGCATCGCAGGCCGCTGTGCCCGAGGCGAGCTCCTCACCGTCCACCACCGAGGCGCGCACCGGAATGCCCGACCCCGTCCAATAGCCGCTGAACGTGACACGCATCGTCTCTCCGTCCACAGGGATAGGAAGACTCAGGTCCGGATCGACCGTAGGCGCGCCGTCCAGATATTCCAGCGTGCCGGCCCACACGCGGTCGTCGCGCTCGGCCAGCAATTTCTGGTCGTCCAGCGTACCGCCGATGCGGACCCGGTAGATGTAGTGGCGGTTGCGCAGCACATTGAAGTCCGTAGTCACGTTCTCGCCCAAGTAGACATCGTGGAACAGGCCCTTGGTCGCATCCTCGGACTCGTGCGACTTGATGCGTGCATAGGTGGCCATCGCAGGGGCGTTATTTTCGCCCTTGTTCTTCTCCCACCGGATCACAGGATTCTGTCCCCGGCGGTTGTCGCCGACGTACCACGTGTGCGTCACCGTGCCGCTGCCCGGACTCGTCGGAGCAAGGCCCGGGGCATTGCCGATGCGGTAAGCGAAATTCGAAACCGTACCCGACGCAGGGTAATCCGTCACTGCGCCGCCCAACCCGTAGCAGGCCCCCGCGGGAACCTGATACAGCCACACGCCGTCCAGCTCGGCACCGCTGACGTTATACTCCAGCAACAGATCGACTTTGGCCATAGCCCGCGTGAGCGTCACCTCCGGAACCACCGTATTGTCGCTGCCCACGAGCACCTGACCGTTGTCGAGCACCCTGACGTTCGTGAGCTTGCCGCTCAGCGGGATCAGTTCGTCCGAGGCGGGCGTGACCGTATAGAGCATCTTGGTTTCGAAATCGGAGAGCGTGGCGGGGTTCGAGGTCGTAAGACCGTCCGAAGCCGGACCGTTCGCCACGATCCACACCGTATAGCCCTCGCCGCTCTGGAGCGCAGCCTTGACCCTCTGCCCGGCAGCCACCGTACCCACATAAGAGCACGCCTTGGTCGCACCCGAAGCGTCGAACTGCAACACCCAGACGTTCGAAAGCGACATGTCGGCACGCGTGGCCACGAACCGGCTCCGCGGAGCGTCCGCACCGCCCTCCGGGCCGAGGCTGACCGTGAACAGCCCATCGGCCCCCTCCGAAACCCCGTCATTCGCACACGCAGCACGGCTGCCCATAGGCTCCACCACGACCGCCTCGGCTACTGCGAGCGAGGGAAGCGTCGCTTCCACCTCGCGCGGGAAGGGGCTCCACCATGAACGGGAGTCCTCGCTGCATCCCACGAGCGACAGGCCGACCGCCGCGACACCCAAAAGGCAAAAGCCCGTTATTTTTCCTGACATCTTCATAACCTATCTTTTCTATCGTTTTCTCTTTGTCTGTCCATCCTTTCCGGCCGCCCGTTCCCACCGAAGAACGGCGCTCACGCCCCGGTTCCGACCCAGCCCGAAAGCCCTGTCCGTAAACCCGTCCCGGCCCCGGAAAGTTCCCCGGAAGAACCGGTCCCGACCCGGAAGGCCGCCCCTTGAAGGCCGCCCCGCAGGGCCCTGCCGCAAGGGTGGCGGATAGTGTTTATCCTGACCCTTAACGGATTAAGGGCATCCGCAGCCGCCGCGGGAGGCGGGTTTCGCTATTTTTAATTTTTACGTTCGTTTCTCAAAGCAGTTAATGTATTTATTATCAATACCTTAATCGCCCATCGTCTTTTTCACCCTTTTTTCCGCGACCATAGGGTTGCACGCGCAACCCTATGGGGTCAAAGGCAAAGCTTACGCAGTCGCACGCTAATTACCGTGTCACACAGTTTTTAGATAAAGTGACGTAGCCTCGTTAATAGTCTTTAACGCAAACGTAGTTACAGCCATCAGCGTATGTCCTAACTCTGTACAGCAAGACGCCATATCTGCCACCGCCATGTGTCGTATACGCGTCGTACCCGTTATAGTGACCCGTATGCATTCCGTATTTCTCTGTTGTGTTTTCCGCATTTATAATTATAAACTCACTGGCCCTTTCCCAGAGTTGTTTGAACTCCTCGTCCGACATAAAGTGATACCCTGTTTTTGCGTCACACTTACCTTTGACATCCGGTGCTGTAACCCTTTCGGCGAATTCCACTAGTATTAAGTTGCCGCGTTGTTGACGAGTTTCGATGTTTATCCACCTATTGTCGAATTGATATTCGAAAGTAATGTCTCGGGCTTTGCCTTCGTTTTCGGGTATCGAGAGCACTTTAGCGTTTTGCTTACCGGTTCCGGTCACGACGTTCGAAGCAACTACTGTAGTCCCGACACGGGCGCGTATGTTGACGCCGTTCATCGGAATGGCTCCCCACAAGGTTATGTACATGTCTTCGCCCACCCCCGAAATAATGCCCTCAGGGCTGAGCGCAGCTTTCGTGATCTGCGGCGTAGGAAGTTGGGTGCGGCCGTCGATTCTCGTCCACGTGCCGTTCCATAAGTACTGGAATGTTACCGTACGATTCGAGACTGTCGTATTGGCCGGAATCGTCAGCGTGCACGTGGAACCGGAACCGGTAACCACGCCGGACGCCAGCACCGTATTGGTTATCGCACGCACCTGAACACCTCCCGAAGGCAGAACGCCCGACAGAGTAACCGTATAGACACCGCCGCCGTAAGGTATATTACCCGCAGGACTTACCGAAGCCAACGTGATATTGGGTTTCGGCACCTGCGTGCGGTTTTCGATCGTCGTCCACGTACCGTTCCACTGGTACTGGAAAGCGACCGTACGGTTGAGGCTGCTGTTGGCCGGTACGTTCAGCGTAACTCCGCTGCCGCTCGCCGTAACGGTTCCCGAAGCGATGGCCGAGCTGCCTGCATAGGCGCGAACCGGGATGCCTCCCTGCGGCATGACTCCGTTGATCGTGACCGTATAGCTGCCGCCTTCACCGGGAATATTTCCTGCCGGGCTGACAGTCGCGGAGCTGACCGTAGGAGTAGGCCACTGCGTACGGCTGTCCACCATCGTCCACACGCCGTTCCACTTGTATTCGAACACCACCTCGCGGGAGGTGCTGCCCGAGTTGACCGGAACCGTCAGCGTAGCGCCCGTACCCGCCTTAGTAGCCAGGCCCGTGCCGAGCGTAGTGCCGCCCGAGGTTGCGCGGACCTCCACGCCCTCCGCAGGAAGAGCTCCGTTCAAGGTCACCGTATATGTTCCGCCCGTGTACGGGATATCGCCCGAGGGGCTGACCGTCGAACTCGTAATCTGCGGCGTAGGCAGCTGCGTCCGGTTCTCGATGTTCGTCCATGTGCCGTTCCACAAATATTGGAAGGCCACTGTCCGGTTCGAAAGGCTCGAATTGGCGGGAAGGCTCAATACGGCACTCGCACCGCTCGAAACAACCGTTGCCTGTACAAGCGTACCGCCTGAGAAAGCGCGCACCTGAACACCTCCCTCGGGAAGAACTCCCGTCAGGGTAACCGTATAGTCGCCGCCGCCGTAAGGAATATTACCCGCAGGACTGACCGTTGCGGTCGTGATCCGAGGCTCAGACAGCTGGGTGCGGCTCTCGATCGTCGTCCACGTGCCGTTCCACAGGTACTCGATCGCCACCGTACGCTCCGAATCGCCGTCGTTGGCCGGTATGCTCAGCGTCTCTCCCCGGCCGCTCGCGGTGACCTTACCCGCAACAATGGTCGAGCCGTCCACGGACGCACGGATCTCGACGCCCTCCGCGGGAAGAAGACCGCTGAGCGTGACCGTATAGCGACCGCCGCTGCCGGGGATGTCGCCCGCAGGGGTGACCGTAGCGCTCGTGATACTGTAGCCCGGTTGCATACCACGGTCGAAATTCTTCCATACGCCGTTCTCCTGATACTGGAAGACGACGATACGATCGGTGTGCGACCCGTTGACCGGAACCTTCAGTTCGCCGGGCTTGTCCGACGAAGCGTAAGTCCGGGCGAGCTCTTCGCCGTCGCTGAGCGCACGCACGGGCACCATACCGCAATCGCCGGTAGCACGGACCGTATAGGTAGCGCCGCCCCCGGGAATACCGTCGCCCGGATTGGGCAAGATCGTAATTCCGTCGATCGACATTCCCGGCTGGGTGTAGCTCCACTCCTTCGTATTCTCGCCGTACTGGGCCATGACCTTCACCGTGCGCGTGCTCCACGTCTCGTTGGACGGAACGCTCACCTCCAGACTGCGGGAAGCGTAGACATCGGCCTGCTGCGAAGCCGAGGTGCCCGGCGTGGCGGCGAGATTCCACGCCGCATTCGAAGAGAGCGTCGCCTTGACCGTCGTGCCGGCACGCGGAATATTGCCCGGAGCGGGTGTCACCGCCGGCTCGCCGTAGAAAGTCGGCACCGTACGCAGAAACAGCGTCGTGCGTGTGGCGGTGATGGAGCCGCCGACGGTGGAGAACGTAGCCACCGCATTATATCGCGTACCCGCCACGGGCGTACCGCTTTGGGCCTTGTAAACCACCGGCGTGAACGTAACCTCGCAGTCGGCGGGCTCGTCCTGACCGCCGCCCGTCTGGTCCGTATTCGCAGCCGCGCTCGACGAGGCGATCACCTTCGTACGATCGCCCGAAGTATAGCTGAAACGCCACTTGCTGTTGATACGGAACGCGACCTTCTGTGCCTCAGGAGACTCCGCGTCCCCGAAGTCGATGCGTTCGGGTGTGAAAGAGAGGAATTTGGGGATGTAATCCAACCCCGTGTCGGGATGCCAGCCCGTGATCGTATTGTCGGCGATGCCTTCCAGCGGGCCGACCGTGATTCCGAAACCGTCGTAGCCCACCTCCAGCTGGTCGTCGTTGAAACCCGTGACCGTTAGCCGTGCGCTGTAGGCCGCATTGGCCCACAAATTATAATCGTCGATATTGTTCGCACCGAGATAGACGTTGTAGACGACGTCGCGGCCGGAGGAAACGGCGCTATGGAACACCTTGCCCCGGATCGAAACATAGGTGCAATAGCTGCCCTGCCCTTCGGGAGCCGTCAGGGCGCTTTTGTCCTCGGCTTTCGTGGCCGTGCCCTTGCCGCGGCGGTTCGGGGCGATGTACCACACATAAGAAGTTTCCGACCCCGCAAGTCCCGTCGTGACAGGGTCGTAATCGCGGAAATTGTCGGCTGAGGCCTCCGGGTAAACGTCGCCCAGATAGGCCGTATGCTCGGTCAGCGGACCGTAGGCGATCTTCGTCGGAGCGTTGCGCAGCGTTACCCCCGTCAGCTCCAGAAGCGGATAGCCGCTCGTGAAACTGTTGACCAGCGAGAGGCGCATACGCGAAACCAGCCGCGTGAGCTTCACCGACACCGACTGGGAACCGACGAGCGACACGGCGATCTGTTCGGTCTCGCCGAACATCGGCAGGCGGACCGATGCATCCGAGGGCAGCGAGGCCCCGGTCGTGGAGCTCACGGCGAACGTGCGTGCGCGCAGCTCGGTGAGCTTCGTGCCGGCGGGAAGCGTCGAAACGGTGAACGATTCGGGCGCGTTGGCCACCACGACGATCACGCAGCTCGCACTCTCGCGCAACATGACCGAAGCCGTGACTGCCATTCCGCTCTGGACGATCTCCTGCGCGGGAATGTAGGCGCGGTGCACGAGCGACCCCTCGGCCGAAGCCTCCGTGTCGAACTGCAACATCCACAGATCCCCCACGGCCGTCTCGTCGGGGCTCGCAGCGCGCGTCGCGGCCTGGTCGCCGGCGACCAGCGTCAGACGGCCGTTCGAGCTCAGATCGAGCGTCGCGGGGACCATGCCCTCCGGAAGCGGAGATTCCGTCCCCGACACGCCGCCGGAAACAGAGTTTCCGTCCTCCCTGTCGCTCTCGGAACACCCGGCCGCCAGGACCGCCAGCGCAATCCAAACGTATTTCCTAAACTGGTTCATATATCTTTATCTTTATCTTCGTCTTTTTCTCCTCACGATATCTTCATCGGTCCTATCGTCCCTTGCCCCGGGCTCCGGAGCCCGGCCCGCTGCACGGAAAGTCCTACATGCTTATTATCAAAACCTTAATCGTCCGGCATCCTTTTCGCCCTTTCTCCTGCCCCCGGAGTATCGTGCGATAGCCTCGGGGGTTGCGGAAAGAGCGAGTATGAACCGATGATTTGATCAGCGTCCTAACAGGCATTTAGTTCGGTCGGGCCGTCAATTTTATTCGTCCCGGCAGCGGCACATTGCGTGGTTTTGTTCGTTAGCATAAAGAAGTGTCGACGTAACGTTAGTAGCTGGAGCGTAAACATGCACTGCGGCGTTCCCACTGTATTTACTCCAGTAGTACAAGGGTGTGTTGTCAGGTTGCAGGGTCGTGGGCCAACCGTCCCAAAGGTAGGAGCGGAGTTCATCAATCGTCGGAAGGCCGCCCCGATGTGAGCAGAAATTCTCGCAGTTGCGAAAGTATACACCGTTGGATAGGTCTGCATATTGTGTCCGTGTTTCGATGTCTGTCCATGTTCCATTGAAGCGGTACTGGAACGTCACGCTCCGTTTTGTCGGTAAAGAGGTGTGCGCAGGGATTTTAATCGTGGCAGAATAATTCGCGACCTCCGTAAAGTCCGTCTTTATCACCAGCTCTGTGCTGCCGCTCATAGCGCGGACCTGATACCCGCCCCAGCCCGTAAGCGTCACGGTATAGGTGCCGCCTGCGCCCGGGATGTCGCCCGCGGGCGAGACGCTGGCTTTGGTCACGTGCCAGCCCTGCTGCGTGCAATCATTCCCGATCTTCGTCCATGTCCCGTTCCACAGATACTCGAAGGTGACTGTGCGCGTATTATAGCTTAGATTAGCCGGAACCCTCAGCGAGACGGCCGTACCCGAAGCGGTGAATTTGCCCGTGACGAGCGCTGTGCCGCCGCTGCTGGCACGGACTTCGATGCCCGCGGAAGGAAGGTAGCCCGTGAGCGTGACGTTGTACGAGCCGCCCAGACCGGGGATAGTCGCAGGAGCGTTGTGCGTGGCAGCGGTGACGTTATAGCCCTGCTGCGTGCAAGCATTCCCGATCTTGATCCACGTGCCGTTCCACAGATATTCGAACGTTACCGTACGCGAACTATTTGTATTGGCCGGAACTGTAAAAGTAACCGTGGCTGCTCCGTTCGAGCAGACGGCATGCAGCAATCCGCCGATATTGCCGCCGACAGACATACGTACGGAAACAGAGCCCGTCCAATTGCCCGTTAGCCTTACGGAGTATTCGCCGCCCTCCAACGGAATAACATTATCAGTCGGGGGGGGGACGAGACTCGCATCCGCGATTTCACCCGTCACAGGTTCGTCACCCCCTTCTTCGGCACCCCACTCGTTGTCGCCCCAGTCCTGCACGTCGCCGCCGCCGTATTCGGGCTTCGACGGGTCGAGGTCGCCCGAGATGCTCCCGCCGTCGTTCCACGGCGTCACGGTCGCCTTGCCGAAGACCACCTGAGCGGCTCCGTTGCGAACCGCCACCTCATACGTATAAGCCTTGCCCGCCTCCCACTTATCGACCGCATCGACGGGGAAAGGCGCCGACAGCGACTTGCCGTCGAGCTCCACCTCGAGCATCACCTTGCCCGCGTCGATCTTATCCACCGGCAACAGCAGCAGGTCGTAGAGCACGCCCTCCGCCGTCAAGGTCTTTTCGCTCTTGTCGGCCACGGCGTCCGGCCAGCCCGGCGTGACGACCGGCGTCGCCTGCGTCAGGTCGAGCGTCCCGTCGAGGTAGACGACACGATCGTCCGCGGCGACATCCCCGGCGTCGGCGATCCGGACGCCCGTGATCTTGCCCTCGCCCGTATAGTCACCGGAATCGGACGTGTCCGAAGTCCCCCGGTTCAGACGTATCTTCACGCGCGTCATGGCGTGCTGCATTTCGAGGAACATGGCCTGCGTATGGGTCGAGTGCACCGTGTCGCGCTGCCACACCACGTCGTTCGTATTCACGTCGTAAGGACCCGAATTGAGCGGTACGGCGGACATCGTAAGGCCGTAGGCGTCGCTGTACGGGAAATAAGCCGTCACGGTCGCCGCATCGGCATACAAGGGAATGGCCTCCCCCGTGATTTTCCACTTCTTCTGCGGGCCCTCGCCCGGATAGTCGAGCTGCACGATGCGGTTATCCACATCCTCGTAACCGTCGCCGCGCAGGAACAGCCCCAGCCGGTCGCCGTCGGTGAAGAACGTCGAACCCCCGCCGTCGACGATGGCCCGCGTCTGCGGCGTGCCGCCGTCCGCCGGAGAGGTCCCGGTCCTCCGCGCGCCGCCCAAAGCCCCGTAGTTGGCCTCGGCGATGGAGAGTATCACAGCCTCGCGGCCCGCGGGGGCGGCGGACTCTTCCCGGGTGCAACCGCCCGCAAGCAGCACTGCCCCGAACATATATGTCATCGCGACCGTCACGGTCCGCATCCTGTACTGTTTCATAAATCGTTCGTTTGGAGTTCGGCATCCCGCGCCGCACCGGCCGCCGGGATCTCCGTTCCCTCCCCCACGGGAGGGCATATCTCGTATTCGTCTTGTCTTTCTCTGAACGGGCGTTTCCCCGATGCCGGGCCGCCCGTGCGGTTCCTTGCGGCGGAAACCGCGCGCCGTGTCTCTGTTTATCGGATCGAAGGCCCCGAAGCCCCGCTATCCTGCGCCCGTGCCGGACCTCCGGCGGGCCTGTGCGGCCGATCGGGCCGCGAAAATGAAAAAAAGGGGCAGGCAGGATTCCGCCTGCCCCGGATACACTATGTTTATTAACTGATAATCGAATCTTCGGCGTTACTCGATCTCCATGTCGCCACCGACAACCTCTACCCAGTCGGTTACGGTCACGGTCTCGATCGAAAGCGAGTTACCGGTGAACTTAATCGTGTAGGTGTAGTTCTTGCCGGCTTCCCACGCGGTGTGGGTCGCAACGTCGAACGGCAGAGCGTAACTTTGGGGGTCAACAGCCACCGTACCGTCTGCGTTCATACGCTGGATCGAGATGACAACCATGATGTTTTCCGACTTGTTGTTGGCGTCGGCCGTAATGTTGGCCAGCGGGAAGAGCAGGTTGCTGACACGATACGAAGCGTCGGCAGCCGTCTTGTTGTTCGTTTCGTCGTCGGCCGTCGATCTTACCATCTTGTAGCCCTCGATCGTACGTGCGATCTCGCCGCCGGCGATAGTACCGGTGATCTCACCCGTCTGGATGTTCATGCGGGTAGCATTCGCGTCGGCCGAATACTTGAAGTTCGCGTGCAACTCGCCTTCTTCCAGATTGTTGGTCTTGTTCCTGATCGTGTAGCCCACGAACTGATAGTAGGAGTCGTTCTCGCCCTGAACGGCCTCCTGAGCCTCGGCCGAGGTGTACATACGGAACGATACGCGCGCCATAGCGTGATTCATCGTCAATTTGGCCGTCGTGGTCGTCTTGGCGCCTACGATGTCGTTGCGCGTGTTGTAGAGGAAGTCGATCTCGTCTTCGGCAGTGTAGGCTTTCTTGCTGTCCACACCGTCGAGCGTACCCTGGCCCTCATCGTCGCCCACGATGATGTTACCCATATTCAGGATCTTGACGGGGATCGTCGTAGCATCGCCGATACCCAGGACGTTGGCATCATCGGTATAGGGATAGTAGCCGAAAACCTTACCCTTCTCGTCGGCTGCGAAAAGAAGCAGTTTGGTCTTGTCCTCCGTGTTGACCGAAACCCAGCTGTTCTCGCCAGCGTTGTTGGCGAAACGGATGTTGCGGCCGCTAGAGTAATAACCGCCGTCGGCATTGCCGTTGCCGATAGCCGAGGGAGTGAAGTCGGCAGTACCGGCTTCGTCAGTTACCATAACGCCGATAGCCGAGCCTACGGGGAGAACCGTGCCATCAACGGCCGTACGGGTATTGCTGACCGACGTCAGCACCTTGAGCTGCTGAGCCTGACTCAAATCGACCTTGGAGTCGTTTCCGCTGTTTTCATTCTCGTTGCAACCTACCATCGCTGCGGCTGCAAACGCCAATACAAAAAATTGTTTCATAAAAAAGAATTTGTTAATAAAATGGGTTAAAAAATGTTGTTTGTGTTTCATTATCTGCATTTCAGTCTGCATTCGTCACATCGCATTCCCCGCACGGGGTTCGGCCCTACACGCCCATATCGCCGCCGTCAACCTCGTCCCAGCCCACGACCCGCATCCGGCCCATCTGGAGCCCGTTCATATTCAACTCCAACGGTTCGAGCTCCAGCTCGAACTCGATGCGGGGATCGCCCGTCTGCTCGGCCTCGTCGAGCGCCTTGTTCACGATATCCGTAATGTCCCGCTCGATATAAACCGGGCTATCGCCGTCGGAGACGGGATCGATATAGGCTCGCAGGACAACCTCCGCGCGGTCGAGGCCAAAGACATAGAGGTACGACAGATAACGCTCATCTTCACGCACGGTCCGGGTCAGCGCCGTGCGATTCGGAGTTTCCGTGCGGCTCCCGCACACGAGCTTAACTTCCGGAACAACGCCCGAAAGGGTCAGTTCCAAGGATTTCACATCGGAAACCGTCCAGCCCTTGATCTGGCTGCGGAACGTAATCCCATAGCCCACAGGTTCGGGAACCAGCAGCGAACGGCCCTCACGGCGGAAATCCACTGTAACACCGGGAATGGAATCCCGGTAGAGGAAACTCTCCGCCTGACCGATGAGCTCTCCCCCCGCACGCGTATTCCACAAGGTGCGAAATGCATCGGCAGCCGACGCCTCTTCGGCCGCCAATGCCTCCACACGTCCGATAAGTTCGGGCGTAGGAACCTCGTTAACCGTAGCACGGGCCCGCTCGATATCGTGCAGATCGCTGTAAACAACGCCCTGCAATCGGTCGTTATAGGTCAGCACACGGTAATGACGCTGTTTCAGGTACAGCAGCGCACCCTCCTGCGGACAATCGTGCGGATCGCAGATACCGCTGCCGTCGTAAAGACGCAGGTGGTTCTGCCCCAGACAACTCTCCGCCTCGACACGGTTGCACCAGTCGTAATCGAAACGGTGCGGCACGGGGCAGTCGCCCGTATCCTCGCGGATGCAGGAGACCAAGACCGCACACGACAACAACAGTACGACGGTCGTCGTTCCGACAGCAGACAAAGTGCTATTCATATATTTCAACATCCTTTTCCTCATAACAAACAAGTATAAGCGCTATGAATGATCAGCCGTTACAAACAAAGCCGGAACGAGCCACACGAAGGACAGCACCCGTTCGCGGAGAGCATGCCGCCGCCGGACGCCCCGCGACGTCCGAAAACGGAGAAGCACGCGCAAGCCGCCCGAAAAGGCGGCAAGCACGACGAAAGAGGCCGAAAAGACGCTTCAGCCTTCAAAAACGATATCTCGAAAAGAGAGTTATCCCAAGCCCCGGAAAACGCCGCTGCGGTCAGCTCATCGACCGATGCGAGGGGGGGGGAAATTTGAAATACAAATACACGTACACATACACGCGCACCACGTGCGAAACACACGCAGCAAGCGACCGGAATGCCGCAGACGTCATACGCCCCGGAATTCGGCAGCAGCAGAAATCCGGAAGCAGTAATACGTTCGCAATATCTTTAAACCGATTCATCTGTACGAAATTTTTCCTTTCGGTGCCACAAATATAGATTTAACGAACACAAAGAAAAAGCCCCAAGTCTCATTTTCAGGAAAATTCAGAACTAAAAAAAGTCACATTATTAAAATTATTATTATTTTTGCCATGTTAAAAACCTAAAGATTAAGTGTCATATAATACTGATATAGCGAAATATAAGCAGATATAAGAACAAATATGAAAAAGATACTGACCAAAAAACTGGAAAGCCTGCAAAAAGCCGTATTCCATTACAGCGCATACGCCATATCGGTCTATTCGGCGGCCGAAACAATCGCCGCAATAAATACTCCCAACACACGGGAGGTCGTCACGGGAGCGCTCCTGTGCATTCTTGCGGCGGCACTCCCCGCAGTCTGCCGTTACCGTAAAACTCCGGTCAACAAAGCCTTCGCCGCCCTGCTGCTGCTCATCCTGCTGAAAACAGCCGCACAAACCGTGATAGCGGCAGCAACGCCCGACACCGAGACAGCCGCCATCGTATTCCGCGGAACGCTGCTGCTGGGATTCCTGCTCGTACTCTCCCTGTTCGCATACAACCCGCAACTGTCATACACGACGGCCGCCGCAGGAACCGCGGCCTACGCAACGGCGGCCCTGCTCAGCGGAGAAGCCACACTCAAAGACTCATTCCTGCTGATTTTCACACTCTTCGCAAGCTGCGCACTGATGGAACACTATATAATAAAAGAAATACGCTCCCTAATGCACGACAACCGCAGATACCTCGCGGAGCGGCGTTCGCTGTTCAGCCTCTTCAACATCGACGACGGACAAGTCAGCCAATTCATACGCTTGCTGCGAAAACGGGACCTGACGCCCGGACAGACCGAACAGCTGCTCAAACTCCTCGGCGACGAAACGGAACGCCGCATACGCCAGAGCGTCCTGCACTTGATGCAGCACCGTCAGACCGATTACAGCAAGCTCGACGAACGCCTTCCCTCCCTAACGGCGACGGAACGTAAGGTGGCTTGTCTGGTGCTGCAAGGCAAGACACACCCCGAAATAGCGCGCGAGCTGCTCAAAAGCCCGTCCAACGTATCCGTAATACGCTCCAACATCCGCAGGAAAATGGGACTGGGGCCCAAGGACAACCTCGCGGAATGCCTACGCGCACTGATGCAGGAGCCCGAAAGGACGGAACGGACCGACGAAGCGCCCCCTGCGAACCTGAACGCACTGTCCGAACAACAGATACCGATCACGAAATGATAGACAAACTGAACCTCTCGGAAACAACATCGCAGGCGGAACGCCAGCGACGTTACATATTCTTCTATACGTGCGCCGGATATATGGCCGGAATCTTATGGAGCTTCTTCAGCGACGCAGCCCCCAGAACCACGTTCTACCACTCGATAAACGCCCTGCATCTCGGACTGCTGCTCGTGCTGATGCTCCTGTTCCTGTCCGAGAAGGCGACGACTGAGAAGTTGACGGCGCTGTTTCTCGTCATCACTCAGGCAGAAATATCCTTCGAGATGATTTACGAAGCGGTAAGCAAAAGTCACACTGCAAACCTCGTAATAATCGGAAACATGGTCCTGCTGGCCCTGCTGCTGATGATATCCATAGCAAGCTATTACAGAATCATACCCTACCTGCTCGGAGGCGCAAGCATCGCCACATATGCCCTATGTACGTTCCTTGCGACTGAGATATTCCCATTCGACTTTCTGCCGGCATACGCCATCGCATTCGTCGGTCTGGGAGTCATGGGCGCACGCATGAACCAAACCATACGCGACATATCCGTCGAAAACAACGCATACCGAACCGAAAGGCAGTCCATGCTCGAACTCTTCCGCATGGATACAGACCAACTGACGGAGTTCATACATCTGGCCCGGCAGAAAGAACTGACCATGGAGCAGACCGAGACGCTGCTCGAACTCCTCGACGCCGAAACCTGCCAGAAACTCACCGACGCAATCACGGAGAACATCCGCGCAAAAACAATCGAACTCGCAAAACTCGAAGAGAAAATCCCCGGACTCACACCCGCGGAAAAAGAGGTATGCATCTGCATACTCAAGGGTAAAAGCCTCGCGCAGACCGTCAAGGAGCTCGGAAAAAGCCCTTCAAACATCACAAACGTGCGCAGCAGGATACGCCGCAAACTCAATCTCGAACACGACGAAGACCTGCAAAGCTGTCTCACACAGATCATATACAGAAAATAGGCGGTACAGCAAGCCCCGAAGCATCCGGACACGCACCGCGAAACGGATCGGCAAAGATCGTCGGCAAACACACGAAGTCAACACACACCCAAATACACAAACGATACGAATGGAAAGGACACACAACCTGCAGGATCTCTTCGAGGCATTGCGCAGACAGCAGAGAATAATCCGGAATCTATCCGGGATGGGTGCCGTGCAATCTGCCTTGAGTCCGGTGCGGGAGATGCGGGATCAAATCTCCGGCGGCCTGTGTCTTTATCGGGAAAACCCCGCCGGTCAGGTAACGGAGCGTCTCAAAACATACCGGAAAAACCTTTTCAAAGGAATCTCGACGGTATCCGACCCGCTAGCTCCGATGAGGCGATATCTGTCCGTCATAAACCGGGTAAACAGACAATGGCAGGAACAGTTCGCCGCAGTAGCGGCAAGCACACGGCAGCTGGACATCGCCCTGAACAACGCCCTGCTGCGAATGGATACCCGGCAGCAAGCAGCTTTCGGAATTTTCAATGCGGCGCTCTGCGGAACATCCGCAGCGTTCCTGGAAAACATCTCCTACACACAGACATGGCAGGAAGCAGCCATCGTAGGGACGACAAATTCCATCGTTGCGGAGACACTGGACGACATGTACGGCAGCCAAAACACAACTGCGGATGATAACGCATTCGACACATTCAGGGAAACCCTCCTCACGGAATTAACGAAACTCCTGACACGAACAACATGCCGGCGCGTCAGGGTATTTCTGATGGAACTGATAGGCATTACAAGCGCAATTCTTACGATATACAGCGCATTCACGGTGCCCGGAAAGGAGGATATCGCCGACATAGTAAGAACCGAACTCCGGAGCACTCTCGAAATCCGGGAACAGGAGATAGGCCAAATAGCCGGCAGATACCTAGCAAAAATACGCACGGCACGAATCGACGCACCCCTGAGATATGCAGCCATGAAGAACGCACGGATTATCGACACCGTGAAACAAGGACAACAAGTGACCGTCGTCGAGACATGGCACAAGTACCTGCTTATTGTCTATATCGACACACAAACTCAAGAACCCAAATCCGGATTCGTACTCAAAAAATATTTCCGGTAACTATCGGGCCGGCACAGCCGAAAACCTTTCCAATGCTCAAATTTCTCATAAGAATACAAGAAATATTCAATACGCAAAACGAAGCCCCTCTCCTTGCGCAGGTACCGTAGAAATCTTCGAACTTCCGCGAAGACAGCTCTTCCCGGAAGTTGGAAATCGTCCGAGCATAGCGAGGGAAACTTCGGCACACGCCCCTCTTTAAGGGCATCGGGATTCAAGTCGAAGCATCAGACAATAACGGTGCGAAGACAGACATCCGCAGGCCCACGAATCAAAGCCGGTATTTCTTTCTCCGCCGTCGCTGGATTCTTTGCTGCTCCTCGAAAGCCCGCACATCGGCCAAGTCCAATATCGTATCGACAATTCCCGAAACCGGATTTGCCGTGAGGTTTCGCAGCTCGTATTTTTGTTCCGAGTATTGCTGCTCTGCAAGCTGTTTGTCGTTTTTCAGTACCGGATACAATTCATTGAAGACATTTGCTGAAAATTCTTTTCCCAGTACCGACCCGTTGGCAACGATTCCTGCATTGTGGTCGATAAACGTTACGCCGTAAATCCTTCCCACGGGGTTGATCCGGAAAATAGTGTCGATACCGTCTGCCTTGAGCAGTTGCCGGAATTCGTCCCGTGTGTTGTGCGGGCTCATGGCATCCCGGACTGTCTGTCGCAGCCGAGCAAGGTTCCCGTCTTCTTTCAATTTCATTTTCGAGTTCTCGTAATACCTTTGAAGGGCTTTATAGCCGACATCTTTCCCTATTTTGCTTGACTTGATGGGTGTGCCTGTTCCATAGCCATCGTCGGTCAGGGCACCGTAGATTACTCCGGCATAGTTCCGCCCGTCGATCGTTCCCGTACGTTCCTCAACCGAGATGTTGAACAATTCCAGCAGCGTGCGGAGCTCACCGTAGGACGAGCATTTGTAATTCCGCAGGCACGACCTGACGACGGATGAGACCTGTTGCTTGACGTTTCCCGCCTTATAGTTTACTTTCCGAAGATCGGGGGTGTCCGTCTGTTCCTGACCTTTGATACTCGGATGCAGATCGTATTTGCGTTCTAATTCCCGCAATACGGACATAGAACGGTCGTATTCGTGCGAATCGCTGATTTTCCGTCCCAGCTCATCGACACGCAACGACACCAGATGGAGATGCTCTCTGGAAATGTCCTTATGCTTGAAAACGATATAAGGCTGGTTGCCGTAACCCATCCGTTCCATGTATTCCTGCGCGATGTCCCGGAGCTGATCGTCGGTCAACTTGTCTTCGGGCGAGGGATTCAGCGAAGCATGGAAAACCGTATTGGTCGTTCTTCTGTTAGCTTCGAGGTACGGCCAGAAACTCTCCATGCAGGCATCGACATCCAGTCGTCCGTGTTTATCGAACGGTTCGAGCATCTTCTGCCAGAAAAGCACCTCGGCTTCATCCTTATCGACCTTTTCCTTGTTATAGTGCAAAGCCCCGCCGGGCGAGGAGCCCGACCTTATATTCGCAACCATTCCGCAGCTTGTTTTGCAAGGTTCAGAATCTCGATACTAAGAGCTTTCAATTCCCTCGTTCGCTGTTCCAATGCGGCGATCTGATGCGGGATAGCAACGTTGGAAAAGTGCGAATTGACAGCCTTTACAATCTGATTATGTAGGCTAAGTACCCGGCGCCTTGTCATATTTCTATGATAGGTTTCCC
>OLQM01002078.1_pt1 | contig 20467 bp, 17 predicted proteins | sample 1673161 | NCBI WGS metagenome assembly OLQM01 (sample SAMEA3136761, study PRJEB25190) | human gut metagenome | reverse complement strand
CACTATGTATTGTAACCCGAATAATTCTATTTCATATTAGCATTATACTATTTCTGTGCTTCTGTATCAACCACTTTTCCGTTGTCTGATAAAAAAGCCTTCTCCATTGAAGCTGTCCGAGCAGGAAGCAAAGTATTCTGCCGAGCTTGATGAAGCCTTGAAGCAGTATGCCGAGCTAAAAGAGAAAGCTGCCGGTATGGACGCCGCCGAGCTGATGGATGCACGGCTTGCCGTGCGTGAGGAAAAGGAACGCTCTGCCGTTGACCGTGTGAAAGCCGCCTACGGTGAGAAATACGATCCGATGATGATGCGCGACGGTAAGCGTGATGTAGCAAATCTGCTTCATGAGGAAGCGGAGACACGCTCCATCCGTGAACGTCTGTTTCAGAAGCAACATCAGCAGAAACAGAACAAGAAGAAAAGCCGATACAGTTGGGAACGATGAAATTACAGCGGGAGTGCATTTTATACGATGCGCTCCCGCTATTTCTGTTTAAATCAACCTGAATAAATGATTTGTAAGAGCGCAGGACAATGCCCGCCGCTGTTTACATGGTTGCATGACATCTGCTTCGCAGCACCGCCGTACTGCATAACCCCGGCCTAAAAAAGCCTTTGCGTAATGAAGTCGGCACTCCAGAGCTCAAGAACAATTCACGCCAGATTCTTGAAAAAACTACGGCAATTCGTATATAATGTATTTTAGATGATTGTGTCGGTCGGAAAGGAGGTCCCGCATGACGAAACAGAATCACAAAACAGGCTTTCTTGTAGCCGCAATGGTTTTCTCTGCGATCACCTTACGGGTTTTGGGAAAGTTTGGTATCTTGATCGTTCCGGGTGGGATCGTCCGCTCGCTGATCTATATCGCCCTGTATATCGGATGGGGAATTTCCGTCAGCAAACGGATCATGCAGGTACAGGTGCGCCATTATCTGATTGCCGTTTCAGGCTTAGTGGTTTTCTGGTTTGTGATCCGTTCAATGAAATACTTTTTTATAACCGATACCGGAATAGCACGGCAACTATGGTACCTGTACTACCTGCCAATGCTGTTTATCCCGCTGTTTTCTTTGTTTGTGGCCATCTCACTGGGCAAGCCCGAGAACGCAAGGCTGTCGAAAACGGCGCTGCTGTTATTATCTATTCCCACGGTTCTTTGTCTGCTGCTGGTGCTTACAAATGATCTCCATCAGCTTGTCTTTTCCTTCCCCGAAGGAGAGGTATGGTCGGACAAAAACAATGGATATATATTAGGATATTATATCGTGATCGGGTGGGAGATCCTTTGCGCTTTAGCGGCATTTGTTATCATGATAATCAAGTGCCGGCTCTCATATAGGAAAAAATATCTGCCGTTTTTGCTGCTGGCAAGTTCTATCGTATATGCCTTGATATATGCCAGTGGCGTGGAATGGATGCAGCTGATCGGCGGAGACATCGCGGCAGCGCAGTGCCTAATGTTCACCGGAATATTGGAAAGCTGTATTCAATGTGGTCTAATCCAGACCAACACCAGCTATGAAGAACTGTTTATGGCCAGCAGGCTTGGCGCACAGATTACGGATCAGGGAAACATCGTCTGCCTTGCCAGCTCCAATGCCGGGGGGCTGACCGATGAGCAGAGAATGAGTGCTAAAACGCATCCTGTTTTGGCGGATAAAACGACACTGATCAAAAGCAAACCGATTCGTTTCGGTCATGTGCTGTGGCAGGAGGACGTTTCAGAGCTTACCGAAGCCATTGAGCAGATCGAAGAAAACTGCCGGGATCTTTCGGAGCGTAACCGCCTCCGTCAGGAAAATCTGGAAACGAAAAAGAAAATCCTTTCCTTGCAGGAAAAGAACCGGGCAGCCGATGTGTTCAACCGGGAAACGGCTGGACAGATCAGTATGATTGAACATCTGCTGACACAGTATGATACGGAAAATGATGCGAAAAAACGAGAAAAACTTCTTGCAGGTGCAGCGGTTTTGGGTGCGTACATAAAGCGCTACGGCAATCTTCTGCTTGTCAGCCATCGGGAAGAAACGGCGGATATTCGCGACCTGTCAAGATGCTTTGAGGATTCTTTTGTGAATCTGGAACTGCTGGATGTGAAATGCCTTTGTACGCTCCCTGCGGATGTTGTACTGGCGACAAAGGATATGCTTCGCATATACCGCACCTTTGAAACGGTATTGGAGGACTGTCTGTTCGACCTTCACAGTGTGTGGGTCAATGCCCGTGAAAGAAAGGGACAGTTTCTTGTGTCCATTGACTTTGTCTGCGATACCGATTTATCCTGCCATAAGGCAGACGCAGATTTGTATTCCTGCGAGGACGGAACCTGCCGCTTTACCTTCCAATTGCAGAAAGGCGGTGAGGGCGCATGAAAGCACGCAAAGCTATCGAAAAAATCAAAGCAAAACACGATCTGCGCAGTGCGGTAAAAGAAGCGCTGGACACCCTGCCCTCAGCCGTCTGTTACTTCACGCCCGCAGGCACCGTCAAGCTGTGCAATACGGCGATGTATGAGCTTTACCGCAAAATCACGCAAAGCGACCTGCAAAGTCTTACTGAGCTGAACGAAGCGCTGGAGGGCTGTGATCACACCACCGGCGTCATCCGTGACGGAAATGTATTCCTTTTCCCTGACGGACACGCATGGCAGTATTCCGCAGAGAAGATCACGACCGCGCAAGGCGAGGTTTATACCGAAGTCATATTCGATGATGTGACCGAACTGTACGAAAAACAGCAGGAACTGAAGTGCCAGTCACGGGAACTGAAAAAGATGTACCGTGAGCTGAAAGTCCTGTCGGAAAATGTACTGGAAATGACAAGAGAACAGGAAATCCTGAACCTGAAAACGCGGCTGCACGATCAGATGAATATGGGAGTTGCCGCCATACGCCAGATTTTGCGGCAAAACACCACTTCCGAAGAAAACGCCGCCGCTGTCAGGCAGTTTCGCCGTGCCATTCAGGTATTGCGCGAGGAAAACGTCTATCCCCAGGACGATGTGTCGGAGTTTATCCGGGATGCAGAGGTTTCCGGCGTCCGTGTGGAAATAAACGGCGAGCTTCCGACGGAGGTGAAGCTTTACAAAGCCCTTCTTGCGGTCATGCGGGAAGCCTGTATCAACGCCGCCCGTCATGCGGATGCAACGGCTATGTACGTGGTATCGGAGCAGACAGAAGCTGCCGTCACCTTACATATCACCAACGACGGCAGACAGCCGGAGGGAGACATCACCCCCCGGGGCGGGCTTGTGTATCTGGAAAAACAGATCACGAGAGCAGGCGGCAGGATGGAGATACAGTCGCAGCCGGAATTTTTGCTGACGGTTACTTTGCCGGTTGGCGCAGAAAAACAGGAACAGGAGGTGCAGGTATGACAAGGGTGCTTGTGGTTGACGACCAGCGTATCGCACGGGAATATATGGAGAATGTTGTGCGCGGCAGCGAAGGCTACGAACTGGTGGGCAGTCTCACAAAAGCGGATATGGCCGCTACCGTCTGTCGCCGAAGCGCAGTGGAACTGGTACTGATGGATGTCTGCACCCACGGCAGAATGGACGGCATCGAAGCCGCCGCCGAGCTGAGAGAACAGTTCCCGAAGCTCAAGATCATTATCGTCACCTCCATGCCGGAGGAGAGCTTTATCAAGCGGGCAAAAGAGGTGGGAGCGGACAGCTTCTGGCACAAGGAAGTAAGCCCCGAGGAGCTGATCACCGTGATGGACGCCACCATGCAGGGCAAGCATATGTGGCCCGGCGAAACGCCCATTGTCAAGCTGGGCGTTACCACCAGCAAAGAGCTGACCGATGCACAGCTCAAGGTTTTACGGCTGGTCTGCGAGGGACTGGAATACAATGAGATCGCGCAGGAGTTGAACATCACAGTCAGAACCGTTAAATGGCACATTTCCAAGATTCTTGAGGAGACCGGTTTTTCCAACAAGACCCAGCTTGCCATTGCTGTCACAGGCAAGCGCCTCATTATTCCAAAGCTGCTTGACAATACCGATGACGAGGACGATCTTCCCATCGCGTAAAACAAACTGAATAGCCCGATATACCCGGTTTCCGATGCGAGACCGGGTATTTTTTTGAAAAAATTTCTGCAATACTGTACTTAGGGACGGTGTGTTTTGAAAAACGATCCGGTATAATATGGTCGATTATGGGGTTACTGCGCTTTTTTATGCCCGCATATCATCAGTGCGTAAAAAAGAGAACTTGGAGGTGAGGCAAATGCGTAGAGTAGTGATCGATATGCAGAACGCCCTGTTTGCGGATGCGGTTGCCGAAGCCCTGCGCCGGTTTGATTCCGATTTTGATCCGGTGATGAGCGACAGTCCGGACAAAACGTTGTTTTTGTGTGATGTTGTGCTTGCGAATGTCCTGATTATGGAAGTTACAGCCTACACACCGTGGAAGCTGGAGGAGCGGATGAAGATCCGTGCCGAGCTGAAGAAAACCAACCCGGACTGCAAAATTGTACTGGTTGTGGACGAAAACACCGAAAAGAAGCTGGCGGACAAGGTGCGTCAGGCGAAGAAGGACGGGCTTGTTGACAATTTCATCTATGGCTCTGTTTCTTCCACCTATCTTTCGGCGGTTATCGATGCTTTGTAAGGAGGACGGGAGTGATGGAATGATATGATTGCATTTGACGCATCTTCGTCCTCCGAACGGATGGGCAATGGCAGAAGCTCTCTTTGCCGTGTGGGAGAGCAGGTAAAACAAACCACACGGTCAGACAAATCGGCAAAATGTCGGAAAGAAAAAAGGAGGAATTATTTTGAAAGCAAAATTGAAACCGCATAAGCTGCTGAGTATGCTCCTCGCCCTTGTGATGCTGCTCTCGCTGCTCCCAACCACGGCGCTGGCGGCATATCCGGATGCAAGCAAGGTTTATGTTGACGGAGATAAAAACTTTTACGATTCAACCAGACTTTATTACAAAAACGGCGATCCTAAAGACAACTTCACCGGCACCTCAACAGAGTTCAACGCCGCGTATGATCCCGCCACCGGTACGCTGACGCTGGATGGCTACAGCGGCGGGAGCATCAAGGTGGGCGGAGCCATTAATTATACTGATATTACCGTCGTACTGAAGGGCACGAATATCATCAATGATGGTAGCCTTGAGAATGCTGTGGGCGGCGATATAACCATTACTTCGGAAAGCGGCGGCACACTCTCTATTACCAACAAAATAAGCGACTCCAATAATGACGCAATCGGCATCGAGACCGGTTTGGCTTCCAGCTATACCACCGGCAATGTGACGATCAAGGGCGATGCTAAAGTGACTATCAATATGACGCACAATGGCACAAAAGGCAGCGATAACGCATACGGCATTTACGCGGAGGAAAACATCACCATCTCCGAAAACGCTTCTGTGGATATCATCTGTGCTACGCCGAACAATACGACAGGCGGTAATAACTGCAACGGTCTGGTTGCAAATAAAAATGTGACCATCGACACCAACGGCACGATCAAAATCGATGTGACAAACGCCGGTGGGGATGATGCATACAGCTACGGTATTCGTCCCACAAATGGCGCGACCTTGACCAAGGTCGGCGAGATGGAGGTCAAGTGGAAAAAACACGCCAGCATTTCCTGGATGTCCGGCGGCGCCATTACTAGAAAAGATAGCTTCGACACCAGCACCCACGCGGTCAATGTGGATGAAACCAACTGCTACGCCTCTTACCGCAAGGGCACACCCTATACGGTGACGGTCGAGAACGGTGAGCTCATCGGCCCCGGCGTTCCCAATGCAAGCGGCAGCGGAATGTTCCTTGAGAACGACACGGTGAATATCACGCCCTATGAAAGGAAGAGTAATAGCGGCGAGACAATTCCCTTCAAGGGATGGACTTCTTCGAATGTGACGCTCACCAGCCCGACCACGGCGAGCAACTCCTTCACCGTTGCCAACAAGGATGTCACCGTGACGGCGACATACAATCCCTTTGACGGAACTCCGGTGTTCACAAGAACGAGCGACTCAAGCGGTACGATTGCGTTCCAAACGGCGGTAAAGCCGGATGGCGGGACGGAATACTTCGAGTATGTTAAGGTCGGGAAAGAAAACGATCCATACGGGTATAGATCCATTGCTCCCCAGCCGACCACAGCTTCCACGGCGTCCTCCTATGAGTACAGCGTCAGTGCCTCCAACTATTACACCGGGGGGGACATCAAGAATTTGGAAGCCGGCGATTACCGTATGGCAGTAACTTTGAACGGTGAAAGGTATTTGAGCGATCCGTTCACGGTGAACTACACCGCCGCGCCCGCAGGCAACTATTCGGATAGCGTCGAGCTGTACTACGGAAACGGCTCTACTACCAGCCTCAGCAACGGGGAATGCCTTGCCACAAATACTGATACCAGCGAAACCAGCTATACCAGCGGCGATCCCTATGTCGCCCGCTACGACAGCGGTACGCTGTACCTCGATGGCTACGATGTGAAAGATGTCAAAATTTTTGCGGACGGCGACCTGAACATTGAGGTTGTGAGTGACAGCAGCTTTTCCACAAGCGTGTCAACTACCAATGATTGGTACGGCATATGGGCCAACGGCGAGCTGAACATCTCCGGCTCCGGCAAGCTGACTGTGACTGCGAATAGTGATGGTACTGTCTATGGCATTTATGCAGATAAGGGCGTCACAATCTCCGCGCCGCTGGATGTGCAGGTCGGGAAAGTGGATTCATCGAAGAACGGTCCGTTATACGGCATTTATACGAAGAGCGATGCGATCTCTCTGTCCGGCAACGATATGACCGTTACCGCAACAGGCGGAACGGAGAATGTCTACGGTGTTTACAATGCTGCGGACGCATCTACTGCAAGTACAGACAACGGCAACATCACCATCAGCGGGAATCTGACCGTGAACCTGAGCAATGGCAGTTCTAATGTCGGTATTCGCACGGGTAGCGGCACAATCACGCTGAATGACGCAAAGGTGAATATTCCGGGTAATTTTAAGATCGGCATCTTCAATAACAATGGAAATGTCATCATCAAAAACAACTCTAATGTGACGCTCACTTCTGATGTACCGGGGAGTTGGGGAGTTTATGCAAAATATGGCGGCGATCTGATTATTGAGAACAGCACCGTCAAGGTAAGTGCAGATAGTCTTGCGGCATGCCTCGAACGAGGAAATGTGTCGATCAAGGATTCAAAGGTCGAGCTAACATCAAAATATAAACATTACGAAGTTATTAGGACAGGTAACAGCAGCCTGGAGAATACGATCAACCTTTCCGGCGAAGGCTCGGTGACGCTCACCGCGTCGGGCAATCAAACAGGCTCCATGATCGCCGGCAAAGTGACTCTCGGCACCAACACGAAATGCGTAAAGGGAACCTTCTATGATTCCTATCAAAACTATGACGGCGAATACGATGCAACCAGCGACAAAACCGTCCTCCAGTTCGTGCATGAGGCCCCTGCGCCTGCGACAACATACGAAGTAACAGTAACAAACGGTACCGGCAGCGGTAACTATGCGGAAGGTGAAACAGTTACAATTACCGCAAATGCGGCTTCTGACGGTATGATATTTGATAAATGGGTTGTAGAGGATGGAAGTGCAAGCATCACCCTTGCGGACGCAAACAGCGCAACCACCACCTTCACAATGCCTGCCGGTGCAGTCAGCGTGAAAGCAACCTATACCACTTATATCACTGTTAACTTGGCGGCAGGCGAAGGAAGCGGCACGATGGAGCCAATCATAGTAAAAAATACCTATGGTTATTATGTATTAACCGCTCCGGAATGTACATTCACACCGCCGGCAAATAAGGTGTTTGACAAGTGGCAGTTCAGTAAGGATGGCAGTTATCTCAAACCGGGAGACACAAAAACTATATGGTCTTCTGCCAACGGGTCGACGCTGACTGCAATTTGGAAGGACGCACCTGTAACCTACTATACCGTTTCCTTTGCGGCAAACGGCGGTACAGGCAGCATGGCTGATGTAACCGGTGTTTCCGGCGAATATACGCTCCCTGCAAACGGCTTTACTGCTCCTGCCGGCAAGCGTTTCAAGTGTTGGAGCGTTGACGGTGTTGAAAAGGCGGTTGGCGATACCATCAATGTAACTGCAAACACAACCGTAATTGCCCAGTGGACTACCAAGCTTGACCCGCCGACAAATCTTGTATGGGACGGCACAACGGCAAAATGGGATGCAGTTACAGGCGCCGACAAGTACAGAGTTGTTCTGTATGCCAGCACTTCGGGCTATGGCGGTTCGACTATTTTCAATAGTGACATAGCAGCCAACAGCAAGGATTTTTCGGAGTATATGCTCCCGGGAATGTATTACTACTTTGAGGTAGCGGCATATAATTCCGCAAATTATAGTGAAACCTTCAGCGGATTTAATTCTTCTGCCAAAAAACAAATGTCGGGCTCTATCGGCACGGTAACAGGCTTTGCGTGGAGTGGAAATACGATTTCATGGACTGCCGTTACAGATGCTACCGGATATGATGTGTGGGTTATGAAGGATGGAGTTCAGAAAGACTCTGTAAGAAATGTTTCCGGCACAAGCCTCGACCTGACAAGCGACATTGCAAGCGGCGGCGACGGCACCTATTATGTAAGCGTAAGTGCTTATAAGCTGGCAAGAGGCAACTATCTGGCAGAGGGAAACAGCCCTGCAAAGATTATCGGCGCAACACCTGTAATCTCTGCCGCAGTAGGAAACGTAACTGTTAACGGAACTGTAGGAACTGCAATTACCGAAACCCAGGTTGCCGTTGATTTGACAAATGATACATTTGAATCTGCTCTGTCAGGCAACTGGATCACCAACCTGCCCGCAGGACTGAGCCAGAGCGTAAGCTACGGCGGAACAACCAGGGCTATTATTACAATCAGCGGCACGCCGACAGCGGCAAGCACCGAACAGATCGCGATTACCATCCCGGCAGACCAGCTTATCGTGAACACTGAAGATCTGACCGTGACGGCTAATGCCGACGCAAAGTTCAACATTTCAGCTGCTGAAACCCACACCCACGTTTGGGATGAGGCTACCTACAATTGGGCAGAGGATGGCAGCAGCTGCACTGCACAGCGCGTCTGCTCCACGGACAACAACCACAAGGAAACCGCTAACGCTACCATCACCAGCGCAGAAAAGACCCCCGCAACCGAGACTGTGATGGGCTGGACTACCTACACCGCAACCTTCACCGAGAGCTGGGCTACCACTCAGACCAAGGACATTCAGGACATTCCCGTTCTGATTCCTATTCCTACTACCTACACTGTTACCTTCGATTCTAAGGGTGGCTCCGCTGTTGCTGCTCAGACCATTGAAGAAGGCCAGAAGGCAACCAAGCCCGCTGATCCTACCAAGGACGGCTATACCTTCAAGGGTTGGACTCTGAACGGCTCTGCTTACGATTTCAGCACTCCCGTGACCGACAATATTATCCTTGTTGCAACCTGGCAGAAGAACAGCACCAGTGGCAGTGGCGGTGGCGGCGGCGGTGTCAGCACCTACGCCATCACCGTGGACAGCGCCAAGAACGGCGATGTGACCGTCAGTCCCAGGAACGCCTCCAAGGGTACCACCGTTACCCTGACGGTGGAGCCTGACAAGGGCTACACGCTGGAGACGATCACTGTCACCGACAAGAACGGCGACGAGATCGAACTGACCAACAAGGGCGACGGCAAGTACACCTTCAAGATGCCTGCAGGCAAGGTTTATGTGGAAGCCACCTTCATGGAAGATAACTCCATGCTGAACTTCTTCGTGGATGTGTTCCCCGGCGATTACTACTATGATGCAGTGCTGTGGGCTGCGAAGAACGGCATCACCGGCGGCGTGGATGCTGCCCACTTCGCCCCCAACGCCACCTGCACCCGCGCCCAGGTCGTCACGTTCCTGTGGCGCGCAGCCGGCAGCCCTGCCCCGAAGAACAGCATGATGCCCTTTACCGATGTCCCCGCCGGCAGCTACTATGAGACGGCGGTTCTGTGGGCTGCTGAAAACGGCATCACCGGCGGCACCAGCGCCACCACCTTCTCTCCCGACGCGGTTTGCAGCCGCGGCCAGATCGTCACCTTCCTGTGGCGCTCTCAGAAGTCTCCCGCCTCCGACAGCGTGAATCCTTTCGCCGACGTGGCGGCTGACGCCTACTACAACAGCGCAGTTCTGTGGGCTGCTGAAAACGGCATCACTGGCGGCACCAGTGCTACCACCTTCAGCCCCAACAACGACTGCACCCGCGCCCAGATCGTGACCTTCCTGTATCGCTGCCTGGGCTAAATCAGGGAACCACAAAAGACTTAGCCGCTGATTAACAACGGCAAAAGGAATCGAGGCGGCAAGAATAGATGTTCTTGCCGCCTCTTTCTGTATTTACACAGTGCATCCAATGCGCCCCCGGTATCCCTCATGCAAATTTTGTTGAACAATTTGTAATTTTTGCAGAAAGGCACCTTGACAAATCGCGTCTTGATTCTCAATGGACAGGGATTCGCCAGCCCGGTCATCCTCCTGAGACAGTCGGCAATAAAGGGCGGTCATTTTATCTGTTGCTCCGTACATTTCTGTATCCTCCTTTGGTGGAGCAACTGTCAGTACAGGATTGGTTGGCTCTATTGTACCAAGATTCTGGTTGTTTGTCATTCTGAATCCTCCATCTTTTCTGCAAACTTTCTGGATGTGATGCGTTCCAGCTTGCGGACAAAGTTTTCTGTCCCCTCATAGCTGCCTGTGACAACGTAGGTCGTGCCGTGGATGACCTCGGTGACGGTCAATTCGGGAATCCAGAAAGCGGAGAGATTCTTCACATGGATATGGCCGTCCTCGCCCCAGAAGAATCTGCGCTCGGTTTTTTCAGACGGCAGAGACTCCGGCTCGGAGAAATAATATCCCTCCGGGTCGAGTTGGTGTTCAAATTTCGATTTCTCTTCCATAAGTACCTCCTGATTTTCTGTAAGAATTAGTGTTCGATTTCCTGCTTTTTCTGCCGCACAGCGGCGTTCTGGCGCTCCTGCTCATGTTGCACTTCATAGATGTTGTAATGGATGCCCCAGAGCTTTTTCACGTCCGCATACAACGGTGTAAGCTCCGTCTGCAAATCCCTGTACTCTGTTTCCAGACGGGCCTTTTCCTCACGCCATGCGGCAGCAGGCAGCTTATCGTCCACCACTTGTCTTTTCAACTTGCGCTCAGCCATGTAGAACAGGCGAAGCGTATCGTCGTGTTCTGCCTTGTACTTCTGGCGGGATTTCTCAAAGCGGATGGTTTTCAGCTTGTCCGCAACGGGTTTTCCGTCCTCGTAGTAGTCCGCCATGCGAAGCAGCTCGTCCAGTTCCCTGATGCGGGCCTGCTTCCCGGATGCCGACTTTTTCAGCGTGTCGATTTTGTCCTGCATGGTATGCAGAGCTGCGTCCAGATCGTCAGCGTTATAGAGCTGTTTTGCTTTCAGAAAACTGACGGCTTGTGAAAATTTTTTCAGATTGGCAATCTTGGCCTTGCTGCTGTATGCGCCCTTGTTGCGTTTGCCATAGTAGGCGGACAGCAGCTCCACCAGTGTAGGCGGCTGGGGCTTGGACAGCTCCGTTTTGACAGCTTTCAGCCAGTCGATCAGGGCGGCAATTTTCTGTTTTGCCTCCCGGAGCATGGCGTTGGTTTTCCTGATCCAGCGGTTGAGATCGCCCTTGTCGGTGCGGATGCCCTTGGCCTCCATCGCCCGGACAGTCGGCCCCTCGTGCTGGGTGGGTATTTGCTCAACACCCTGACGCTCATAGCTGCGGTGGTCGATGCGGCAATCCAAACCTTTCTCAGCAAATCTGGTATTGCAGAGTTGCGCCCATTGTTCACGCCAAAACTCCAATGTCTCCGGCTTGCCCCAATCGGTGGTGGGGACGGCGTTGAACACATAGTTCCCGGCCTCATCCCGGATACGCTCACCCTGTTCGTCCAGCACATATTCCCGCCGCTGCTTGTTGCCCCATTTTCCGTCCGGCTCGATAGGACGGATGGGACACATGACATGAAAATGCGGGTTCTGGATGCCGCCGTCCTTCTTATCCGGTTGATGAATGGCATAGTCCGCCACCATGCCCCGGCTCACACACTGCTCCAACAAAAAATGCCTTGCAAGCTCAATGTTCTCCTGCATGGAAAACTCGTTCTGCAAGGCAATGTCAAAACTATATGCAAGCTGGGCTCTCTTTCCACGTTCCACTTTCTCCACGGCGTTCCAGAGTGTTTCCCGGTCAGAGAAAGAGGGCGGGGCTTGGGGCGGCAGCAGGATTTCCGAACAGATCACGCCGCCCTTGCGGGTGTAGTCGCTGTCCTCGCCGTAATACTCGCTGTGCAGCTTTTCGCCGGAGCGATAGGCGGCAGCAGCCACGGCAGACTGTCCGGCGCTGCGCTTGATCTGGGTTACGTGAAAATGGAATAATGCGATGGTCAATCACCCCCAAACTCATTTTTGTTGTGCTCGTTGACGGCCTCCATGAGCAAACCCTTGACCTCTGGCAAGGCGAGGGCTTTTTCCGCAAAGGCGTAAAATTCGGTTTCGCTCAACACCTTCGCCAACGGGACTACACTCTCCACAGCGGCTCCACGAGTAATCAACCTGTGCGCCCGTTTCCGGCGGTCACCCTTTTCATAGTAGACGGCACGGTTTTCAAGCTGCTGCTGTTTGTGCCGGAGCTGGGTAAGCTGGCGTTCATTGGCGGCGAGCTCGGCTTTCAGTTCGGGGACGGTTTTCTGTTTTGTCATAGTGCATGACCTCCTTTTTGATGGGATGGATGGGATGAAAAAGACCGCCTACATTTTCGGTAGACGGTCTGACTGACAGTATGAGATTTTCAGACTTTGCGGCGGGAACTGTCTGCTGAAAGCAGATTGTTCCCGCTGCAAAGTGCGCTGGGATAGCTGCGTGAGCAGCGCAAGGGGTGCAGCCCCTTGTTCGGAACGCAGTGACGCAAAACAGCCCGGACTTCAATCGTCCGGACTGTTCGCTCCGCAGGACGCACGATACAGGGTCTACCCTGTATAGAAGTGCTCCATTAGCAATGGAGAAATCGACCGCTACTTATCGTCGTCTGCACCGATGCGGGCTTAATATCCGAAGTGACAAGAATTGTCCATCTATTCCACTGCTCGTGTGTTTGATTTATAGTGATCTTCCTATGCCGTTTACGGCGTTAGATTTTCGAAATCTGTTTGTGTTCAATCACAGAAGAATCTCTTAAATGCTTATTTCGCAGGATCTATCGTGACATAGACAGTCAGCTTATTCTGCCCCACATCGATCCAATCCATGGGCTGGGTACAATCATAATCGTAGTACAGCTGATAGCCCTCCATGGCGTCAAATTCCACCTCCGTGGACTTATCCACATGGAAAGCCTGTTCCTCGGAATTCTCTTTTCCGGGATTGATGATCACGTTCAGATAGCAGGCGTCCTCCGGGAACAGAATATTCATAGCCGCCTGCTCCTCCATGAGCCGGGGTTCATCGTAGAGAATATTGCTGCGGGTCACGGAGACTACGCTGCCGTCCTCTGCACTATGCTCCGTCACCTCCATGCCGGTGATGAGGCCGGTCGCATCGTCGATAAAGTAAATGACCTCGCTGTTGATCCCTGTCAGACCATTCTGCCTGGCGGCGGTCAGGGTGGTGGTTCCATACTCCGTGCTGTCAGCCTTGTCCGCCACGGTCTCATAGTCATACGGCTGACGCGCCAGCCAGCGGTCAGACACCATGGCTTCATACTCAGACGCCGGGCACAGCGTCATCGTTTTCAGACCGTCTTTTTCGCAGGTATACAGGGCACCGGGAACGTCATCGTTGATGTATCCCGCCTCGCAGTATACGACCTGGTCAGCATCATCGTACTGTTCGTAGTCATACCACAGGCGGCCATCGGAACTGACGAATTGACGGACAGTCTTATTCTGCCAGTTGTTCTCCCCGTCCCAGGTCTCGGAGACGCAGGTCACCGCGCTGTGTTCCTTCATAATCATGGGGATGCTGTTGCTGTTTCGAAGGTCTGTGATCTCCGGATCATCCTGCCCACTAATGGGCATAACGGAAGCGTTGGAGACGTCGGCTACTTTTCCATCCTTGCAGGTAACATTCAGCGCCCGGATTTCCTCCAGCACATCATCCTTGGCATAGGAGAAAGACACAACTGTCTCGCCGTCTTCCAGCGCCCGGAAGCTGGCAACAAAGGTGCCGTCATTGTCCTCCAGCGTGACCAGCTCCAACAGGGTGGTGTCGTCGATGGTAAAGTTCCAAATGAATCCTTCCTTTTCGGCGGGAAGGCGGACGGTCAGAATGCCTGCTTCCTGATCAATTTCATACCAGGTGTCGGATGTTTGTTCTTCCAAGGAGCTTCTGTCAGCTTTTCCTTCACTGGTGTTCTGTCGGCCGCACCCGGCCAGCAGCCCTGTCACGCAGGCGAGAGACAGGATCAGGGCAAGTATCTTTTTTGCGTTGTATTTTTCTTTCTGAATCATATCATGTTACCTCGATTCTATATGTCGATCCATCAGGGAATCCAATAGCGGATGATCTGCACCACCTGCTCCTGCCGGACAGTGATGACCGTGTTGTAGCAGTTGAAGGGCGTTTCACTGGCCTGAATAGCCGCAGGGACGTCCTCATACTCATGAACCAAGCCGTCAGACTCCTGTTCCAGGTCGGCGTGATCTTCAAAGGTGCAGTCGGTAGATAGGGGCAGGGTGATCGTTCCCAGATCATAGTAGATCGGATGGTCATCCATTGCGTAGGTGAGGTACAGACCGTCATCCTCAATCAGCTCTACGCCGCCGCTTTCGATGCCGCCGTTGATGATGACGGTGCCGTTATCCCGCCGGATGCTCTCAACGGTCACCGGCTTCCGACAGACCTGGATCTGGTCGCCTTCTTTCAAACCCTGAATATCTTCCAGTTCATAGCAGTCATAGTCATGGATCTCCGCGGTCAGGGAATACCCATCCCCGGTTTTGACAAGGTCCGCTGCCGTGAAGTCCGCAGAGTATTCGCCGTCGGCAAAGGCGTCCTCCACACTTTCCATCGGATACAGCGGCATGACGTACCCCAGCTTCTCCACAATGGTTTGGGCGGTGTCCAGCAGCACCTGGGCATCGCTGCCGCCGGCAACACACCACTGCACCTCGGCCTCCGGAGCATACCAGCCCACCCAGGCCGCATCCTCGGACTTGCGCAGCTGGATGGAAACATCTTCGCCGCTCCTGTCCAGGCTCTCCGTCCAGTCAGCATAAATACCGGAGATGTCCTGGGGCTGCTCTGCCTTTAAGGCACGACAGTAGTACGACTGTCCGCCCTGTTCAAAATTGACTTCGGCCATTTGCTTGTCGCTTGCCCCTGTGTCGATCAGGTAGTAGGAGGTGCCGGAGGCACTGTCCGGCAGGGGGATGGAGTATCCAAGCTGCTGAAACTCAGCTGCGCTGGATTCGTGCATGGGGTTTGCGATCATGCCCAGTTGGTCGGTGCCTCGGTGGGATAGGGTGATGGCAGTTACAGCTACTGCAAGACAGGCGGCAATCGCCCCGGCTCTGTACAGCCAGGACCGTCTCTTTTTCATAGGCTGCTGCGCTTCCTCCAGCAGGTCATCGTCCACGGCGTTCATCCATTTTTGAAAACGAGTTTGATTCATAGGCTGATCCTTTCTTGTTCCAGTTCCGTGCGCAGCCGTTCCCGCGTGCGGAACAAGGATGTCTTAACCTTTGCTTCGCTGACACAGCATTCTTCCGCGATCTCCCGGATGCTCTCTCCATACCAGTAGCGGCGCAAAAAGAACACGCGGGCCTCAGCGCTCTGACGGCGCAGGAAGCCGTTCAGCACCCGGCGCAGCTCTGATGCATCCAGTTCTGTGTCCGGATCACCCTGTCCGGCAACGATCCAGGGTTCCAATTCCTCAAAAGCGTCGGTGAGGGCTGTACTGCGTTGGGCAGCAGTATTGTAGTTATAACGGTCCAATGCCAGATTCCGGGTGATGCGGGCCAGATAGGCCCGCAGAGAGCGGGGGCGTTCCGGCGGGATGGCATTCCAGACACGAAGGTAGGTGTCACTGACACACTCTTCCGTGTCCCTGGGGTCAGTCAGGAGCCGCTGGGCCACACTGCGGCACAGCGCACCATATTTCTTCTGGGTCTGGGTAATGGCTTCCTCACACCGCTGAAAGAACAACTGAATGATCTGCTGGTCTCCCATGGTGGCTGAAAGTTGAGCTTTCTTTGTTTCGATTTGTTCCATAGTGTTTCCCCCGGTACTTGAAGCGGCTTCATCCTATTAGACGGCACCATATCCGTTTTCGTTTCAGAAGTCAAGTGGAATATTTTTGGGCTATTCCAAGTTTAATGTAAGATTATAGATGATCAGAATAAATTTCCTGTAAGGCGGGCACCTTACAGGAAATTTCCGCTTTATCGTTTTTCCGCTTGTTATGTTTCGGTTCTTACAAAGAGATCCTTGAGAATTTGCTCTGGCACCATGGTCATCGTTTGCCCTTTTCATCGGCATAAGCTTCATCCACGTTCATTTTATTCTTCAGGGCTGTATTCCAATATGTCACCCGGCTGACATTGCAGCACGTCACATATCGCAGCCAATGTAGAAAACCGGATGGCGCTGATATGCCCGTTCTTCATCTTGGAAAGGTTCACATTTGCAACGCCGACTTTCTCCGACAACTCATTCAGGCTCATTTTCCGGTCCGCCATTACGCGGTCCAGCCTTAAAACAATATGTCCCATTGTCCGCCCCCTTACAGCGTTTCATCCGATTCTTTTTGGAGCTGAATCCCGTACTTGAATACAGTCACCAAACACATTGTTACGGCGAAAGCAATTAAGACGCCCCACTGAATGCTGATCCCGGTGTCTCTTCCGGCAGACAGGAAAGCGGTAGACAGCGTTTCACCAATGGTGGCAAACAGCGCAACGGGAAGAAGAGAAAAACCGAATGCTCTCATCTTTGTCACAAGTTCTTCGCAGAACGGAGATTCACACTTTGCAAGCACCGCAAACAGTCTTTTCAGCATAAACAGAGCTGCGGCAGCAGAAGCAGCAAACAAATTCGCGAAGATAAGGACTGACACCAAATTCGCCGAACGGTACTCAGCAGGCGATGACGTGGCTTCGATCACCTTTGTGTTTTCTTCGGAATGAATTTTGGCGGAAGAAAATGACTGGTTGAAAAATGAGAGTTCCATATTGAAATCCTGATCTTCAGGAGGAATAATCTTATCATTTCCCCCGCTCAGCATTGCCTCGGGGCTTGCGTCCCCCGCATAAGAAAAACCATCTGCAAGAATATCCCACAGGGAATCGAAATTTTTTTCGTTGATCCTGAATTCGGCATGATTGGTAACGCGAACTGTTAGCGCATCCTTTGGAAGCGTAGACACATAAATTGTAGCTACGCAGCTCGCCGCAGCCGTTAAGATTGCTATGACCATTAAGACGGTCATTGTGATCTTGCCCACTTTGCCGAACTTGTGGAAGTTTGAAAGAGTTTTAGAATTCATAAGAACGCCTCCTACGCAAAACATAAATTATTTAACGTTTATCGTTATGTTTGCAGTATATACCGATACATATGCTTTGTCAAGAGATTTTTAATGTTTATCGTTAATTATTTTATGTTATCTTGAGACAAAAGCGGGTCATATTAGCTATCGATATACTTTATTCCGCATAGCCACAAGCTGCCTGTCCTCGTTCTGATCTTTGCTTGATACACGGATATAGCCGTAAGCAGGTCCTGCGATATTACCTCACCTCCCGGCGCTTCTGCCAGACTAAATCATAGCCCAGCACATCGGCCAGCTCCACGGCCTCAGTGTACCGCAGGGAGCCGCGCCGCAGCTTGCCGGACAGGTTGGGGACGCTGCTGCTCCAGCCGTGTTCGTCGGCCAGCAGCTCCACCACCTCCGTCATGGTCATGCCCTCCCGGGTAATGTAGGATTTCACTTCGTTGCGGCAGTTTTTTGCTTTGTTTCTGCTCATATTTGTAATCCCTTCTCCTTTTTGGATTCGCTCTGTGGTAGAATGGATGTGCTGGATGGCAACAGCCATTTGCCGCAGAGCGTTGTTTTGTTGTGGACGGCCATCCGCTGGAATTGCCGCCCGTGTATCCCTGTTCACAAGGGACACCTATCGTTTTTGCTGTTCTGCTTGCCTTTTTGTAGTTCGGTGAAAACGCACACGGAACGGCGTGCTGTGTTCGCTGCCCGGTGCATCGCTGATTGATATGGGCAACGGCACAAAAACAGCGGGTTCTTCGCTGTTTTCACATGGTTTGAAAATAGCTGTGGTTTTTTGCCGCTTTTCCCGAACTCGTTCCTGCCCGGAGGATCGCTCCCGGCGTTCCCGTCCCCGTTGGTATGCTCGCGCTTTTGCGGTCATGGCAAATACTTCGCCGGGGGACATATCCCATTCGGACAGTCATTCGATTTTCAAGGTTCAGGTGTTGTTACAGGTACAGTTTAACGAAAAAATACGCTCTTTCCCGTATATCCAAGAGGTTGGAAAAGAGCGCAAAACAGGCTGGATTTCCACGCTTAGAGACAGAAAGAAGGAGGGACATGCCATGCAGGTGAAACTCACCATACAGGAGCGATTGAAGGATTTGCGAGTGGAACGGGGCCTGACGCTGGAACAGCTTGCGGAGCAGACCGGGCTTTCCAAGTCCGCCCTCGGCAAATATGAGGCAGACGATTTCAAGGACATCAGCCCATTCAGCATTGTCACGCTGGCGAAGTTCTACGGCGTGTCCACGGACTATCTGCTGGGTATGACAGAAACGAAAAATCACCCAGACACAGAGCTGGACGCTCTGCATCTGAGTGATGGTGCGATAGAAGTATTAAGGACGGGGACGTTTAATCACCGACTGCTGTCGGAAATGCTGTGCCACAAAGATTTCCAACGTATGATGTTAGATGCGGAGATCTAAGTGGACCGGATTGCAGATATGCGGATCAACGATATGAACGCCATGCTGGAAGCAGTACGGAAGATGGCCCTGATGAAGCAGGACGGACAGGACGATCTTGCCACCCGGACATTGGAGCTGGCCCAGGTGCGGGAGGATGACTATTTCGGTCATGTGCTTGCCGACGATCTGAAGGCGATCCTCCGTGACATTCGGGAGGAACACAGCAACGATACCACAACGGCAGACACACCCTCTATTGCAGAGGAAGTTCAGAGCCAGTTGCAGGATGCCATGAACTTTGAGTGCAGTGACGCTGAGAAACAGGCAAGGATATTCCTTACGACATTCGGCATTGACTACGACGCCATTACCAAGGAGCAATTCATCAATCTCATCGAAGTGTTAAAGTTGTCCAAACACATGAAAAGCCCAACTAACCAGCGTGGCAAGGCACTGCCATACCAGCCGCATGGAAAAGGGAAACGGAAACGCAAATAAACAGAAAAACACGCCATACTCAGCCTTTGAAGCTGAATATGGCGTGTTTTTTCGTTGACCAATCCCGTCTGACAGATGCTCATTTCGTGTTATTTGGCTAACACTGTTTTACGAACACCTGCCCTTACCCGCCCTCTTTTTTGACCCACGGCGGCAAAATTGGCGTCCAAACGGAACAATTTCGCCCGATGGGGAAAGACAAGCGGCGAAAGCTGTGGTATACTGCCAAATGGTTAGAGATGACTAACTCCAAAGGACAGGAGCGGAAGAGATGACCGCAGAGAAATTATTGGAGCATCAGGGCGCTATTTTGCTGGCGCAGAGCGACGGCTGCGCGGTCTGGCAGTTTCGAAACGAGACCGGCGACGGCACGATGACCACCTATGAGATCTTTTCGGGCGTGATGCCCGCGTTCAACGACTTTCACATGGAGCGCTACCGCATGCAGAACAGTCCTGAGAGCAAGGCAGAGAATCCGTTCACCGATGTCAAGGCGGACGACTGGTACTTTGACGCCGTGCGCTTTGTTTCGGAAGAGAAGCTGTTCAGCGGCATGACCGCAACCGAATTTGCACCCGGCGTTTCGCTCAGCCGCGCGATGCTCGTGACGGTACTCTTCCGCCACGAGGGCGCGCCTGCGGCAAAGGCGGCAGCCTTCACAGATGTGGCGGCGGATGCCTGGTATGCAAAGGCGGTTGCCTGGGCGGCTGCAAACGGCATTGTCAAGGGCGTCACCGAGACCGAGTTTGCGCCCGACGCGCCGATTTCGCGTGAACAGCTGGCAACACTGCTGTACCGCTATGCCGAATATAAGCAGTATGCATACAAGGACGGCGACAAGCCGAACTTCACGGATGCAGATCGCGTGTCGGCATACGCTGTGCCCGCGCTCTCGTGGGCGACGGCAAACGGCATTGTCGCCGGTCGTGACGACGGCAGCGTCGACCCGCAGGGCGGCGCGACTCGCGCCGAGACCGCAATCGTGATG
>OLQM01002056.1_pt1 | contig 20694 bp, 15 predicted proteins | sample 1673161 | NCBI WGS metagenome assembly OLQM01 (sample SAMEA3136761, study PRJEB25190) | human gut metagenome | reverse complement strand
CGAGCAGCACACCGAAGTTTCGACCCCAATACGTTACGTCCAGATGGACAAAACCACTTCCGTTTAGTGGAGGTTGCACCCACTCACACTTGATGTCATGCAACCTACGCTTGACCGTAGAGAGGCTTATCCTGAAGCGTACCGATAGTTCATTGATCGTCTGCTTCTGTTGTTGATAAGCAGTCCACAATTCATCATCGCTCACTTGGAAACCGGAGCGAAACTGATAGCCGCAATCCTGACATTTATACAGTTGTACACCTTTGCGAACACCATTCTTTTTCGTGTGCGTACTACCACACGCACGACATCTCATTTTGAACATACTAACTTTGAATTTTTAGGCAACTTAAATGCCCATAAAGTTAGTATACATCGGAAAGACACCTATGTCTCAGCCTGCAAAATGAGCTATTGAGCAATGTGAATCGTCAATTTAGTGCTGAAGGTATCTTGAATGGGCGAAACATGTGTATATATCGAATGGCATGACACTTTTCAGCCTGCAAAATGAGCTATAGGTCTCAAATCATACTTGGACTGCTTGTCAGCCTTGGTGGTTATCCGCTTGCCTATTGCATCCATGAAGGCAATAAATATGAGGGTCACACGATGCTGCCGACGATAAACGAGTTTGTAAGCAAATACGGATTGGAAAACTTCGTTGTGGTGGCAGATTCCGGTCTGATGAACAATGCCAACATAGCGGAACTTGAATCGCACGGCTACAAGTATATAATAGGTGCGAAGATAAAGAATGAAAGTCAGCAGGTCAGGAACTGGATACTGGGACAGCCCAAGCGCGACTGCCTGATGGTTGAATATGACAAAGGGGGCGGACGCCGTCTCCTGGTCGGCTATACAGATGACCGTGCAAATAAAGATGCCTATAACCTGGAAAGGGGTATACGCAGGCTGGAAAAGGCGCAAAATAACACGATTTGTCGTATGAGCCAAAATAATTTCCAATTTCTTTGAATTTCTCAAGAATGTTATATACTCATGCCGGTGAGGAAATAACGAACAATAGGCTTATGGTCGTAATTCATCCTTTGACTGGAATTCTCTCTCCGTCTACGAAATACGTTCTTCTTATTGGTGGTGATTGACAACGTACAGTGAACGTTAGTAATTTTTGAAAAGGAGAAATGGGTATTCAGCAATTTTGCAACCGAGTTGCAAAAAGGAATATCTACCTTTGCAACGTGATAAAAAAGAAAGTTTACATATCCTGTATTTGGTTGGCAACATTACTAATGTTGTCAACAGCTTTCTTGCCTCACCATCATCACTTAAAAATGCTATGTTTTACTCAAGAGAAGTGTCAGATAGATAGTCGTGTTAATGATCAGCATACAACACATCAAACTACTGGGTCGGAAAGGGGATGTGCAATTGAGCAAATCAAACAAGCATTTACAACAGAGAAAGATTTACATCAGAGTGACCAATATCTTTTGCAAGAAATATGCTTGCTATATTCTGTCCTGTCCGCACTCATTTATTTTCGAGCAAATAACTCATCCCTTAGAAAGTTCTTATGTCATCCTATAATTCTTCTACATGACGGATGGATTAAGTCGCGTGGGCTGCGCGCACCACCCACATTATACAGCATTATTTTTTCAGTAAGTGTTCAAATACTTTCTGTTGATGTAGCATATAATTATACAATACTCTGTTAATTCTAATATAATCGTTTAAAAATGAGAGAGTTAATTAACTATATATGACTAATAAAATTTGGTCACATGGCTGATTATCAGTAACTTTATAGTAGACTAAACATAAAGTAAATGACATCAGAACCACTCGACCAATATACGGAAATTTGCAGAGATGCCATCAAAAGCTCATCTGCAAAGTTTGGCAAAACTTTCGAGAATCTTCTATTGGAAATACTCTTATTATATATGGCGATACAAAGAAATATTTGTCGAAGGTCACCGATATTGTCGTCGCTGATGCCTTATTCTCCATACGTCAGTTTGTGGACGGAATCAAGAAGCAAGGCCTTCATCTTGTCAGCCGTTTCAGGGATACGGCGAGCCTATACTATGTGTACACGGAACCTCGTTCCAATAAGCCCGGACGTCCCAAAACACTTGACGGGGAAATCAGTTACGAGAAAACTCGACCTCACGCGTATGGCAAAGGTGATGATGAAGGAAAACAGGCTGCCGTATTCCATGGATTATTTCAAGGAAATCATGGCGAGTACATACATCGCAAAATTAATTTTCGACAGGTTTCGGAGCGTACCGAACCGGAAGTTAATTAGTCATACTATCAAAGAACTCTTTGGCTGGCAGCGGAAAGCTGCGTAGCCATTATCTCAAATTTTAACGAACTATTGATTATATATAAACATGATAAATCGAATTATTTATTTTTCCATCAAACATAAGTTTGTGGTGGCATTACTATTGGTTGCCATCATCTCAGGTGGTATCTATTCGTTACGTACCATCAATGTAGACTCAACCCCTGATATAACAAATAATCAAGTACAAGTTATTACGGTGTCAGAAATTTTATCAACAGCTGATATTGAGCAATTTGTTACTTATCCCGTCGAACTTGCAATGTCTAATCTTCCTGGTGTGGAAGATATCCGTTCGGTTTCTCGCTTTGGACTATCGGTTGTTACCATTGTTTTCAAAGACGATATGGGTACTTATTTGCCTCGGCAATTAGTACAGGAAAAATTGGAAGAAGTGCGTAATGATATTCCCAAGAATTTCGGAACACCCGAAATGGGACCGATAACAACAGGTCTCGGGGAAATTTACCAATACACGCTTGTCCCCAAAGATACAGCTCGCTATACACCACAGGAATTGCGCACAATGCAAGACTGGATAGTAAAGCGACGATTGTCCATGCTACCTGGTGTGGTAGAAGTGAACTCATTTGGTGGCAGTATAAAGCAATATGAGGTAGCTCTCAATCCAGAAAGGCTCAACGCAATGAAAGTAAGCATTGGCGAAGTTTACGAAGCTTTGAGTCAGAACAATGTAAACACGGGAGGCGCCTATATTGAGAAGAGTCACATGGCTAACTTTATTCGTGGAGAGGGACTTGTTAAGTCGTTAGATGATATTAGGAATATCGTTGTGAAGAATAATACTGGTCGACCAATTCTTATCGGCGACATCGCTGACAAAGTAGACTTTGGCTCTCAGGTTCGTTACGGCGCATTCACACAAGATGGTCATGAAGCCGTAGGTGGTATGATATTAATGCTCAAAGGGGCAAACTCGGATAAAGTGGTGACGGCCGTGAAGGAGAGAATGGACGAAGTGCAAAAGTCGCTTCCATCCGATATAGAATTAAAACCATTTCTCGATCGTTCCAACCTGATAGAACGTACGACAAGCACTATTTCACGCAATCTGATAGAGGGTGCGCTTATTGTGATTTTTGTACTTGTCTTATTGTTGGGCAGTGTTCGTGGAGGCCTCATAACGGCTTCTGTTATACCACTTTCGCTACTTTTCGCTTTCATCTTAATGAAAATCTTTGGTGTATGGGCAAACTTAATGAGCCTTGGTGCTATTGATTTCGGTATCATTGTAGATGGAGCGGTAATTATTGTCGAAGGAATCGTTTTCGAGATTGAACGTAGAATAAGCTTTCAGAAAGCTGCATTCGATCGTGCCGAAATGAACAAAATAAGTTACGAGGCAGCTTCCACAATGATGCACTCAGCGTTTTTTGGACAGCTCATTATCCTCATCGTATTTACACCAATACTGTTCCTTGCTGGTATAAGTGGAAAAATGTTCGCACCTATGGCCTATACGTTCTCGTTCGCTGTACTCGGCGCGCTCATTCTCTGCCTAACCTACGTACCGATGGTATCTTCTTTATTGATGAAACCAGCGGCAAATACAAATAGCCGTATGGCTCGCACAGAACGATGGTTAAAAAAGCTGAGCAATAGGCTGGTCGCTGTGATTACCAATATATATCACCCCATGCTTCGTTTTGCATTGCGACATAAACAACGTGTTATCATATCGGCCGTGGTTTTGTTTACTTTCTCTGCATTTGTTTTTGGTAATATGGGAGGGGAATTTATTCCTGAACTTGACGAAGGAGACATTGCCATGCAAACATTTTTAAGACCAGGAAGCTCTCTTTCTGAAACCATCAAGAGAGAAAAGGAAGTGGAAACACTATTACTAAAAAGTTTTCCGGAAATTAAAACGGTATGTGCACGCATTGGTGTAGCTGATATTCCAACAGATCCAATGGGCTTCGACTATACCGATAGTTTCATTATTTTAGAGAAAGACAAAAGCAAATGGACTTCGGCTCAAAACAAAGAAGAACTTATTGAAAAAATAAAGAAAAAACTGCAAACCATACCCGGATTGAACTTTTCTTTCTCTCAGCCTGTAGCACTCCGTTTCAATGAATTACTTACAGGCGTTCGTGAAGATGTTGCTGTAAAACTCTATGGTGACGATCTGGACAAACTAAACGAACTGGGAGAGCAAATGGTGAATATAATTAGTAAAATACCAGGTGCAGAAGATGTGGCACTTGAACGTACTGCAGGACTTCCACAAATTACTGTGAGATATGATCGCAAGCGCTTGGCACAATATGGATTACAAATAGATAAAATCAACCGATATGTGAGCGCTGCTTTTGCCGGCAGTTCAGCAGGTGTAGTATTTGAGGGAGAAAAGCGCTTCGACCTTGTCATACGCTTAAATGATGATTATCGAAAGGACATCAGCAATTTGAAGAATCTATTTGTTGACCTCCCAAATGGTACACAGATTCCTCTACGCGAAGTGGCAGACATAAGTTACCAAGCAGGACCAATGCAAATCTCTCGTGACCAAACTTCTCGACGTATTTATGTAGGAGTTAATGTGCGTGGACGAGACGTTGAATCTGTGGTAGCCGATATACAACAACAATTGGGAAAGCAACTAAAATTACCCGCAGGATACTATGTCACGTATGGAGGCGAATACCAAAACTTACAGGAAGCCAAGGCACGTTTGATGATTATTCTGCCCATAGCATTACTACTCATCTTCTTGCTGCTCTATTTTGCACTGAAATCGTTTAAACAAAGTATAATGATATACATGGCCGTTCCGCTTGCAACAATGGGAGGCATCTTTGCATTGGCAGTGCGGGGAATGTCATTCTCTATTTCTGCAGGTGTAGGATTTATCGTCTTGTTCGGTGTAGCCGTACTTAACGGACTTGTACTCATCAACCGTTTTAATTCATTAAAACAAGAAGGAATGAACAATATCAATAGAAGAATATTAGTTGGGACACGTGAGCGTATTCGTCCTATATTACTTACTGCAACAGCAGCTATGCTTGGTTTCTTACCTATGGCTGTCTCGGCATCAGCTGGTGCTGAGGTACAACGACCATTAGCGACAGTTGTTATCGGCGGGCTCTTCACTGCCACATTGCTCACATTGATTATTATCCCTGTTCTTTATGCATTGGAAGAGAGAATGAAAAAAATATCTTTAAAACGAATACTTCCCCTTTCTGTCTTCGCCGTTCTGTTTTTGGTAAATATCCCTAATCAGGCTCACGCACAACAAAAGGTAAATTTGAAACAAGCACTAATATTGGCCGAACAATACTATCCTTCAATTAAATCTGCACAATTAAGTGTTAAACGTGAAACGGAATTGAAAGCGGGTGTGAATGATATTGGAACAACAGAGTTCTCATCTGGAGCGGATGAAATAGGAAAAGGCAAAGATGGAACTTTCACACTTCTGTCTGTTCGTCAAAATCTCAATTTACTTGGTAACAAAGTGCGAACTCGCTATCAGGAACAGGCTATTACCACAGCACAAGCTGCAGTTGAACTCACACGGCAACAGCTTCAGAAAAGTGTTAGCCAAGCCTATGTTGCAGCATACGTTACGAATAAACGAATGAAAGTATATGCTATAATAGACTCCATCTATCGCAATTTCGAACATGCAGCTAAAGTAAAGTATGATGCTATGGAAATATCTTACTTAGAGTATCTTACCGCCAAGAAGAAATCCAGACAAATAGTAGAAGATAAACTACAAGCTACAGACGACTATTATACAGCAGTCTTACAACTTTCGCAATGGCTGGGAAGTGGGTTTTACGAACCTACAACTGCACCTGAAGAATACCTGACAGTGGTTCATAGCGACAGTCTGATTGGTACAACTTTGACTAAACTCTATGCTGAAAAGGTAAGGTTAGCAGATGAGGGAATTACTTTGGAAAAGTCGAAGTCTCTTCCTACATTCTTCGTGGAAAGTGGAACAAAGATGGTGGGTAATCGGGCTGGATATTGGAGCATTGGTGCAGGCATTAGCATTCCCTTGTTCAAGAAGACTTATCAAGCACGCGAAAGAGCTGCACGCTTAGAACGAGATATAGCTCAGGCTAACTATGAAACAGTAGAGATGACAACACAAGCAGCCAAAAGAGTTTCCGAAGCACAGTATAATAAATTGCAGCGCAAGTTAGTGTATTATCAAAAAACAGCACTACCCACAGCACGTGAACAACAAAAAGGAGCTGCAGCAGCCTATCAGTTAGGAGCTACAGACTATGTAGGATTTATTCAGACAATGGGAGATGCTGTGCAAACTGAGCTTGACTATTGGACTGCTTATGAACAACTCCTCCTAACACAAATTGATTTAAAATATCCAAATATATAATGACAATGAAAAAAAATATATTCATGTACATAGTTGCCGCCTTGTTTGTTACATCGTGTGGCACAAAAGAAGTAAAAGAGAATAAAGAAGTAACCGAATCGATCTCGAATACTGTTGAGCTTACTGACAAACAACTCAAACAGCTTGATATTACTACGGGTACATTAATTTATGCATCATTTCATGGAAATGTTGAAGCAAGTGGTCGATTACTGACCTCTCCTCAAGGAGAAGCATCGGTAGCACCAAAGATAGGAGCAACCGTGCAACGTATTCTTGTGCGCGAGGGACAAGAAGTTAGCAAAGGACAAATCTTGGCCTACTTATCCCATCCAGACTTAATAGACATACAATCCCGCTATCTTACGGCTGTTAATCGCCGAGATTATCTTTACAAAGAATACATACGACAAAGTAAGATGATGAACGAGCGCGTGGGGGTTGGTAAAGATTTCGATCGCACTAAGTCTGAACTTAAAATTGCCAATAGTGAAATAAGTATGCTCTCTACACAAATGCAACAGTTAGGTATATCCCCATCAGCTGTGCGAAAAGGGAAGGCATTTACAAACATTGCTGTGAAGAGTCCTATCGCTGGTACTGTAGAGCAAATAAATGTAGAAATAGGACAATATGCAACACCCGAAACGGCGATGATAAGAATAGTAAACACGCAAACCATTTTTGCCGAACTGCAAATATATCAACGTGATATACCAAAACTGCAAAAGAACCAGCAAGTTATTTTACAGACACAAACAGATGGTGGACAGGTTTATAGCGGGAAAGTATTTTCAATAGGAAGCACTTTTGACAGTAATACACAAGCTGTTCCCGTAAGAGTGAACATCTATGGTAAGAAAGATGCACTTATTTCAGGGCTCTATGTAAAGGCTCGTATAGCTACAAAGACAACCAAAATGAAGGCCGTCCCAACAGAAGCCATAGTAGACGATGCTGGAAAATCTTATATTTTTACCGCAACCAAAGTAAAAGGCAACTGGAAGTTTTCTCCTCTTGCTGTCAGGAAAATAAAAGAGGAAAACGGCATGGTAGCTGTGCAGCCTGTTCAGGCTAATGCGAAAATAGATATCGTTGCATTATCTGGAGCCTACTACCTGCTTTCTGATATGAAAAAGGGAGAAACTGGAGAAGATTAACTGCGGAAAGTCTACGCGTATGCCGGTGCATTTAGTTAGAAAAAACGCTTTTTTTTTTGTCATGTTGTAGTTTTTACTTATCTTTGCTTCCCGAAAAACAGAGATATGGAAAGTATTATACATCTGAGCGGTGTCAACAAGACATACCTTGGTGCACAGCCGCTGCATGTGCTGAAAGGCATCGACCTCGACATCGGACGGGGCGAGTTCGTAAGCATCATGGGGGCATCCGGCTCAGGCAAGTCAACATTACTGAACATTCTCGGCATACTCGACAACTATGACTCGGGGGAATATATCCTCAGAGGAACACTGATAAAAGACCTTAGCGAACGCAAGGCCGCAGAATACCGCAACAGGATGATTGGATTTATCTTCCAGTCGTTCAACCTGATTTCGTTCAAGACGGCGGTGGAAAACGTTGAGCTGCCACTGTTCTATCAGGGCGTTGGGCGGCGCAAGCGTCACAGCCTGGCGATGGAATATCTCGACAGGCTGGGGCTGAAGGCATGGGCAGGGCATTACCCAAACGAACTGTCAGGAGGACAGAAACAGCGGGTGGCAACGGCACGGGCGCTTATCACAAAGCCGCAAATCATACTTGCCGACGAACCTACAGGGGCGCTCGACTCCAAGACAAGCGTGGAGGTGATGCAACTGCTGAAGGACCTGAACCGCAAGGATGGCATGACAATGGTCATAGTGACCCACGACCCAGGAGTGGCAAGACAGACAGACAGGGTGATAAGGATAAAGGACGGAGTAATCGAGCACGCCGCCACCGCATCGCTTTGAAACTCCATTACGGGGAAGACAGTGGCTGACCGACGGGGCATCCAACTGTGATTGATTATTAACTATGCGTGATATTTTAACAGAAATTCTGGCAACAGCAAGAAGGAACAAACTGCGCACGGCACTGACCGGTTTCTCGGTGGCGTGGGGCATCTTCATGATAATATTCCTGCTCGGCTCCGGCAACGGTCTGATAAACGCGCAGATGTCACAGATGTCACGCTTCTTCAGCAACTCGATGATGGTGGGCGGCGGAATGACCACAAAGGCACACGAAGGGATGATGGAGGGACGCGACATACAGTTGAACGACAAGGACATACAGACCACGGGCAACGAATATGACGGCATAATAGACGATGTCGGAGCATCGATACAGAAGGGGGGCAACACCGTGAGCCACGGAACAGACTATGTAAGCACGAAGATGGAGGGGGTATACCCCAACGAGGTGCTGATAAACAAGAAGGACATGCTCTGCGGACGCTTCATCAACGACATCGACCTGCGCGAGCGGCGAAAGGTCGTCGTCATGAGCGAAGACGATGCCAAGGAACTATGGAAGGGAGACCTGCGGGACTTCATCGGAGAGTACGTCAACGTGGAGAACATATCATTCCGGGTGGTGGGGATATACAAGGCAGACAAGAGCGGAATGAACGTCAGCATATACACCCCGTTCACCACCTTCCGCACCATGTACAACAAGGGCGACAAGGCAGACTTCATCGTGTTCTCTTTCCACGGGCTGCCAACGGAAGAGGCAAACGAGGCCTTCGAGAAGAGATACAAGACGAGGATAAACGCCAACCACCACGCCGCGCCCGACGATGACGGGGCAATATGGATATGGAACCGCTTCACGCAGAGCATGCAGATGGACACAGGCATCACCATCATCCACACCGCACTGTGGATAATCGGGCTGTTCACGCTGCTCAGCGGCATCGTGGGAGTGTCGAACATAATGCTGATAACAGTGAAGGAACGCACCCGCGAGTTCGGGATAAGGAAAGCCATCGGCGCAACGCCGTGGTCGATACTGAAACTGATAATCGTGGAGAGCGTGATAATAACAACATTCTTCGGATACATAGGGATGGTGCTCGGGGTGGCGGCAAACGAATACATGGATGCCACAATAGGCCACACCACCATCAACTCCGGCATCTTCGAGGCAACAATATTCCTCAACCCAACGGTGGGGCTCGGTGTCTGCATAGAGGCAACGCTGGTCATGATCATCGCAGGTACCGTGGCGGGACTTGTTCCCGCGCGCAAGGCAGCGATGATAAGACCGATAGAGGCATTGAGGGCGGAGTGATGTCGTCGCAAAAAATGTATGAACAGCAATTAAAAGAGGAAACGAACGTTTAAAGTCTGAGATAGGTGCTACTATTTGACATTGACCGCAACAGGGAAATTCTCGACACCATAACGAGAAACAAGAGCCGCTCGCTGCTCACCGGCTTCGGGGTGTTCTGGGGCATATTCATGCTCGTGGCACTGCTCGGAGGAGGCAACGGGCTGCGCGAACTGCTGTCGAACAACTTCGAGGGCTTCGCCACGAACTCGGCGATAATCTGGCCGCAAAGCACCACAAAGCCATACAACGGACTGCGCAAGGGACGCTCGTGGAGCATGAACTACAACGACGTGGTGCGGCTGAAAGAACAAGTTGGCGGCCTCGAGGAGGTGCAGCCGATGATTTCGCAATGGGGGCTGACCTCCACCTGCGGCGACAAGAAGAGCGTAGTAAACATGAAAGGGGTGCTCGCCGGCTACCAGAAAGTGGAGAAGCCCAAACTGCGCTTCGGACGGTACGTCAACGACATGGACGTCAAACAGAAGCGCAAGGTGTGCGTGATAGGGAAAAAGATATTCAAGGAACTGTTCGACAACAGCGACCCGTGCGGCAAACGGATTTGTATCGACAACATCTACTACAGCGTGGTGGGCGTCGACTACTCGAGCAGCAACATGAACATCAACGGCAGAAGCGATGTCGCCGTGACCGTGCCGCTGACGATGATGCAGCAGGCCTACAACATGGGCGACACCGTACATCTCATAGCAGTGACGGCAAGACCGGGAGTGGCCATCAGCGACATCACCGACGACATGCGCACCGTGGTGGCAAAGGCCCACAACATTGACCCCACCGACGAGAAGGGCATCACCGTCTTCAACACCGAAGTGATGTTCGGCATGCTGAGCAACCTGTTCTCGGGAGTAAACTTCCTTATAATGCTCGTCGGCATCGGCACACTGCTCGCCGGGGCAATAGGCGTGAGCAACATAATGATGGTGACGGTAAAGGAGCGCACAACAGAGATCGGCATAAGGAGAGCGATAGGCGCAACGCCGATGAACATACTCTCGCAGATAATGACAGAGAGCATACTGCTGACGACCGTTGCGGGGATGATGGGAATACTATTCTCGGTGTTCGTCCTCGAGATGCTCGAACTGGCAAACACCACCGACGGCATACTCGCGGCACAATTCCAAATAAGCTTCTGGTCTGCCGTCGCCGCGCTCGCATTGCTCAGCATCCTCGGAATGCTCGCAGGACTCGCACCTGCCCTCAGAGCCATGAGGATAAAACCAGTCGATGCCATGAGGGACGATGGATAACAGTGTGATAAAAGTAATCATAACATATATGAAACGATATTATAAATTTGTACTGGCGGCACTTGCCGCACTACTGTTCTTCGGGACGTTCGTGTTCCTTTACATTAAATCGCGCCCAAAGGAGGATGTATTCGAGGAAATCGAGCCTAAGGTGATGGACATCAGCAAGACGACCATCATAACGGGCAAGATTGAGCCACGCAACGAAATCAACGTTAAGCCGCAGATAAGCGGAATTATAACAAACATATACAAGGAGGCCGGAGAGACAGTCACTGCCGGAGAGGTAATCGCAAAGGTTAAGGTAATACCCGACATGTCGCAACTGAGCGCGGCACAGAGCCGCGTAAGCCTGGCGGACGTAAACCTGAAGCAGGCACGGGTGGACTACGAGCGCGAGAAGACGCTGTTTGACAAGGGGCTCGTCAGCGCAGACGAATACGACAAGGTGCACCAGACGCTGAAACAGGCGCGCGAGGAGAAGAAGGCTGCCAGCGACGCGCTCCAGGTGGTGCGCGACGGCGTGTCGTCGAGCGACGCAAGCGCGAGCAGCACCCTCATACGCTCCACAATAAGCGGGATCATTCTCGACATACCGGTGAAAGTGGGCAACTCGGTGATACTAAGCAACGCATTCAACGACGGAACAACCATCGCAAGCGTTGCCGACATGCGCGACCTGATTTTCCGTGGCAACATAGACGAGACAGAGGTGGGTAGCCTGCGTCAGGGAATGGCTATGAAAATAACCATCGGCGCGCTGCAGGACCTGAAATTCACCGCCAGGCTCGAATACATATCGCCAAAGGCGGTGGAGACAAACGGAGCGAACCAATTCGAGGTGAAGGCTGCGGTTGACATTCCCGCAGGCAGCAAACTGCGCTCGGGCTACAGCGCGAACGCGGAGATTGTGCTGAAAAGCGCAAAGAGAGTGCTGACAATCCCAGAGAGCGCGATAGGGTTCGAGGGCGCAAACACATACATATATATTGTGAAAGGCGAAGGAAAGGAAAAGTCATACGAGCGGCGCAAGGTGGTGACAGGACTGAGCGACGGAGTGAACATCGAAATCCGCAGCGGACTGAAGAAAGGCGAGAAAGTGAGGGGAACGAAGATAATTGACGACAAGGATGGAGACAAATAGTGTGAAACAAGATATATAAACAAAACCTTAAATATTTAAAACCATTATGTCAAGATTAAAACCTTTATTATTATTCTTGTTAATGACCGTCTTTGCGGGCATGGCATCTGCACAGGGAATGGGCAATCCGGTTCGCTTCAAGACAAGCAAGAAGCAAATCGACGAAAACACATTCGACGTAATTTTCACAGCCTCGATAAACAAAGGCTGGCATGTGTATGGTGCGGGGATGTCGGCAGGAGGCCCCACATCAGCAAAACTCATCGTTGACAAGATTGACGGGGCAAAGACCGTTGGGAAACTGAAGGCTGTCGGAAAGGAGCATAACGAATATGACGAAATGTTCGGCATGAAAGTGAGGTTCTATGAAAACAACGTCACGTTCATACAGCGTTTCAAGGCCACAGGCGGAAAGTACCACGTCAGCGGAAGACTCGAATATGGAGCGTGCAACAACGAGATGTGCATGCCGCCGACATCCGTGGATTTCAAGCACGAGGGCAATGCGCCCAAGACCGATGACAAACAGGCCACGGATAAGGAACAGACAGAAGCGGATGCCGCAGAAACTGCGGGCGAGCAACCAGTCGCCCCGGCAGACTCCGCAATGGCGGCAACCGCACCGACATCAAGCACAACCATCACCAAGGAGCAGATTTCGAGCAGTTTGTGGAAACCGGTGATAGTCGAACTGAACGCCCTGAACGGAGCCTCGGACAGCACGTCATCGCTGTGGAGGATTTTCCTCACAGGACTACTCGGCGGCCTCATCGCGCTGCTCACACCATGCGTGTGGCCCATCATACCGATGACGGTGAGCTTCTTCCTGAAAAGGTCAAAGGACAACAAGCGAAAGGCCATAAGCGATGCCGTGACATACGGTCTTTCCATCGTCATCATATACCTCACGCTGGGTCTTACTGTGACGGCTATCTATGGCGCGCAACAACTTAACGACCTCGCCACAAACGCCTACGTCAACGTCTTCTTCTGCCTGCTGCTCGTGGTGTTCGCACTCTCGTTCTTCGGCTGGTTCGAACTGACGCTGCCGTCATCGTGGAGCAACAAACTGGACTCCAAGGCAGGCAAGACGGGAGGACTGCTCGGAATATTCCTCATGGCATTCACACTGTCAATAGTGTCGTTCTCATGCACGGGCCCGATCATCGGATTCCTGCTCGTTGATTTCTCCACATCCGGCAAGATACTCGCGCCGGCAATAGGAATGCTGGGCTTCGCCATAGCGCTCGCACTGCCGTTCACGCTGTTCGCCATGTTCCCTGCTTGGCTGAAGCAAGCGCCGAAGAGCGGGTCGTGGATGAATACGATAAAGGTGACATTGGGTTTCATCGAACTGGCATTCGCCCTGAAATTCTTCTCCGTGGCCGACCTCGCCTACGGCTGGCATCTGCTTGACCGCGAGGTGTTCATAAGCCTGTGGATTATCATATTCGGAATGTTGGGACTCTACTTGTGCGGCATACTGCACTTCCAGAGCGACATGAACGGGAGCGAGATAAAGCCAAAACCGGTGGCAGCGATAATGCTTGGCATGATTTCACTCGCTTTCACGGTGTACATGCTGCCAGGACTGTGGGGCGCGCCGTGCAAGGCCATAAGCGCATTCGCACCGCCAATGAACACACAGGACTTTAACCTCAACAACAAGGAGGTCAAGCCAAAGTTCCTCGACTATGACGAGGGCATGGCAGCAGCGGCGCAGACGGGCAAACCCGTCATACTCGACTTCACTGGCTTTGGCTGCGTAAACTGCCGCAAGATGGAGGCTGCCGTGTGGACAGACCCGCAGGTGACAGACCGCCTGAACAATGACTACATACTCATCTCGCTGTATGTGGACGACAAGACTCCGCTGAAGGAGCCGCTCGAGGTGACGATGCCCAACAAGACAAAGAAAGTGCTGCGCACCGTGGGCGACAAGTGGAGCTACCTCGAGGAAACCAAGTTCGGCTACCTCGCACAACCTTTCTATGTGACAGTTGACGCAGAGGGCAAGCCGCTGTCAGGCTCCTTCGTGTATAAAGAGGACGTAAAAGGCTACATGGACTTCCTGGACAAGGGAATAGAAAAAATGAAGAAGTAACAACTCGGATTCGCAACTTAAACCCAAATCTCTAAGTTTACAATATGAATTGCAAACTTAGAGATTGTGGTTAAATTATAAAAGGGAATTGACAATGGACGGTAACAACAGCCCATTGTCAATTTCTTTTCGATACTTTATCCGACCAAGTGGTGCGTCTTGTGCATGAACTGAAAGCAAACATGAAGGACAAACCTATGCGCATCTGGGACAGGACAATGCTTCGGGGAAAGGTACATCACAGAGTGCGTAGACAAATTGCTCAGGAACAAGGCAAACCTCGTTCTTTCACGACACAGGTCTGTGCATTACTTCATCACGAGTCTGTCCCCGGCACTTGCCACGCACTTCCGAGTTTTGCCGGACAGAATTATGCTGCGATCAAGGGTACGGTCTGTCAGTCGAACCTCCAGCCGTCAGGTTTCTTTATGCCTGTGATGCCGAGATAAGTGGCTTGCTCGCCAAATATTGCCACGCGCCTGCGGTAGTTCTTGGGATTGTCAACAAGGTTGAGTTCCTTGCGAGCCCTGGAACCGCTCGGCAAACAGATGGAAATGACATTCCCCCTCGACCTCTCCGTCGGGCTGTCTGCCAAGAGTATCGCCTGCGGATATGTGAACGGCGGGTCAAAGTCAGCATTTTCAATCTTCTTCGTGCATGCCCCCACAATGTAGCCTCTCACCCACCTTTGGCCAGTCAGTTCGTAATTGATGAATTGTCCGACAGTGAAGACGCGCTCTCCGTCAATGTCGCCAGCGCCATCGTCACTGCCCCCGTTATCAGAGCCATTGTCGTTACCGCCGTCACCATTGTCCCCTGTGTCTGTGCCACCACCAGGCTCCGTCCCTCCGCCGTCTGTGCCGCCATTGTTGTTGCCGCCCGTGCCGTCATTTCCTCCGGTGTTGCCGCTGTCATTGCCGCTGTCGCCGTTGTCACCATTATTCCCGTTGTCACCATTATTCCCGTTTGGTGTCACTGTCTTGCCGTTATCGTTCTCCCCGTAATATCCTTTCTCGCACGCAGTGGTCATGGCGATGCAGAAAACAACAATAAAAATCGTTCTGAAAAATTTCTTCATAAAGAGAAAGTATTAATTTATAGCATAAAAATAAAATATGATGATAAACTTGCCAAGACTCAGACAGACAAGTATATTTGCTTTTCACAATCCATCCTTCGTTGTGACACTCCTCGCAGCAGATTTGCATTCTGAAACCTTGTCGAGCTGCGCCTTGAGTTTCTCCACCTTGGCCTGAAGCCGCACGATCTCCTTTTCCTTAATCGTTATTTCATCGCCCTGGTTTTTTATGGTTGTCAGCAGCGAGTTAAGTTCCTCGTTGTCTATCTCCTCCGGATACAGGCTGTTCACGCGGTTGATGAAGTCGCCGAGTATGTTCATGTAGTTCGTGAAAGCATCGAACGGCGAACTATATATGCCACGGTCGAGTCCCACGTTTGACGGCTTGGTGGTCATAAACCGGAAATTGTTTGATGCCTGCAGGTAGTCCCAGTCCTGGTTGATTCTCGGATCGTCTGCTATTCGCACGCGGTCGGCAACGCTGTACAGTTTGTTGAACGCCTCGCGCTGCATTGCATTCCCGAGCCACGACGATATGTTGCGCTCCTCGTCAACCCACGACATGGGATATGGCACGTTTATCTCGCTCACGCTTTTTATCTTGGAGATAATCTCTGACGGCGTTGAGAACGTTATCCCATTCTGCCTTGCGCATACAGGCAACGCACGCATGAATTCGAGTATGTTCGAAGACAGGGGCTGCGCAATGCCGAGAGCCGACAGTTCCATGAATATGTTTATAACCTGCTCCGCTTCCGGGAAGCGCGCTATCCGCTCGACATAGTCGTCGGCAAACAGCGGGTAGCCCTCCCATTCTGAGTTGTTGAAACGCAGCGAAATGTCGTCGGACAGTTCGATGTCGCGCAGCAGAAGTTTCAGTCCCGGCGCCTGAGCGCTGCTATACACATAGTGCGGCGACTTCCATCCGAGGACGTGCTTAGCCCCCTCCGTGAGCATACCCCTGAAACCGAGCGCCGCAACCTGCGTGCCGATGTCGTCGGAATAGATGAGCGATGAGTTGCGCAGTACGGTTGGCCTCTTGCCGAAATACTGCTCGATCTTTTCCGCCTGTTTCCTCACGTCGGCGGCAAACGCCGCCTCATTGGCGAGCGACGACAGCCCGTGGCTGTAGGGTTCGGCGAGGAACTCCACGCAGCCAGTGTCGTTCAGCACCTGCAGCTTCTCCAGCACCTCCGGCGCGTGCATCTCCAATTGCTCCATGCCGACCCCCGACAGCGAGAACGCCGCCTTGAAATATCCTCCGCCGTCGCGTATCATCTGCTCGATGGTGCTCAGCGCGGGCATGTAAGAACGCTCGGCAATCTCGTTTATGTTGCGCTCGTTCTCGTAGTCGTCGTAATAGTAATGGTCGGTACCGATGTCGAAGAACCGGTATCGCTTGAGATGAATTATCTGGTGTATCTCAAAATACAAACATATTGTTTTCATGGTCTCGTCCCCTCTCTTATCCCTAACCGGGTAGCCTGCTCAGGGGCATGGGCTTTATCGTTTATTGCAAAAATTCCACTTTCTCGCCACGCGCTCCTACTCCCATCCGAGCGTGCGCAGATACAGCGTGCGTATCCATCGTCCCACCTTATCCCAAGTGATGCGGTCAACCTCCTTCTTGCCCTCTTCCTGCAGATAACGGAACAGGCTTTCGTTGTTGCATATTGAGTACATGGCATCGGCGATTGCGTGAATGTCCCAGTAGTCAACCTTTATGCAGTTCTCGAGAATCTCGGCACACCCGCTCTGCCTTGAGATTATTGCCGGCGTGCCGCACTGCATAGCCTCGAGCGGCGATATGCCGAAGGGCTCTGACACCGAAGGCATCACATAAACGTCAGAGTTCTTGAGGCACTCATAAACCTGCTTCCCGCGCATGAACCCTAAGAAGTGGAAGCGGTCGGCAATGCCACGTTCTGCCACGAGATTGATCATATCCTCCATCATGTCGCCCGAGCCGGCAAAGCAAAAGCGCACGTTGCGCGTGCGGTGCAGCACCATGTTCGCTGCCTCGACGAAATACTCGGGGCCCTTCTGCATCGTGACGCGGCCGAGAAACGTCACCACTTTCTCACGTCCATTGTGGTCAGGACGCGGGATGTCCTGTAGTTCCTTACGCAGCGGATAGACGGCATTATGCACCGTGTGGCACTTGCGCGGGTCCTGGTGGTAGTGGTTGATGACAGTCTGCCGTGTCAGTTCCGATACACACATTATGCAGTCGGCATTGTCCATTCCGTTCTTCTCTATGCCGTAAACCGTAGGGTTCACGTTGCCGCGCGAGCGGTCGAAATCGGTTGCATGCACATGTATGCAAAGCGGCTTCCCGCTAACGTTCTTTGCGTGTATGCCGGCAGGATACGTCAGCCAGTCGTGCGCATGTATTATGTCAAACTGCTCCGTCCGCGCCACCACTCCGGCGATTATCGAGTAGTTGTTTATTTCCTCATGCAGGTTTCCCGGATAGCCGCCCGCAAACTCCATCGCCCCGAGGTCGTTGACGTGCATGTAGTTGAAGTCGGCATATATGTTGTCACGCAGGCGGTAGTAGTATTCCGGAGCCATGATGTCCCCCACCCGACTCTTCACATAGTCGTAGTTCACGTCGCGGTAGGCTATCGGCACGGCATTCATTGCGATGATGCGTGCCGCGTGGGTGCTCTCATCGCCGAAAGGCTTGGGCAGGCAGAGCGCGGTCTCGATGTCGCCCTGTGCCTTCAGTCCCTCGGATATTCCGTAATTTGCCGTGGCGAGCCCGCCGAACACATGCGGCGGATACTCCCATCCGAACATAAGCACTTTCATAGGCTCTGTTATTTATATGTGTATTTCTCAAGCATCTTCAGCGTGCGGAGGATTTCTGCCACGTTCATTGCGAACGACATTGCCCCTCGGGCATGGAACGGCGGATTGCCGTCGCTCATTTCGGGTATTGTGCCGAGGCAGTTGAGGGTCATCTCGTCCTCGTAGCCCACCATCTGCCTCTCGATGAAACTCAGGCGCGTCATCTTGTAAAGTTTCAGACATGCCTCCATGTAGAAACCGCCGAGCCAAGGCCATGCTGTGCCCTGATGGTAGGCATAGTCGCGCTGCGACTGCGTCCCGACGTACATCGGGTTATACCCGCCGCTCTTCGGCGACAGCGACCGCAGCCCCCTCGGCGTGAGCAACTCGCGGGTGCATATATCAAGCACCGACTTTTTCATGTTTCGGTCGAGCGGCGAGTAATCGAACGCGGCGCCGAAAATCATGTTCGGGCGCACGCTCCAGTCCATCATGTTCCCATCCACATAGTCGAACAGATAGCCGCAATCGTTCAGGAACGTGTCAAGGAACGACTGCCGCGCCTTCTCCGCACGTTCCTCCAGGACGGCAGCCCAGTCCGTGTCACCGCCATTGCCGGCAAGTCTCGCGGCGAACCTCAGCGCGTTGTACCACAGCAGGTTGAATTCCACTATGAAGCCCGTCCTCGGCACCACTGGCCTGCCGTTTGCGGTAGAGTTCATCCATGTCACGGCTTTCTCCCTGCCATCCGTGCTCAGCAGCCCGTTCTCCTCGAGTGTCAGGTTGGGGTGCTTGCCTGCGATGATGAACTTCATTATGTCACGCACCAGCGCCCCATACATCCCCATACATTTCTCATCGCCCTCCTCCTTGGCATATTGCTGTATCGCCCAAATTGCCCACAGCGGGACATCGGGCTGCTCAATCTCGTATATCTTCACCGTTAGCGGCCGTCCATCCATGAACTCACGCAGTCCGCGTGCCGCAGTGCCCATCACGAGTTCGAAGTAGTCCCGCTCCTCAATGGCGAGCGTCAGTCCCGGCAGTGCGATGAACGTGTCGCGCGCCCGGCACTTGAACCACGGGTATCCTGCGAGCAGGTATCGCTCGTCCTCACCACGGAAGTAGTGGAACTGGTGTGCCGCGTTGACCAGGCAGTGAAAGAAATTTTCGCGCGGGGCGCGCTCGTTCACTTCCTTCTCGAACAATGCTTTCAGCGAGCGCGTCTTCACCTCGCCCGTGGAAGCGGCGAACACCACGCTCTCCCCCTTCTTTATGTCCATCTCGAAATATCCCGGCACATACAAGTCCTCGTTCGACGCATACCCCATCTCCTGTTCCTTGGGATATTCCACGCCCCTGTACCAGTCTGGCATGAACACGAAGTCGTTCTTCTTCGAGAACTGCATGTACAGGTCAGGATAGCCGGCATACATGCAGGTGCGTATCCCGTTGTCTGCGTCATGGTATTCGCGGCTTGCCACAGAGTTCTCATGCGTGAACTCCCTCACGCTGCGGAAGGCGAGGAAAGGCCTGAAGCGCAGTCTCGTTGCAGAATGGGCATCCACCAGAGTGTATCTTATCAGTATGCGGTCCTCGTAATGCTGGAACACCACTTCCTTGCGGAGCACCACCCCACCGACCCTGTAAAGCGTCGTCGGCACCTTGTCGCAGTCGAACTCGCGTATATATTTGTGTCCCGTGGGACTGTAGTTGTTGCCGTGATACTTGCGCAATCCGAGATTGAACTCCGCGCCATGCTGAATCACTGTGGCATCGAGCGAGCGCCCCCCGCAGGAACGCGCCTTGCAGCAGCTGGAATTGCTGCAAAAGAAGCTGTACGCCTACCACTGTGCGGACAGCTCCCTTTATCTGGACGCCGTGACCACCGCGCCCAGCGATACCTCCGAGGGCCGGGGCGTGGCCATGAGCATTCTTGCCGGGGAGAGCCAGAAGCTGATGACCTGCCCCGAGACGAAAGCGCTGCTGGATGAGCTGAGCGCCCGGGCCGGGGAGCTGGACCTCGTCCACCGCCGCGAAGTGGAGGAGCTGCGCCGCAGCTGTGAGCAGCTGACCCGCATCCCGGCGGACGAATATATGGCCTACAAAGAGCTGTGCAACCGGGCGGACGACGTCTGGCACAAGGCCAAGGCACAGGACGATTTCGCCCTGTTCTGCCCCGTCTTGCAGGAGCTTGTAGACTATAATCGCCGTTTTGCCGGTTATTATGACGCCTCGAAAGCGCCCTATGACGCTCTGCTGAACGAGTAAGATCG